>Ga0310909_10001113_pt1 | contig 15384 bp, 18 predicted proteins | sample GREbulkMGT000H_FD_203449 | JGI IMG/M metagenome (GOLD analysis project Ga0310909, IMG submission 203449) | Lab enrichment of tropical soil microbial communities from Luquillo Experimental Forest, Puerto Rico - GRE.bulkMG.T000H | ecosystem: Environmental > Terrestrial > Soil > Tropical forest >... | reverse complement strand
TTTGTCCTGCTTTTCACGCTGCCGCTGGTGATTCCGCCTTATATCATGGCGGTGTCATGGTCGGACACGCTCGCGCCGCACGGATTGGCCTCGAGTTTTTTTGGCCCGGCGACGACCCAAAAGCTTTTAGGCTTGCTGTTCGGTTCGCCGGGCTGCGTGCTCGTGCTCGCCTCCACATTCATGCCCGCTGTCATGCTGGCTACGATGACCTTCACACGGACGATCAATCCGCGCCTGGAAGAAGCCGCGCGATTGTCAGCCCGCGCGCTGCGCGTTTTGGGCGGAATCACAATCCCGCTGATCTGGCCGGGCGTGCTTTTGGCTGCGACGTTAGTGTTCCTGCTCGCACTCGGCGAATTCGGGGTGCCGACATTTCTGCGTTATCAAGTGTTTGCGGTGGAAAGTTTCACGCAGTTCACTGCCTCGTACAATTTTGGCGCAGCAACCGCCGCGGCCGTTCCGCTGGCATTGCTGACATTCCTTCTTCTCGGCATCGAATGGTTTGCCCTACGTGAGAAGATTCAGGCGCTCAGACCTGCTAGCGAAAGCGACAGCAACTACCATGTTTCGCTGCGTTCGTATCGCGTACCTTTGTTCGCGTTGGTGAGCATTCTTTGCGCGATCGTGGTGCTAACGCCGGTGCTCTCCTTACTGCTCCAAGGCGGTTCGACGCAAAGTTATCTACGCGCGTTCCGGGTCGTTAGCGACAGCTTGATGCGAAGCATCTTTCTCGCGGCCATCGGCGCAACGGCTCTAACCGCGCTTGGTTTCTTTACTGGCTATCTGATTCACACGCGCGGGTTGTCGATCTGGCGCGCGGTGGACGCCGGCACTGTCCTGCTATTCGCACTCCCCGGCACCGTCATCGGCATGGGCTTAATCACGCTCTGGAATCGCCCGGCAACAAACTTCATTTACGCCACGCCACTGATCATCGTCTTCGGCTACCTCGCGCAATACACCGCCCTGACCGGTCGGGTTACGGTTGCCGGCTTGACGCTGGTGCCAGCATCAATGGAAGAAGCGGCCGCGACCGTTGGAGCAAACTGGATGCGGCGGCTCGGACTAATCGTGCTGCCGTTAGTCAAACATGCCTTGGTCGCCGGGTGGCTGATTGCTTACATCTTCTGCTTGCGCGACACCGGCATCGCCATGCTCGTTTATCCGCCAGGCTACGACACGCTGCCCGTCCGCATTTTCACACTCATGGCCAACGGAGCGCCTTCTCTAATCGCTGCCGCGTGCATGTTGATGATTGCTGCGACAGTGCTACCGCTGCTCGGCGTTGCAGCGCTTGTGCGAACGCAAAGGAGGCGCCGATTATGGCGCTGATCGTTTTCGACTGCGTGTCCAAAGCTTATTCGGGCCAAACTGCCCTTCACGATTTCTCGCTGACCGTCGAACCGGGGCAACGCGTGGCGATCCTCGGTCCATCGGGTTGCGGCAAGACAACCGTCTTGCGATTACTAGCCGGATTTATCGCACCCGACGCTGGCACGATTTCCATCGACGGCCAGGTTGTCGCTAAGAACGGCAAGATTCTCCAGCAACCTGAGCAACGCCACATCGGCATGGTCTTTCAAGATCTCGCGCTCTGGCCACATCTGACTGTCGCAGGAAACTTGGAATTCGGTCTGAAAGCGCAGGGAATTTCCAAATCAGAGCGCATCCAGCGCATCAACGGGATTCTTCAGTTGGTCGAGATGGACACTTATCTCCGTACGCGGCCCGCGCAACTATCCGGCGGCCAACAACAACGCGTCGCCCTGGCTCGCGCGCTTGTACTGCGACCAAAAGCTCTGTTGATGGACGAGCCGTTGTCGAATCTGGATGAAGAACTGAACCAACACTTACGCGGCGAACTGCTCCGCCTCCACGCGCAACTCGGCTTCACCCTGCTTTATGTTACCCACGACCGCGCCGAGGCCGTCGAGATCGGAACTTGTGTCGTGCGCATGCGCCAAGGTTCCATCGAGCGGATCGTTTCCACCGAAGAGCTTAAATCTAGATAAATATTTCAAAACAGATTCCAGCTTATGAAATGGATCACTCGCAAGAAAATTAAGGTCGATCGTGTCGCTTGCCCGTGGCTCATCAAAAACTTCATCGATCCAGATGCGGAGTTTGTTTTTCTTCCACGGGACACTGACTGGGGAAAGATCGATAATGGAATTGTGTTCGACGTGCCGAATTGCGAGCTTGGGCATCACGGCGAGGATGTTTCGTTCAATTCAATATTGAAAAAATACCAACTCTCTGATCAGGCGCTTGTGTTGCTAGGCGAAATTGTCCGGGCGGCCGATTCGCGTCCGAGCAATCCGCATCCGGCTGGCGAAGGATTGCGTTGGATTGCTGGCGGCTTCGGCGCTCTAGGACTCAGCGATCATGACATTCTTGAGCGCGAATTCATTATTTATGACGCGCTATACGCTGAGTGCAAACGACGGACCGGACAATCTTAGCGACGCAACAAGAATAACCCGACAATCGCGAAAACTACTCCGAGGAGTCGCTGCCATGATACGGCGTTAGGGCATAACTGTAATACAAAAACCTCGGAGCTAAGGGGCTCGAACTCGAAGGTAACAACACTAGGTGACAATACGGGCTTAAAATCGATTGCAGCACGCCTAACGAGTTGTTGTCCCTCGTGCATGTGCGAACATTAGGGACCAATAACGACCACTTTAGACGCCAATAACCACAAACGAGACCATTCTCACATCTGGACTTGGTTGTCGTAAGGCCGTAAACATCTAACGGACCTGCGCCGACCTGGCGATTAGGGTCAATCGCCGCTACTAGGGCTACTGTGTCGCGGTCTTCGGCGCTTGCGTTTTGATCCACGCTTGCACGCGTTCCTGCAGCAGGTCCAACGGCATCGATCCGCCGTTTAGGATTACGTCATGGAATGCCTTGATATCGAATTTGTCGCCGAGTTGTGCCTTGGCTTCGTCGCGCAGCTTGCGAATGGTCAGTTGTCCAATCTTGTAGGCCAGCGCTTGCCCGGGCCAGGAGATGTAGCGGTCAGCCTCAGTCTGGGCCAGCGCGTCGTTCGTGTCGTTCGCGTGCATGTAATCGATCACCTGCTCACGACTCCAATTCTTGTCATGGATCCCGGTATCAACCACTAACCTGACAGCGCGGAATAGCTCCGAATTCAGCCGGCCATAGTCAGACACCGGGTCCTTGTAAAAGCCGATCTCTTTCCCCAGCTCCTCCGCATAAAGCGCCCAACCTTCCGCGTAAGCGGAGTAGAAACCGTGCAGTCGAAACTTCGGCAGGTTCGGCAACGTCTGCGCGATACTGATCTGCATGTGATGACCGGGAACACCTTCGTGATAGGCAACCGCTTCGTCGTTAACGAGCGAACGCTTGGTCGGTTCGGACACCGCCACCACGACGCGCCCGGGACGCTTCCCGTCGGGGGTGCCCTGGACATAATGCGTCGCCGCCGCTTTCGCGAAATCCGGGATCCGTTCCACTTTCACCGCAGATTTCGGCAACAGATGAAACAGCTCCGGCAACTTCGGCTCCATCTGGTGAATGTAATTAGAATAAACATCGAGGATCTGCTGCTCGCTTTTCGGCTTCCATTTTGGATCGCTGTTGACGGCCGCGCGGAAGCTGGCCAGATCTTTGTACCCTTGGCTTTGAGCCAGCTTGGTCATCTCCGCCGTGACCCGGTCCACTTCTTTCAGCCCGATCTCATGCACCTCCGCGGGTGTGATGTTCACGGTGGTCATCATCTTCACGGCCTCGACATAACGTCGGTTGCCGTCAGGCAGGCTTTCGATCGAGAGAGCCGGACGCCCTTTCGGGTCGTACTCGGTACGGAGGAATTCCGCGAATTTTTTATACGCGGGAAAAACATCGTCGTTAACCGCCTTCGTGATCTCGTCGGTCAGGCGTTTCTTGTCCGCGTCAGAAAATTCCTTCGGAAATTTTTTGGCCGGTTCTAAAAATGGATTCGCCGTGATGACGCCGTCGCATTGGCCGGGCAACTTCTCGAGTACGAGCTTGGGCGGCATTAGCCCGTCTTTCATCCCGTGCCGCATGACCTCGGTCGTCTGCTCCAGCACGCGCGGAATCTGGTGGAGCCGGGAAATGTAATCCTGGTAGTGCAGCACGGAATCGAACGGCACGGCGTTCGGCAAATCGGCGAGCCGAGTGTGGACGCCGTTCTGCTGGTTCACGGGCATCTCGTAGTTCTTGAGGTCGTAGTTCACGTCTTCGCGCTCGAGTTCCCGCTCCAGCACCCGATGGCTGAGCAGGTCGTTATCGCTCATCCCCTCGGTCGGAATTGCCTTCAACCGCGCCAGGAAGTCATCGGCTTCGGCGTGTCGGCGCGCGATTTCGGCTAGCGAATACTGTCCAAGCTGGGCGTTGTAACGGTAGTCCCCCCAGGCCGTGGCGAGCTCGGGAGAATTCTTAAGCTGCGCCTCATAAAATTCGTCGAACAATGCGTTCTGTTTCGCCATCCGATCCGCCACCGACGCGGTTTGCCCAAAAGCCGGGCACGTCAACGCCAAAACCAACCCCAATACAAGACCAACACGCTTCATAGCAGGTGGACACGGTAGCAGAGCGCGGTCCGCACGCACGTAGCGGATCGCGCACGAAACAGAAGCCAGGGTCAAAACAGAAATCGCGGGTCGGGTCTTAACATATGGAAATTGCAATGGCGAAAGCGCGGAAAGCTCATCCCAAAATCGTGTCCTGGCTACGTTCACAAAACACTGCGTGCGCGCGCCGCGAATTATGGAATTGACGCGGCAAAAATCAGAAGCCTGAACGAGTAAGAACGAGTAAAAAACGGAGCAGGGCGGACGATTCCGTGTCCGGACAACGCAGACTGCATTTTGTCATGAATTCGCCATGAAAATGACGATGCTGGTAGGTTTCCTACGGAGCCTACGGGGCTCGAATTCGCCGCGAAAATTTCACGTTGGTGCATCTGGGTACATTTGTCCTTCGTCCAATGCACTTTGATGCACGAGTTGAAAAAATGGGTTTAGGCACCAAGCGGCACCAAGATGCAAATTTTGTGTCATCCATTGTCATCCACTTTGATGAAGAAAAACGTCATTGGGACAGATCGGCTATCGATCGTTGGCGGTTCTGCAGTCATCCATTCACGCCCAGATGATTTGGTAAGCCCACACGACCGCAATTCCGGCGAACCGATCGCGTGCGGCGTGATCGGGCGCGCACGGCCTTAAACCATGCTACCTTTGAAATCATGAAAGAGAAATTCTTCGCGTTCGCGCTGGTTGTCAGCGCCGCTTTCATCGGAAACGCGCAAGCTCACAGTGGAGGTGGTGGTGGTGGCGGTGGTGGCGGTCGCGGAGGAGGAGGCGGTGGTATGGCAATGGGCGGCGGCAGAGGCGGCGGCTCGGTAGCGCAAGGCGGATTTTCTCGGGGCGGATATTATCGCTCAATGGGAACGCGGCCTTATGGCGGAATGATGTATCCTCGAATGGGGGGCTACCCAGTCTATGGCGGGCGTGGAATTGGTCAGTCGCGTGTTTATTCAGGCAGACCAACGTTCAGCCGCACCGGCCAGCTCGCGTCTCGAAACTTGAGCACTTCCGCACGTTTCGGAAACAATTCACGCTTTACTCAAAATGGAGGCAGAACTGTCGCCCGAGCTAATCAAGGTCTGCGAAATGGAAACAATCTGCGCCCGAACTGGCAGAATCATGTGCTCGCGCAGCACTCGGCCAATTGGCATTCCGATTGGAACCGGAACCATGATCACTGGTGGCATGGTCATCGGTGCTGCTTCTTTAATGGTTCTTGGTTTGTGTTTGATCTCGGATTTGATCCTTGGTGGCCGTGGTGGTGGGATTGGTATCCATATGATTATTACGGTTACGGCTATCCGTACGGCTACGCTTATCCTTACGCATACGGCATGTCACCTCCGGATGCCTATCCAAGCGCGTATGATTACGGCAATCAGTCCACCGACTCTACTGTTGCTGCGGTGCAGGAGCGACTCGCGCGCGATGGTTACTACCATGGTCAAATTGACGGAGTGGCCGGTCGCCAAACGCAGCGCGCGATTGCACGATTTCAAAGCAATAACCGTTTGCCCGTGACTGGTCAGCTCACTGCGGAAACACTCGCGTCGTTAGGAATGCGGTCTGCCGCCAACTATTAAAGACAATTGACCGAATCCCGAATCAAATGACGGCTCCGGACAGCCACCCGACATTTACATCGTAACGCTCTCGTTGATAGAGAGTTATAAATCGGAGCCTACGGGGCCCGAACCCAAAGGTAACAACACTAAGTGACAATACGGACTCAAAATCGATTGCAGCACGCCTAACGAGTTATTGTCCCTCGCGCATGTGCGAACATTAGCGACACAAAGCGGCCATTTCAGACGCTGATACCGTCAACATGGCGTCAACAGGTTTGGGAAGATGCTGATCCCTATCTCCCCAGCGTCGTGCATCACTGCGGAAAATAAAAAAAAGGAGGAGTAGAAGCGGAACGCTCCGACCGCGATTGCTTCCCAGTGACTCATTCAATCGGTTTCGATTTTCATCACCGGGTGAATTTCCCAGGCTGTCGAGCGCCAGGGATGGTGCAATTTGTTGCCACCAATATTCTCGATGCGAGAACCCACATCTGCGCGTCCGTTGTGCTCGTCGTCCCAGAGGAGATAACCGGTCACGCGAACTTTCTGCGCTCTGTGCTCGGTCGAACGGTAGGTCATATCCTGTAGACGGAAAAATCCGGCGAGCGATTGAATCCGGACATTGTTACCGTAAAGGAGTCGCTCTGTTCGCGGCGTAATTTCACAGATGATCGGCGTCGGGTCCCCGATTCGAGGGGCGTGATCGCTCGGATTTTCAAAGATTTCAAGATGCCAGTCATGAAAAATTGCACTGCCGCAATTTGTCGTTTCGGGCGGGCCGGCGTACGCCAGGACAAGCCAGCCGGTCAGGGACACGATCTGATTTTCGTATGAATCGAGTTGGTCTTTCTTGTCAGAAGTCAACTGACTCCTGCGTTGGCATTGAATGCGGGAATCATACTCACGAACCTTTTTCAAGAATCCCGCGGTATCCATTGACTCGACCGTGAAGGCAGACAGATCGACCGGCCATCGATTCTTCATACGATTGCGCTCGATAGCGTCCTGGCTTTGTGCGGTTCCTTCGAGTTGATTAACGCAGTCTGATCCCGCTACGTCGAGATCCCTGAGTTCTATCTCCTCCTCTATGATTCTGGCGGGGATTACAAGCACCCCGAGAGAGAAGCAGAGAGCCAAGCATAGGGTCGCGGGTTTCCTTCTCGACATTCAGACAATGGTTTTATCCAATCTCGCAAGTCGTGAAACCAAAAACGCTGCTGCCGTTTCTCGCTGCCATTTTTGCCGGCTCTCTAGTGGCTCAAACTGTGCCGAACTATACCGCCGCAGAGGCCGCGAAACACATTGGCGAGACTGCAATCATAACAGACAAAGTGGACGGAGTTCATCAATCCGGGAAAGGCAACATTTTCTTGAATATGGGTGGAAAGTACCCAAATCAGGCGTTTACGGCTTTTATCCCCGCTGCGAGTGCGGCCCAGTTCAAAGATCTTCAGTATTACGAAGGGCAAACGGTCGTCGTCTCGGGAAAAATCACATTGTATCGGGGGAAGCCCGAAATCATTGTCACATCTCCATCGCAGTTGGTTGCCAAGTAGCGTGCGGTAATCATCACCTGGCCGACCCGGCGCCCTCAGTGTTAAAGGAACACCGCGATATTTGGTCCCGAGGTGGGTGTTTTAGGGATTGGTTTTCAACCTCATTTTCGTTGCGATACTGTGGCTATTCGCGCAGCGCGTGTGTTTGGCTCGTTTGGAGAAGCCTGCCTAACCAAACGATGAAGCCACGGACCCGCGACTTGTTTGCCACGAACCCCGCCCGTGGCTTATCTCTTTCTCGTTAGGCGTAATCAGCGTCGCATGACCACCGAGTTACGGTTTCTAGTTGCTAGCGTCGTTCTTGGCTTGGTTCATTTAATCGCCAGCTCACATCTCATCAGTTGGCAGCGCGGCTATCGCTGGACTGCCAGCAGCCGTGAAGGACAGGCTCCGCCATTGAGCGGCGTCGCGAACCGCGTCGATCAAGCTACAACAAATTTTCTCGAGACATTTCCTTTCTTCGCTGCGCTGGTTTTTGTCGCGCTTGTCACTGGCCATCATAGTCTACTGACCGTGCTCGGTGCGCATTTCTATTTTTGGGGTCGCCTTGGTTATCTGCTCGCCGCCGCCGCTGGTTTCAGCTTGGTTCGTTCGGTGTTGTGCTGGAACATTGCGGTGATCGGTATTCTGCTTTTTGTTGTCGCCCTGTTATGGGAGCCTTCCACCAATTACGCCTAACCGTGCGATGAAGCGAATCGCGGCCGACGGCATACCCACTTTTCCACCAACCCCGCCCGTGGCTTATCTCTTTCTCGTTAGGCCGCCAGCGGAAATGCGATGAAACGCACGTGGACAATCATCGGTGTAAGGGACGTTCCGGCCAGCTTCAAATGGTACCAGGGCCTGTTCGGCCAGCCGGAGACGCCTCCCGCCCATGACGGCTGGGGGCAAATCCTCGATTCCGATGGAATGGTCTTGCTCTGCCTCCACGAGTGGGGCATCCACGATCATCCCTCATTGATGAGCCCCGATCACGGGACGCCCGGCAACGGCCTCCTGTTGTTCTTCCGTGTCGATGATTTCGACCTGGCGCTTCAAAGGGCACGCGCTCTCGTCACTCGGCTCGAGGAGGAGCCCCACGTGAACCCCAACACTGAAACTATGGAGTTCTCACTCCGAGATCCGGACGGATATTACGTCACAATCAGTGCGCTCTCTGCGGCCTAACCAATCGATGAAGCCAACGTTTGCCACGACACCCTGCCGTGGCTTATCTCTTTTTCGTTAGGCCTGAATTGCATCGGGTCGCGTCCAAGGCAAAAGAAGTTATAAGGAATAGTCGGCCATGTCGACCAATCAGGAAACGTTAGACACCCTATGAAGATGAAAATAACATCCGTTCTGATTGGAATTCTACTACTTGCCACTGCCGCATTTCTTTTGGCTCAGGCTCTGAGTCCAAATAAAGGGGCTGATCTATCAGCGTCGCCCAGCCAGCCACGCTCCGACGATGTGGTGACAAGCGCGACGGAAACGTGCGATCCTCAAACAATCGCGAAAGCGGTAAAGGGTTACACCTGCGTGGTGAAAACCAAGAGCGGGTCCGTGGCTTGGAGGGTTGAGGCCGTAATACCGACAGAAAGCAGGACGTTCCGCGTGATGAAGGATCTCAAAAGTGGTCTTTACGTCAGTGACGATATGGGGAAGCACTCGCATGAGTCAGCAGTGAAAGAGAACTTGTGCCAGTCGCCTGATTACTCGAACCAAAGAGGCAATCTGACGTCCGTGAGCTGGCGGCTGCCGTCCGGCTACCCGCGCAGCCTGAATGGCAAAAACGGCTTCCCGAATCACGATAGCGATTTCGTTGTTTTGGAGGATGACGGAGTTCGCCAAGTTATTCCCGGAATCTCGAGCAAATATTTCGTTTCTTCGTCCGAAGCGGGGAAGACTGCAGATTATATTTCTTACGGATTCGACGGCGAGTTCGGCGGAATCGACGCGGGCTGTAATGGCAATGGCATGGCTTCCCTGCGATGTGTGGCGCAATAGGCGCACATTCGACGTGATCTTCGTTGAGTCTCTGATTACGGCTGTGATCGTATCAGACGTTCGCATCGGATAACGAAATAGGTCTAACCGGCCGATGAAGCCAACGGCCCCAGAGCGACAGATGGTCGCCAGCAATCTTGCCACCGACCCCGCCCGTGGCTTATCTGTTTCTCGTTAGAAGTGCCAGTTCTGGCGATTTATTTTCCGTCACCCAGCCAATCTTCAAAAGGGTTATAAATTGGCAGAGAATAGTAGTACATGAAGCCATTCGATCGCTTGCTTACACTGTGTCCGTGTCCAAACATGGCTTCCACTTCGCCGGTTGTGGTGTGTCCAAGGACGAAGGAACCGATCCGGCGAGTGTAAAAGGCATAAATTGATTCTTGGGCGATGTAGGCGGGAGGTGTGACCAAGACACCCTTTCGATTGAATTGAAACGCAAGCACATCCGCCCCGTATCCATGGCGCAGTCGGTCGGCAGTATCAATCCAAGGGGCATCGTACAGGCCGAGTTGCCGAAATAACCGCGAATCAGGTCTGACAATGTAATAGCCCTTGTTCCCTCCCAGCGCGACGTAATGCGAATCGTCTTCAGACCAAGACGTTGCCCCAGCGGTCAATACAGGCAGAGCCAAGATGATCGCTAATACGTACGCTTTCATTAGGAGACTTCCGCAATATAAGTCCGAAAATCATTTCGGAAAAACCGCGCATTGCGTGTTGTGTTCGAATTGGCAAAAGGCTGGCAGGATTACGGCTTTTCTAAGCCCGAACGAAATGATCGAAAGCATGGACCAAGGTCTCAGTTTACTCGAGAACCTTGTCCAACGACTAACAATTAGCATCAACAGAAAGGCATCATATGAAGAAGACACTTGTTGCCCTCGCCTGCTGCGCACTGATTGCGCCGCTGGCTTTCTTTGACCGGCATTGAGGCATCACCCGCAGATCGCAACGCAAAGCAATGAAAAAGTTACTAACAAAATGGGCGGCGTTTGACCGCCGCGCCGAAAGATTGGAACGCGACCAATTGGCGAAATACACGTTGTTCAAACAAGTGGAAAATCCGCGCGGTTGGAAATTGCCGACGCGCGCCAAAACTTGCGCGACCGAGGCCGAAGCGATGGCGTTGGCCGACGCGATCACTTACTTCTGCGGCGGCGCGGAAGTCTGTGGCCGGACGGTATCAAGCCAAGGGTACTATCATTACATCCTCGGCGCATGAATGATCGGAAAAAGACTGGCGTCAATGCACTTGCGCGTCGACCTCGATGGTCAGCAAACGGCCTCGACCGCGCGCAATCGAAAGTCACTGCGGATTTGAATTGATCGTGACTTCCATACGACGGTTCGGACTTTCGCGCTGAATCTCGGCGCCAAATTCGGCCTGACCCGCGTTTTGGCGCAATTGGCCGAGGGCGTAACGACGAATTTCGTCGATCCGCGGCCGCGGGCGTCACTTCGTACAAATCGTCGCCTCGCTCGCACCGAAACAATAGAGTGAAAACCTTTGGGACAACTTCCGCTTGCTCCGAGAAACTCGCGCACTCGGACGGCAAATAGTCGCTGTTAATCGCTGTGCCCTCGCGCACGCGCACGCGCGTGGAATGGTGCAGACGACTGATACGCGGCGTATAAAACCATCCACGCCGGACGCTCGCTGCGATTAAGAGTTTAAAATAAAGGCAAAATTCATGTTTTCCTTAATTTGCGTCGCTGCCGTGACGTTAACCGCATGCGAGGAATATCCATACTACGGGCGGCTACGGCTACCCCTTATGGTGGCTACGGCAGCGGCTACGGCTACCCCTACGGCGGCTACGGCTAACCCTAGGGCGGCTACGGCTACCCTACGGTGGGTGTGGCTATTGGCGGCAATGGGTACTACGGCGGCTACGGCTACGGCGGCAATCGGTACTACGGCAATCGGGCCTACAACGGCAATCGGTACTACAGCGGCAACCGGCGTCATCATTACTACTATCGATATTAACTTGCCCGTAGGATAAAAATTCGAAGGCGGACTCTGATTATGAACTGATTGGGCGAAAGTAACGGTTTCGCAGAAATCATCGTCACATCGCCCGCACAGATTAACGCCCGCCAGTGAGGAGAATTAAGCGATCTGCATTACTCTTGATTTTGTTGGCCGGATCATCGGCTCTACTCTGGGCAGGATGCGTCTCTGATTGCAAAGACAGCTACGACTCCGCCGTAGCGGACTGCAAACTGCAATACGACGATCCAGACGACGCTGACGACCTAGAGCAGTGTATACAATCTGCCAAAGACGAATACGAACCTTGCATTGAGGATTGTCGCAATTGATCTAACGCGTCCGGCCCTCGCGCACGCGCGTATCGTTTTGGGCGAACCCGCGAAAGTCTCAACCCTCGCGCACGCGCGTGGAAATGGGTGCGGGCACCAACTGAAAACTCGATAGCGGCCGATTTTGGGAGCGGGGCAGGCCCTGTTGAATCAAACATTGTTCGGGAGCGTCTAATTCAGTAGGAGGGTTTATGAAAGACCTGACAGAGAAGGCGCGTGTCAGCCTGCTCAGTCTGCTGATATCGGCTGCCGTGATTCTTGGCATTCTCGCTCACAGAGCCTTTTTGGCGGTTGCGTTTTTGCTAGCAATTGCTGTAGTCGGCGATGCAATTGACAATGCGCTGGAAAGATACGCGCATCACGGAACTCACGGCCATCCATGAATTTGGGAAGGTGCATGCGTGCGCTAGAATGATCTCTGGCGAGCGGCGGGGGCAAGATCGGCGAATGACCGCAATCGGATTTGCCGACAACCCTGCCGTGGCTTATCTCTTTCTCGTTAGGTCTCATGACGTCTCGCAACGTCAATGGACAAATCGATCTAGTGATGCACGTTTTCAATCGGGTGAAGACAATCGCGGTAATTGCCATCATACTTACGAACTTCGCACTACTGGCGCCAGCTTATAGCCAAGCTGATCGACGATTTGACGGAACTTGGGTTGGCACCGAGACCGCTACGCAGCAGCAGGTCACGTGGGATCCCAAAGCACCAAAACCCCCGTCCGCCAGCTATAAAACGACGATAGTCGTAACGCAAGCGGGCAAACTGGTAAACAAGACTGGCGGAGCCTGCTCCGGTCAGTGGGAGCACGTGTGGTGGGCAAACAATGCTATAAATTTTGCTACCCACACTTGTAAAATAAAGCTAACCCTTTCACCGAATGGCAAGACGTTGAATGAGAGCGGTAGTATTGCGCTTTCTCCTGGGCACTGGGGGCGGAGTGATGCTCCAGCGGGCTACGGGAACTTCGAGCTTTTTGGAACATTTCATCGTCGATAAGATTAAGTCTAGCTCTTGATGGTGAACAAAAAGACTTGGCACTCTTTAAAAGTGCGCCGTGGGGTGATCTTCACATCCAAAAGACCTAACCATTCGATGAAGCCAATGTCCCCGACGCGGTGCAACTTCAACATGTTTGCCACGACACCCTGCCGTAGCTTATCTCTGTCTCGTTAGATTTACTTCCCGACGGTGAACCTTCGCAGTCTTGAGTTTCTTGCTATTGTCCTGGTAGGGCTTCTCTTTTCTTCCTGTGCGGCGCCTCCCCGACGCGCTGCGATCAGCGGCCCGGCTCCCGCCGGTGCAGCCGAATTGAAAATCACGCAGAGCATCATCCCCCAGGGGAAATGCGGACGGCCCTTGCATCGGCCGATGCGGCCGACATTTATCACTATTCATTCGACCGACAATACGTCCCGTAGCGCCGACGCATTACATCACGCGCTCGCCATGAACAAGGGGCTCCGAGGCCGTCACAATCGCACTGGATTTCTCACTTGGCATTTCACTGTGGACGATCATTCCATTTACCAAACCCTCCCCACTAACGAAACCGGAGAGCATGCCGATTACGAAGGCGAGGGAAACAGGTCCTCCATCGGGATCGAAATGTGTGTAAACCGGGGCAACGATCTTGGCAGCACCATCGACCGCACCGCGCAACTCACCGCCAAACTGATGCGTCAATATGATATCCCTCTCAATCATGTTGTCCCGCACATGCACTGGCGCATGATCCGTTACAGTGACCGCCGCGATTTGGGGTTCAAAAAATGCCCGAGAATCCTGCTCGATGGCGGTCGTCTTGGTCCAAAATGGAGTGCATTCATGGCCAAAGTCTCATTTTATGCACGATGAAGTCGGCAACGACGTCAGCTCCGGCCCTTCATCTAGACAGGATGATCCTGTTTCTGCAGCGTGGGAACAACCGGAAATTTTCGTGCAGGAAATACGCGTCGCGGTCAAATCGCTGTGCTAAGCAAACAGCACATGTATGAGCAACAAACAAATTCTTCTGACACGACGATCGCCGCTGCCGATCGCCCGCATGGACGAAGTCCTTCATATTCCTCGCGATAACCTGTATGAGAGCTGACATTGTTCCCGGAGCGAAGTTTCCCGATTACGAACTTTCCGATCATACCGGCAAACACCGGAAGCTCTCCGAACTGCAAGGACAACACCCCATGGTTCTTGTTTTGAGCCGCGGAGGTTTTTGCCCCAAGGACCGCCGGCAGCACGAAGGGCTCGTGCAACTTCATCGGGAGCTCGAAATTGGCTATTGCCGGCTGGTCACTATTAGCACCGACAATATTACTGAGACGAATGAATTTCGCAGCGGAGCCGGCGCCCACTGGCCATTCCTTTCCGATCCGGCGCGCAAAGTCCAAAAAGATCTCGATATCGCCGAATATACGGATCCGCTGCATAATCCGATGATCCCATACACCATTGTCCTCGAGCCGGGACTCATTATATACAAGATCTATATGGGATACTGGTTCTTCGGCCGGCCTACACTGGAAGATCTTCGACAGGACCTGCGTGCCGTGACCAAGAGATGCCGACCCGACTGGGACATCTCCACACCCGAGCTGAAAGCGGCATGGGGACAAGGCCGCAAGGAACGCTTTTATCCCTACGGCAAGACCTACGCCCAAACCCTCGGGGAACAAGACTAGCGTATAAACGCCCCGCACGACAGGTGATGAAAAATCATTTAGGGCCCAAATGACCGTGTTAGAGCGAAAAAGCCGATGTGGCGAAATGGCAGACGCAACGGACTTAAAATCGATTGCAGCACGCCTTAACGAGCTGTTGTCCCTCGCACATGTGCGAACATTAGCGACACGAAGCGGCCATTTCAGACACTGATACCGCCAATATGGCGCCAATAGTTTCGGGAGAGCCGCGCTCCCTCGCGCGTGCGCGTGGAATGGTGCGGACGGATTGATGGACTGCCATTCGGCGGGATGTGGTATTGCGAAGTCAGCGCTGCAATCGGTAAAGACAATGTTTCTGGCTCGGCAGTTGTCGAGCTACTTTGATTCGAGAGCTAGGGAGGAGATGTCGTCTTGAGGTAGAAAAGCTGCGGTACTCGGAGAGCACTGGTTGCTGCGATCATTGCCGGGATCTCCATACAGAATGCTCTCGTCACCGCCCAAGAACCTGATCAGGTTTCGCGCGAGGAGAAGAACAAAGCAGTCCCGATGCGAGTCTTTGAAGAGATCTTCAATCAAAAAAAACCTGAAGTCGCTTCGGAGATATATTCGCCCGAGTTCATCAATCACGGCGTTCGTGGAGATGTTTCGCTACAGGTGGACCAGGCCGCTGCGCGTTTCGGAAATAAAGGCATT
>Ga0310909_10001111_pt1 | contig 15403 bp, 17 predicted proteins | sample GREbulkMGT000H_FD_203449 | JGI IMG/M metagenome (GOLD analysis project Ga0310909, IMG submission 203449) | Lab enrichment of tropical soil microbial communities from Luquillo Experimental Forest, Puerto Rico - GRE.bulkMG.T000H | ecosystem: Environmental > Terrestrial > Soil > Tropical forest >... | reverse complement strand
TGCTGCTCGACCCAGGTGTAATAGCCGAGGTTGAAGATGCGCGAGCGCTCGCTGTGGGTCAATTCGAGCACATCGTTGTCGGCGACGCCGAGCAGATGCTGGCCGAAGACCTCGCCCGCGCTGACCGAGTCGAAGCCAGCAGGATACTGTACCGCCAGGAATTTCCGCCGTTCGCTGCTATACAGCGCGGCGCTGTCGGTCGCGACGGTGACGATCACATCCTCCTCGCTGAGTTCCAGACGCTTTGCGATCTTGATCGCGGCGACAAGATTGGCGATTCCGGAAAGTCCAATCAGCTTCAGCCTAGAGAGCAGCTCAGGGTCAATATGACGGCGGTCCGACAGATAGGACACCCCGGTCTCGCTGTTGAAGAGGAGGTCGAGCGACCCGGTGCCTCGGTCCGATACACCGACCACCATGTCGGTGTTCATGACGTTGTGGATCAAGGGCACGTGCTTGTCGCCGATGCCCTGAATATTGTGCTCGCCAAAGCCGTTGCGCAGCAGCGTCGGACACTCGCTGGCCTCGACCGCGACGATGCGGACGCCGTGCTGGTCTTTCAGGTAGTCGCCGGCCGCGAGCGTACCGGCCGACCCCGAAGCTGCGACAAACGCCGCCAGCCGCAAGCCCGGCCGCTGTTCCCGCACCGCCGCGAAAACGCGCGCGAGCGCCGGTCCGGTGCACGCATGATGGACGACGTAATTGCCGAATTCCGCAAACTGGTTGAGGACGACATTGGTCGGATCGCGAGCGAGTTCGGCGCATCTGTCATAGATTTCCTTGACGTTGCTCTCGGAGCCGGGGGTCACGACGAAGCGCTCCTCGCTCATGCCCTCCGGCAGCATGGCGACACCGCGGCAGTCGAGAATGCGCGAGAGCGCAATTCCGCCTCGGCAGTAATTTCCGGTCGATGGCCAAATGGCTTTGTGACGCGGAGGATCGAACCGCCCGGTGACCAGATAAGGGATCAGGCAGCCATAGGCCGACAGCACCTTGTGCGCGCCGATCATCGGGAAGAAGCAGCCGAGCACCATGACGATCGGCGCGGGGACTCCGGTCAGCGACAGCGGAAATACGAGATGGCAAGGAGTCTAGGCAAAACCGGTGCGGGTGCCATCATTGTACCAGTGCACACGAAAGAGATTGGCCGGGTCGGGACGATCGGGGTGGGCCGACCCCAGCGCGGTCTGGCGTGTTTCGGGGATGCGCGACGGCTCGGCGAGCTCTGCGAAGGTCGGCAGCCTAACCCCCGCCCGACCCAGCCACCGCGCCGCGCGGTTCCACACCGCGCAGTCGATGATTGTCGAGACGACCTCACCGCTCATTTACGCGACAACCTCACCCGAGGGCAGGACTCCACCTTAGCCAACTGTCTGCTAAGCTTGAAGCGATAGTCGACCGAAACGGCGGGAGGCGCCATTGTCCGGTGTGCTCGACGGCATTCGCGTGCTCGATTTCGGGCGTTACATCGCAGGCCCGTTCTGCGCCGCACTCCTGGCCGATCTCGGCGCCGAGGTGATCCGCATCGAGCGGCTAGGCGGCGGCGAGGATCGCCCCTTCATCCCGGTCGGCGCCGGGCCCGAAGGCGGTGGTGCGATGTTCCTGGCGGCCAGGCGATGAGTGGTGCCGCTTATCTCTCCGGCACACCGGAGCAGCCGACCGCAATCAAATTGCCCTGGGTCGATTTCGGCACCGCATGCCTGTCGGCTTTCGGTACCTTGGCGGCGCTGCTCGAGCGCGGCAAGTCCGGCCGCGGGCAGAAAGTCGAGAGGGCGTTGCTGCGCACCGCAATTGCCTTCGCCAATGCGAGCCTGATCGAGCAAGCCTTGACCGGGTTCGACCGCAAAGCGGCGCTCAACCGCGGCTTTAACTCCGGCCCGGCCGACATCTTTCGCTGCTCGGACGGCTGGATCGTCGCGACGGCGATCGGCCCGGCGATGTTCCGGCGCTGGTGCCGGATGATCGGCGAGGAGCACTGGCTCGCCGACCCGCGCTTCCGCGACGACCAGTCGCGCGCCGACAACGGGGAGATCATTTCAGCGCGGATGAGCCAATGGTGCGCCGCGCGGAGCTGCGCCGAGGCATTGGCCGCACTCGAAGAAGCCAATATCGTGGCGGGCCAAGTCTACTCCCCGCAACAGGCGCTCGACGACCCGCACATTCGCTCCGCCCGCCTGCTCGAAGAGGTGCCCTATCCCGGGCTCGGGGTCGCGCTGCCCCTGGCGCCGACTCCGATCGAGCTCTCAGAAACCCCCGGCACCTACCGCCGGCCGGCGCCGCTGCTCGGCGAGCACACCGACGGGATCCTAGAGAGCCTCGGCTACGATGCGACCGAAATCGCCGCGCTGCGCCGGGAGCGGGTCGTTTGAGTTCCCAGGCGCGCGGGAATATAGCGGGAAAACCCGCCCCGGGGGTCTTTCGGGAGCGAACCTGCGCTGCCAAGTCATTGATTTCGGCCGCATCGCAGAAGAACACCTTCCCTAAGCGGTCGAACAGGGAATTAAATCGGTCGAACAGGGAGCCCGATCCGCCGAACAGGCAAGCACCAGGGATCGAGTGAAATCCAGGCTAGCCCTCTTTCGTGCGAGCGTTGGCAACGCACGGCGACACCAAAGAGGGCTTGGCCGATGCGCGGGAAGGACGGGTTAAATCGGTCGCCCGGATGACCGCTCTCGGCACTCTACGATCCACTCAACCAACCGGTTTGAGGTCGCCCAAGATAGTCGGCAGCAACTCGCTGACCGTCGGATGAATGTGCATCGCGCGCTGCATGACCGTGTAAGGGGCTTTGGCATACATCAGATCGAGAATCGCGTGGACAGCCTCGTCGCATCCTGTACCGAGCAATGAGGCGCCGAGGATCTCTTTGCTGTCGCCATCGACGAGAATGCGCATAAAGCCTTGCGTCTCGCCCTTTTCGACGGCGCGGGCAACGCGCGTCATCGGCCGCTCGCCGGCCAGCACGCGCCGCCCGTTGTTGCGTGCCTCGGCCAAGGTCATGCCGACGCGGCCCAATGGCGGGTCGGTGTAAAGGGCATAGGCGGTGATGCGCTCGCTGACCCGGCGCGGAACTTGGTCGAGCAAATTCGCAGCAACGATCTCGAAATCGTTGTACGCGGTGTGGGTGAAGGCGCCCTTGCCGTTGCAGTCGCCGAGCGCCCAGATGCCCGGTGCGGTGGTTTGCAATCGCTCATCGACGACGATGTAGCCGCGCTCGTCGCAGCGCACCCCGGCTTTGTCGAGATCCAGATCGTCGGTATTCGGCCGGCGCCCGACTGCCAGCAGCAGATGCGAACCAGCGACTTCGGGGGCGCCGGCGGTGCAATCGACCTTGGCGACGATCTCGTCGCCGCGCTTGGCGAGGCTGATGCATTCGGCATTTAGCCTGACCTCGACGCCCTCGCGCTCGACGATGTCCTTGATCGCCGCCGACACGTCCTCGTCCTCATGACGAACGAGCCGCGGCGCCATTTCGATGATCGTTACTCGGCTGCCGAAACGGCGGTACATTTCGCCGAATTCGAGGCCGATGTAGCTGCCGCCGACAATGATGAGATGGGGCGGCAGAAAATCGACCTCCATCATCGACGAATTCGTCAGGTAGGGTAATTCGTTTATGCCGGGCATTGGCGGCACCAGCGCCCGGCCGCCGACATTGATAAAGATCCGTCCGGCGCGCAGCCGCTCGCCCGCGATTTCCACTGCTTGCGGCGAGGCGAACCGGGCATGGCCGCGGTAGAGCGTGATGTTTGCGGCGTTTTCGAGGGCAGAGGTGAGCCCGTCTCGTGACGCCGCCACAATCGCATCCTTGCGCGCTTTAACCCGCCGCATGTCGATGCCGATATCACCCCCGATCACCACACCATACTCGGCGGCGCGGCGCGCGGTCCGGGCGGCATAGGCGCTCGCTACCAACGCCTTGGTCGGGGTGCAGCCGGTATTCACGCAAGTGCCGCCGACGAGATGTCGCTCGACGACAGCCACCTTCATCCCGGCGCCGGCCAGGCGGAACGCCAAAGATGGTCCGGCCTGGCCGGTGCCGATGATGATCGCGTCGAAGTCGGGCATGACAAGCCTCTCCAGCAGCAGGTGGCGTCAATATAATAACCTCTCACCGCGTAACCGGTTTTGTGAGGTCGCGCCGCCTTCGTCGTTTTCCAGCGATAGCGGATTCCAGCCACGGGTTCTGCACGCGGTGAATTGCGCCGCCTCAGAAACCCCTCGCTGCCGCCGCTGGAAAGTAGTGAACCTCGGAATTATTTACCAGTTGGAGAGACGATCTGACGATGTAACAGAGTATAGCTGTGGTTCAGCATCATGAAGACGTTGATCTTGTTCTAGCGAGGCAATTCTTCGACGAGCGCGGATTGCAGGCACAGAAGATTCCCGAAACGTCGAGCGCAAAAACGCCCGACTTCAAAATCCTTCGCGGGCCATGTTGGTTGGCTTCTGCGAAGTGAAATCACCGCAAAATGTCTTCGATGAACGCCTGACTGATGCGGTCCGTCGAGCGCCAGAGGGTCGCTATGCAGGGATTGTTGAGACTGGCCCCACTACCAGGCAGTATAGGCGTATGCGGGGGGCTGCGATACAGGCGGTTGGCCAGTTCCATTCTGTGAACCCCTCTCGCTTCGTTCCCAATATACTGATGTTTGTCAATCACGACAGTACTTCAACCGAATCTGATTTTATCGAAACGATAACCGGCTACATAGACGGGTTAGGATACGCTTCAAAGTCGGTGCCTGCAGAGATACCGGAAGTCGATGCTTACGTGTGGTTAGACGCCAACACACCGGAGAAGCCGCGCATGTTTTGGCGGCAGAACCATTTCAGGGATGGCGTAATCGATCTTTTGAAGCCACCCTGACATATGTTTACCCGCTAGCGGTAGCAGTCCGTTTCGCTGATTGACGAGTAGCTTATTCGGATTACGCTGACAGTTTACTCTACGTTTCGCAGCCAGCGGCGCTTGCCGTGCGGTGTCGTGCTCGACGCGCGGCTTGGGGCCGGGTTTGCGGGATGCCGAAGGGCGGCCGAGCCGGCGCTCGGTCGTCATCGCCGCGTCGGTCGGCATGGCGAGAAGCGCCGCGAAATCAGGGATCAGTGCGCGCAACGGCGCCACCGTTGCGAGCTCGTCATCCTCGCCCGCGAGCTGCGCCCGAGTGCTCGACCATGGCCAGTCCTCGGCACGGCTCACCAACCCCGCGACCACCGGATTGAGAGCGATGTAACGGGCCGCCGCCAACAAATGCGGCTCGTCCATCACCACCGCGCCAAAGCGGCCCTGGAACAGATGGCCCGTCCACCGGAACCGCGCGTAGATGGCCCCGGTGTAGCGCCGGTGCGCTTCGGCAAAGGTCGCCCGCAACTCGTCCGCGTCCGCCGGCGTCACGCCAAGTGGGCATGATTGGCAGGTGGACGTGATCGGGCATCAGGCAAGGCCCAAACTGCGGCACCGGCGCCGTGCTGCCGCGGCGACCGACGCCGATAAGGCGATAGTCGTCGGCCCGAAAAAACACGGGCTCGCGCCGATTGCCGCGCAGTGGCAACATAGCTGGAGGGCTTGACGCCGTCCGCTCGGGAGGCCAAATATGCTTTGACGCGTATATGCGTATAGAGGCATATTTAAGCGCATGCAGTCCGTCTTCGAAACCATCGCCGAGCCCAGCCGTCGCGCCATCTTGAGCCTGCTAGCCTCGTCGGAACGGTCGGTCGGGGAGATCGAGCGGCAACTTCGTATTCCTCAGCCGACTGTATCGAAGCACCTGCGGGTGCTGCGCGAGGCCGGTTTTGTCGAAGCCACGGTGAACGCGCAGCGCCGCTTCTACCGATTGCGGCCTGAACCCCTTCGAGAGGTGGATGCTTGGTTGGCCCAGTTCCGCCAATTCTGGTCCGCCCACGTCGATGCTCTCGAACGCCACCTCGACCGTATAAATCGCGCGGCACCAGCGAAAAAGAAGGGAAGGAGGAGATAAATGGCCGATCGCGAACAATACACACCGGGTCCTGCCGGCGGAGCGCGGATAGAAAGGAATGGAGAGAACTGGACCCTCGTTCTCGTTCGGGAACTGCGTCACCCGCCGGAGAAAGTCTGGCAGGCGCTAACCGACCCGGCGCATTTGCGAGAATGGGCTCCGTTCGACGCCGATAAAAGCTTGGGGACGGCTGGAACCACCGTGAAGCTCACCACAGTGGGCGCGCCGTCCCCGCAAGTTAGCGAAACGACCGTGATTCGAGCGGACGCTCCCAAAGTGCTTGAGTACAACTGGGGCGGCAACGAAATCCGATGGAAGCTCGAAGCGCTGGATGGCGGCACGCGCCTCACCTTGTGGCACAACATCGACCGTCGATTCATCTCGATGGGGGCTGCTGGTTGGCATATCTGCCTCGACGTCCTCGAGCGGCTCCTCGCGGGTAAGCCAATGGGACGTATGGTCGGCATGGATGCGATGAAGTTCGGTGGCTGGCAGCGACTGAACGCCCAATATGCCAAGCAGTTCGGTGTCGAAATTCCCAGCTGGCCACCTACGGCGCAACAATCGTGACCGAGAAAGGTGTCATAGACTGGAATAAGTAGGTTCGGCAAACCCACCGCTGGCTGTCCATTGTCTTCACGATGACGGTGATCGCCAACTTCGCCGCGATGGCGTTAGGGAAGCCTCTGATGTGGCTCGTCTATTCGCCATTGCCTCCGCTCTTCTTGATGTTGTTCACGGGTCTGTACATGTTCGTGTTGCCGTATGCTGCCAAATGGCGCGCACGCCAAGCCGCGCCAACGGCCCGCCGCGCCATATGAGTTTCCACCCGGGATTACGGGGATTACGGTGACAGCTTACTTTACGTTTCACAGCAGCTGGCCTTGCCGTGCGGCGTCTCTCTCCACTCGCGGCTTTTGGGCTCGATAGGGCTTCAACTAGCTCGCTGGGAGCCCGAGCGCGGGCGCAACCTGCGGTAATAACCAGGAGGCCAGCAGGCGATAGCCCTCGGGGGTCAGGTGCTGACCGTCGGGCTGGTGATATTGCGCCGGCACCGCGCCTAGCGTCTGGTTCTCCAGCATGATGACCTGAACCCCGCGGCTGCGCAGCCGGGACACGATCTGCTCGACGTTCTCGGCGCGCGCTTCCGAGCCGCCACCCAAGCCGCCCCGGCGGCGCACAAAATCGTTACCGCCGGGCTGCAAGATGACGACGCGCGTACCGTTAGGGACCGCGCTGTCGAGCCGCGCCAGCATGCCGGCCGTCGTGTCGCCGTTTAGGCCGGCATTCACGACATGGCCGTTGTAGCCCTTGGCCCTAAGCATCGCTTCGAGCTGGGCCGGATAGGCCTCTTGCGGCGCGATGCCTTTCCCGGCGGTGTTGCTGGCGCCAAGCGCGACAACCTGCGCCTGCGCAGTAGCCGATAGAAAGCCGTACAGCGCGACGGCTCCCAGCAAAGCGATCAGGTTTCGTCCCACGGCTTCTCCTCTTTCCGTTTGGTCGGCATCACCTGGTCTCGCTACGCCCCAATGGACCGAAGGCTTAGCACGCTCGTGGGCGGCGCGAAGGAGTTCACCTACCCGAGGCGCCGCAAGATGGCTTTTGCAAACGTTTCCGTTGCCTCGATCGGCGTGTAGTGGCCGACGCCCGGAAGGTATTCGAGTTCGAAGTCTGTAAAGAATTTGTCGAGGCGGTCAGACCAGCGTTGCGGGAAGATTGGGTCGTATTCCTGCCAAAGCACCGTAGTCGGCGTCGTCAGGCGGTCTTTAGCTGCAGGCCGAACCTCCTGCGTATAGGCAGTTACCGGATTGCCCGACGACCTATACCAACCCAACGACGCGGTAAAAGCGCCCTTCGGCGAGTAGACCTCGACGAGATGGTTCAGTCGTTGCTCGTCCACGACGTACTTCGGCCCCGACCAGTGCGACCAAAAATGCCTGAGATAGGTGCGGATCGCTTCGGGCTTCCCGTCGAGTAGTTCTTCGGCCACCTTTTGCTGATGGAAGGTTGTATACCAGAATTCCTTCGCCTCCTTGAGGTCCAGGATACGGCTCCCTGCGCCCGGTAAAGGCGGCGAAACCACCAGGGCTGACACGAGATCTGGCCGCATACTGGCAACCGTTTGGGCGGTCAGGCTCCCGACATCGTATCCGCCGAGCACAGCCGATTTGAGTCCAAGCTCACCCATGAGCGCAATGACGCCCTTTGCCTGCCCCGGTGCCGAATACACGGTCTCCGGTTCAACGAGATGCTTGTCCGATTGACCGAACCCCCGCAGGTCTGGGACGATGACATCGGCGCGTTGGGCCAGCATCGGCGCAAGCGCATTGTAATCGGTCCGGTCGCCGGGCCAGCCATGCAACAGGACAACCGGTTTTCCAGAACCCATCCGGTCATACGCAATTCGAAATCCCTCCGCGGGCGCTGAGTACTTCATTAGGCCTCTCCTGCTAAATTTTCCGGAATGCGAGGGTGGCGCCGAAAGGACACGAGTATCTGCCGCGTCCAATACCGTAGAAAAATCATCGGGCCGCGGATCGCGGCCTCTTCTAACAGGGTGGGCATCGATGTTTTTCGTTTCTGACTCGGGTCTACTTGCGTACTCGCTTGCAGAATCCCGACGTCGGCAAATGACGCCAGCAGCCTGATGCGGACTTGCCCAACCCGCTGCGTTGGCAAGGGCGGTCTCCTTCTGCTCGAAATGCTGCCGGGTTCCCAAAGCTGCCATGCACCTTCCTCACGCCGCGCGGGGTAGCGGCCGAAACGCGGCGCGGATTTCGGTGCGGCTGTCGCGATTTGCACGCCCTACGAGTCGTCAACGACTGTTTCGCGTTCGGGCCAGCTTGTCGCCGCAATCCGGTGGCGGAGGTCAACGAGATCGCTCGCCGGAAAATGGGTCGTGAAAGCCTGGGTGCCGCTCGCCTTGGCTCCAACAGGCGTCTCAACCAGGGCGGCGCAGGCGAGCCTGGTCGCGCCGATGGCGTTCCCAAATGCAGAGCCTGCAAGCAGGCTGCACCGTGTCGGCGACGAGATAGACACGGTCTTTCTCCTGAATCGCCTTTGTTCGATGTGAAGTATCGGGCGCTTTTAAATTTATGTACACCACGACCGGCCGGCACGAGGGCCGCTTCAACCGCGTCAAAGATCGAGAGCAATGTCACCTTGGGGCTGGCTGCAGCAGATCAACAGATTGCCCGCGGCCGGCGGCTCGACCGGGTCCGGCCGGTAGATGATGGAGCCGGAAATCAGCCCCGTCTCGCAGTTATGACAAACTCCGGTGCGGCACGACCAGCGCACCGGCACATCGCACGCCTCGGCCAGTTCGAGCAAACTGTGGAATGCGGAACCCCAGTGGACAGCGAGATTGCTGCGCGTAAAGGATACAAGCGGCCCGACTTCCGCGGCTTTTCCCGGCGGATGCGGCGGCCGCAGCGGGGCCGCTGCGATGCCCGGCGTCTTCGACGGGCCCGACCCGAAATTCTCGGTGTGCAGGCGGTCACGGGCGACCGCCCAGCCTGCAAGACCATCGACGAGACCGCTCATAAAGGCGGCTGGACCGCAGATGTAGAAGTCCGCATCGGGCGGGACACTAATTTCCTCGAACACGTGCGGGCCCACGCGCCCGACCCTGTCGAAATCGACAGTCGGCCGATCGGTTGGCTTTGGCGCACTGTAACAAATCTGGCTGCGGCTTCCGGGCAAGGTCGCTAGGAGTTCGCGCACCTCCGCCGCAAATGGATGCTCGCTGCTGTTGCGGGCACCGTGAACCCACCAGATCTCTCTTCGAGTTCGCTCGGCGGCCAGTGCGTGCAGCATAGCGAGGACCGGGGTGGCGCCGATGCCGGCGCTGACAAGGACCACGGGGCGCTCGCCCGGCCGCAACGTAAAGCTGCCGCGCGGGGCGCTCACGTCGAGAATATCGCCTGCCTGAACTCGCGTATCGATGTAAGCCCCGGCCGCACCCTGTGGCTCGCGCTTGACGCTGATGCGGTAGCAATCCTCGCTCGGCGCACCCGAGAGCGAATAGCTGCGCAGGAGCGCGCTCTCGCCGGGACGCGGCCTCAGCCGCAATACGATAAACTGCCCCGCAGGGGCAGCCGTTAGCGGCTTGCTGTCGGCCGGTTCCAGAACGAGTGACGTGACATTGCTGCTTTCCTGCACCTTGCGCGACACCCGCAGTGGGCGAAAGCCTTGCCATGCAGGGGGCGGGCCCATCGGTGGGCCGAGCCCCGGATTACCCGTTGTTCCGCTGCCTTTCCGTTCCCGCTCGAGCAGCGCCTCTAACGAGGTTCGCCAGCCGGCGCTCAATGCCGGGATGCGCAATGCTCGTTCCAGCCCGCTCGCCGGGTGACCCGGCAAATATAACAGCGCATTGATCTCGGTGACGGTCACCCGCTGTGGACCTGCCTCGACCTTCACGATTTCGTCGCCGGCGCCGACTTCCCCTTCCTCCAGGACCCGGAAATAGAATCCTGGCCTGCCGTGTGAGACAAGCAGTGCCGCCATCTGCGCCTCGTTCATGCGGATGCCGACACGATAGCAGGTGACGCGCGGCTGCGTCACTTCGAACAGAGCATCGCCGATCCGGTAATGATCGCCGATGCAAACTTCCGTATCCGCCAGTCCTTCGACTGTAAAATTCTCTCCGAACTGGCCATAGGTAAAGTCGTTTCGACCGAGCTGGTTTTGCCAATAACGGTAAGATTCGATCTGGTAGACAAAGACTGCCCGGTGTTCGCCGCCATGCCCCGCCAAATCTCCCTGGCCGTCACCGTCGATGTTGAGCCGTCGAGCCATCCGCCGGCCTTCAACCGGCATTTTCCAGACGGCGGTGTGGACGGTTTTCCCTTGCCACTCGATGTCGCGTGGCAGGCCCACATTTACTGAGAGTAATCGCGCCATCGTTTTGATCTCCTCTCAAATATGATTGTAAATGGGTTGCTCGCCATGCGAGCGGCGGGGATCTCCTCCACCTACTGTTCTTGGAGCGGCGCTGGCGGCGGCAACCTTGGCCGGATGCTGCCGGCCCGATTGCGCGGGCAGTCTTGTACTGCAGGACGAACGCAGCGTCTCCGCGGTGGATATGGGTTGATCGCGGCACTGATCGCGGTCGTTTGTGTCTAGGTCCCAACGACGGCGGGCACCAAGCTCAGCACGACCTTGGTATCGATCGCCGGCAGCCTGTAATCACGCACTAGATACAGAAAAAGCAATCACAGACAGGCCGGCCGCACCTGCAAGTCGTCTCTGCGGCCGATTTCGTGTCGGGCTCAGGCTTCTGCGGCGATGGCTGTTCCGAACTGGGCCGGAATAGCTCGCGGTAGCGCCGGCCTATGGCTTCTGTGTCATCGATGATCCGCATCTTGCCTCCGTGCCGCATTCGGCCATGAGTTGTTCGAGCGTGCGTCTCGGCTCGCGCGACTGCTGAGCCTTCGATCGGACCTTGGCATGGGGAAACATCAAGGGCGTCGCCTATTGCTGGAGATAATTTTGGTCGCCGTTTCTATCCGGGTTTGTCGCTCCCAATCAGGGATTTGGCAGCTTTGACAACGTGTTCCGGGGTGAAGCCCAGCTCACGCATCACGATCTCACCGGGCGCCGACGCACCGAAGCGATCCAGCCCGATGATTGCGCCGTCGAGGCCCACATAGCGCTCCCATCCAAGCGTGGAGCCTGCCTCGATGCTGACTCGCGCCTTGACGCCGGGAGGAAGAACCGTGTCCCTGTAGGATTGCGGTTGCGACTGAAACAAATCCCACGACGGCATCGAGACGACCCGGCTTGCAATTCCTTCGCGCGTCAGTTGTTTGTGCGCTTCTAGCGCAACCGACACTTCGGAACCGGTAGCGATCAGGATAACGGTCGGCGAACCCGTAGCGCAGTCGCTCAGGACATACGCTCCTTTCGCCACTCCCGAAGCCGGCGCCAGCGTTGAGCGGTCCAGAGTAGGTAATCTCTGGCGCGTTAGCACAAGTCCTACCGGCCCCGAGGTGTGCGCAACCGCGATCTTCCACGCCTCCACGGTCTCGTTGGCGTCCGCCGGGCGCAGCAGCGTCAGGTCAGGAAGCGCGCGAAGGCTTGCCAGTTGTTCCACTGGCTGATGCGTAGGTCCGTCCTCGCCCAATCCAATGCTATCGTGGGTCCATACATAGATGACGTGGGCCTTGCTCAATGCCGCCAGTCTGATGCTTGGCCGCATGTAGTCGGAAAACGTAAAGAAGGTGGCGGCAAAGGGCAGGGCGCCGCCATGCAGGGCCATGCCCGTGGCAATCCCGGCCATCGCGTGCTCGCGAATACCGAAATGAATATTCCGCCCGGCATATCCGGTCGGACCGCCTGCTAGTCCCTGGGTCGGCGGCGCGCCCTCGGGAGGCTTAAACAGGGGACTCTCGAAGTCGCCGAGTCCCTTGAGCGTGGTGCGCGTGGACGGATCGAGGTCGCCCGAGCCGCCAATCAGGTTAGGTACGACATCGGCCAGCGCGGTGATAGCTTTCTGTCCGGCGTCGCGGGTCGCCATCGCGCCGTCCGCCGGCGTGAAGCGGGGAAGTCCCGCTTCCCATCCCTTCGGCAGTTCACCGGTTAGTACCTGCCGAAACTTCCCGGCTGCCTCTGGATCGACGGCGCCCAACGCGTCCACTCGTCGATTCCATTGAGTCTCCAACTCGCGCCCTTGCTCGACCGCCTTGCGAAATTGGGCCAGGGCTTCGTCGGGGATGTAGAAAACCTTATCTTCAGGCCATCCCAGCGCGCGTTTGGTTAACCGCACCTCCTCGACGCCCAAGGGCTCGCCGTGCGCCTGAAACGTGTCATGCTTATGCGGACTGCCATAGCCGATATGCGTCCGCGCCACGATCAGCGACGGCCGGTCATCGATCGCCTTTGCCTTGGTTAGGGCAGCATCGACCGCGGCTGTATCGTGCCCGTCGATGTGCTCCACATGCCATCCATAGGCCTGGAATCGTGACATCTTCGGTGAAAGTCACATCGGCGCTGGCCGAGAGCGTTATCTGGTTGGCGTCGTAGAGCACGATTAATCGTCCGAGCCGAAACTGACCCGCTATCGAGGCGGCCTCCGCCGCGACACCTTCCATCATGTCGCCGTCACTAGCCATCACGTACGTGTAGTGATTCACCACTTCATGGCCCGACCGATTGAAGGTGGCGGCAAGCCAACGCTCCGCGATTGCGAATCCCACCGCGTTTCCAACACCTTGACCCAACGGACCCGTCGTAACTTCCGCACCTGGCACCACGCCATACTCGGGATGCCCCGGCGTACGGCTGCCCCATTGGCGAAATTGCTGTATATCAGCCATCGTAACGTCGTAACCGGTGAGGAACAGCAGGCTGTAGAGCAGCATGCTGCCATGCCCGGCGGACAGCACAAAACGATCGCGATCGGGCCATTTTGGGTTGGTGGGATTGTGCCGCAGATGGCGCGTCCACAAGACGTACGCCACCGGCGCCGCGCCCAACGGCATCCCCGGATGTCCCGAATTCGCTTTCTGGACTGCGTCGATCGACAGCGTCCGGATGGTGTTGATGCAAAGCTCGTCGATTGGCTGAAATGTCATACGCATGGCTCCTCTGGATTGCCCCTAACCTGAAAGCGAATGAACATTTGCAACGAGAGCAGAATGCCGGTTCGGTTTCAGAGCATCCGCTCGACCCATTGAGCACGCGAAGGCCCAGGCTCAAACGGGTCGCCGAAGTATTGGGTTTCGCGGGCCACCTTCCCGTCTCTGAACTCCATGATGCTGACCGTGTAGGACGGCCGTCCGTCATAGGTCAGGGTAAACTCAGTGACCCAGAGATCGCCCGCGCCGATTATCCGCCGCACCGTGAAGCGTTTCCGGTTCGGCTGCGCGGCACGAGACGACTGAATGTTGCGCCGGCCGCGGATCCGCTCTCCCGATTGCGGATACTCGAGCACTGCATCCTCCCGGTAAATCTGGTGCTCCGCCTCAAAGTCGTTGGCGTCGGAGGCGGCCCAGTGGCGATCCAGGGCCGCTCTGATGTCGTGATCTTCCATCTCAGTCCTCCTCTCAGCGTTGGTGCACGCATGCGGCACCCGCAAAGGCGCGTTATAGCGGCTTTAGTTTGCCAAGCATTGTCGGAATCAGCTCCGAAACAATGGGATGGACTTGCTTCATGACGGTGTAAGTTGAACTGTTCGACGTGGCTCGGCAGCGCGCGCCGGTTCATTGGCAAGCTGCCGGGGGCGCGGATCGATTTGCACGGTCGCCGTCATCCCGGCGGACAGAACGACGCCCTCGGGCACTTGATCGATATGAACACGGACCGGGATCCGTTGCGCCAGACGCACCCAGGTAAAGATCGGGTTAACATTGGCAAGCCCCTGTCCGTTGGGCTGCGCATTCGCGACGTTGATCGCGCGGGCGATGCTGTCGACATGCCCGCGCACGATCTGGCTGTAGCCCATCAGCTTGATGCTGGCCGGATCGCCGACGCGGATCGGTTCGAGATTGGTCTCCTCGAAATAACCGTCGACCCAGAACGAATCCGCATCGACGAGGGAGATGACATTCATGCAGACATTGGCGTAGTCGCCGAGCTGCACCAATAAATTTGTTACCCAGCCGTTGACCGGAGAGCGGATTTCGGTCCGTTGCAGGTTGACCCGCGCCTGCTCCAGCTTGGCCACCGCCTGCTGATGCCGGGCCTGAACGGCAACGGCATTGCTCGCAAAGGTTTGTTTCTCTTCGACAGTGACGGCGAGACTGGTCAGCTGTTGCCGTCGCGTCGACTCCCTCTCGGCATTCTCTGCATTGGCCTGGGCCTGCTGCACCGCCGCCTCGTTGAGGCTGACGGCAATCTTGTAGTCGGTCGGGTCGATGACCATCAGCAAATCGCCCTTGTGGACAAATTGGTTGTCCTTGACCGAGAGCTCGACGATCTGCCCGGCGACTTGCGGCGCCATCGTCACGACATAGACCCGCACGGTCCCGTCGCGCGTCCAGGGTGCCCCCATATAGACATCCCACATCGCTCGGCCGAGCACGACGGCGACCGCCACCGCCGCCAGGGTAATCATCAATGGAAAGATCCGCAGAGCTCGCATGGGCGCGATGCGCGCTGGCATCGGCTCGGCGGCCCGGTTTATTGCGGCGCTCTCCTCCTGAGCCTCCTGCCTCGTTCTGGCTTCGACATCAACCATCGCGACCTCAACGTGCAGCGACTGCAAGCACGATCGTGGAAAGCACGATCATGTAAGCGGCGAATGTGAACAACGAGGGATGCCAGACGTAGCGCAATAGACCCATGCGGGTGGCGCTCAGCCGTAACCCGATCGTGACCATTCCAGGCAACGATCATCATCACCGACATAGATGCAACATAGACACCGACCAGGTCTATCTCCGTAAACCTCACCCCGGCGTCCCCGACCCGAAATAGACGGCATG
>Ga0310909_10001110_pt1 | contig 15411 bp, 16 predicted proteins | sample GREbulkMGT000H_FD_203449 | JGI IMG/M metagenome (GOLD analysis project Ga0310909, IMG submission 203449) | Lab enrichment of tropical soil microbial communities from Luquillo Experimental Forest, Puerto Rico - GRE.bulkMG.T000H | ecosystem: Environmental > Terrestrial > Soil > Tropical forest >... | reverse complement strand
CCGCGGTTTTGTGGCGGTACGCTCTCCGGTTGACCGGGGACGCCAGCATGGCCGAGGACGTGGTCCAGGAGACGCTGTTGCGGGCATGGCAGCATCCGGAGGTCGTCGGTGACACCGAACGGTCGGCACGGGCGTGGTTGTTCACCGTAGCGCGCAACATGATCATCGACGACCGACGCAGCGCGAGGTTCCGCAATGTCGTCGGTTCGCTGGACGAAGAAGGCGCGCCCGAGCAGTCCACGCCGGACGAGGTGAACGCGGCGCTGGACCGCCTGCTGATAGCCGACGCAATGGCGCAGTTGTCCACCGAGCACCGGGCCGTGATCGAGCGGTCCTACTACCGGGGCTGGACCACCGCGCAGATTGCTACAGACCTAGACATCGCCGAAGGAACAGTGAAGTCGCGATTACACTATGCCGTGCGGGCATTGCGGCTCACTCTCCAGGAACTTGGAGTAACCCGATGACAGCGCAGGGGCTTTTTCGCAGACCCGTCCGGCTGGCCATCGGCTTCGAATGCTTGAAGGGTGACAGGAGATGAATGAAATGAGGACGCCGTTGCGGGGTATCGGCCCTCCCGCTGATCCCTACGTCACGTGGGATGCCGCATACGTGTTGGGTTCGCTGTCGGCCTCCGACCGCCGCGAATTCGAGGCCCACATGGCCAACTGCCCGGCATGCCGGGAGGCCGTCGCCGATCTGAGCGGTGTGCCGGCCCTGCTTTCGCAGCTCGGCCGTGCAGAAGTGGCCGCGATGAACGACCGCACTGCCGAGTCTTTGCCGGAGACACCCGCGTTGTCGCCGGAGCTACTGCCGTCCCTGTTGGCGACGGTGCGCTTCCGCCGGCGCCGCACGCGGGTGGCGACCTGGGTGGCGTCGTCCGCCGCGGCCGCGGTGCTGGGAATCGGCGTGTTGGTCGGTGTTCAGGGGCATTTCTCGACACCCGGGCAGCAGCTGACCGCGTCCTCGCAGCCGATGGCGCAGGTCGGTACCAGCCTGCTGGCATCGACCGTGCAGGTCGTCGGCCAGCACTGGGGAACGTCGATCAACCTGAAGTGTGTCTGCCTGGCTCCGCTGAACGCGCACCATGACACCCTGGCGATGGTCGTGGTGGGTCGCGATGGCAGCCAAACCCGGCTGGCAACCTGGGTGGCCGAACCCGGCCACACCGCGACGCCGGCGGGCAGCATCTCCATGCCGGTCGACCAGATTGCCGCCGTGCAGGTGGTTTCCGCTGATAACGGGCAGGTTCTGTTGCAGCGATCGCTGTAAAAACCCGGCCCGCGGGTGAACTGAAGTTACCCGCGTTCCGTGTTACAGACATGCCAAGGAAGCACCGGGTGGTCGACCACATCGTTGAGCGCCTCGCGTCCGTCGGTGTCGACCACATCTTCGGTGTGGACGGCGCCAACATCGAGGATCTGTACGACGCCGCGCACTTCCGGTCCGACATCGACGCGGTATTGGCCAAGCACGAGTTCTCCGCCGCCGCCATGGCCGACGGGTACAGCCGCAGCGGCGCCGGGCTGGGGCCCGGACTGGGAGTGGTGGCGGCGACCTCGGGTGGCGGCGCGCTGAATCTCGTAGCGGCCCTTGGGGAGTCGCTGACAAGCCGGGTTCCCGTCCTGGCCCTGGTCGGCCAAACCGCCACCACCATGGACGGCCGGGGCAGCTTTCAGGACACCAGCGGCAACAACGGATCGCTGGACGCGCACGCGGTGTTTTCCGCCGTGTCGGTGTCGTGCGAGCGGGTGCTCACGCCGGACGGCGTCGCGCCGGCTTTGTCGAGGGCTATCGCCGCGGCGCGCACCGGTGGTCCTGCAGTGTTGTTGCTGCCCAAGGACGTTCAGCAGGGCTACGTTGACGTCGACGAGCCGAGCCACAACGGCGCGCATGACTTGCGTCCCATCGGCAACCCGGCCCCGATCGTTCCAGTCCTGCGCGATGCGAACGGCCCCGTCACGATCATCGTCGGCGAGCAGGTGGCCCGCGACAACGCCCGCGTCGAGCTCGAAGCGCTGCGTGCGGTGTTGCGGGCACGGGTGGCCACGGTGCCCGACGCGAAAGACGTCGCCGGGACGCCGGGTTTCGGATCGTCGTCCGCGCTCGGGGTGACCGGCGTCATGGGCCACCCGGGTGTCGCCGAAGCGCTGGCCGCCAGCGCCGTGTGCCTGGTGGTCGGCACCCGGCTGTCGGTCACGGCGCGCACCGGTCTTGACGACGCCCTGGCGGCGGTGCGCACGGTCTCGATCGGGTCGGCGATGCCGTATGTTCCGTGCACGCACGTGCACACCGACGACCTGCGCGGCTCGCTGCGCATGCTGACCCAGGCCTTGTCCGGACCGGGACGGCCCTCGGGGGTTCGGGTCCCCGATATGGTGCGGCGCACCGAACTGACGCCGCCGCCTTTCGCCGGCCCGGGTGTGCGCTACCGCGACGCGATGGCCGTGCTCGACGGTTGCGTGCCCGACGGGGCGGACATCGTGGTCGACGCCGGCAACACCGGAGCGGCGGCGATCCACTACCTGCCCGCACGGCGGGACGGCAGGTTCGCGGTCGCGCTCGGGATGGGTGGCATGGGCTACAGCTTCGGCGCCGGCCTCGGGATGGCCTTCGGGCGCGCGAGCAGCGGACGGCCCGGCGGGCGCACCGTGGTGATTGCCGGGGACGGAGCGTTTTTCATGCACGGCATGGAGGTGCACACCGCGGTGCACTACCGGCTTCCGGTGACGTTCGTGTTGTTCAACAACAATGCCCACGCGATGTGCGTGACTCGCGAGCAGCTGTTCTACGACGACCTGTACAGCTACAACCGATTCCGCTCCAGCCGGCTGGGCGCCGGCCTGGCGGCCATGTTCCCGGGGCTGGCGTCCGTCGACGTCACCGATCTGGACGGCTTTGCCGCCGCCATGCGCGCGGCGCTGGCAATCGACGGGCCCGCCGTGGTCAGCGTTGAGTGTGCCGCTGACGAAATACCGCCGTTTGCACCGTTTTTGAATCAAATCACAAAGGAGAACCGGACCGATGTCGTTGCCAGCGCTTGAGGATATTGCCATACCCATCGATGGCGTGACTCGCATCGAAACCAGCCCGCGGGAAAAGGCCACCCCGATCATCATGGAGATGATGCGGTCGGTGTATCCCCACGATCAGGTCTTCGGGGAATACTGCACCGTCAACGATTACATCGACTGTCCACCCGACGAGTTGTACGAGTACATGGCCGACACCCGCAGTCTCGAGGAGTGGACGTACAGTCTTCGCGGCTTCACCCCCACCGACGAACCCGGCCTGTGGCTGGCCCACGACCGGCTCGGTTCGGAAACCAAGATCTACACCCGGACCATCGCCAACGCGCAAGCTCGCACCGTCGACTACCACTGCGCTTGGGATCAGGGCAAGCACCTGTGGATGATCTATCTGATGCGCGTCATGGACGCTCAGGTGGTGCTCGACAAGCCGGGTTCGGTTGTGCTGTGGACCAATTGCCATCACCCGTTCTACGACCACAACCCGTATCCGGAGACCGCACCGCCGGAGCGACCGGTGTGGGTCGGTGATTTCTGGGACATGTTCGGCGCCGGGCATCTGCTGGAGCTGAAGACCCTCAAGGCAATCGCCGAGTATCGCCACCGCAACGGGCTCCCGGTGACCCCGAATTGGATGAGGTGACGACATGAGCAAGCCGAGCGTCAGCCTGATCGACGTCTCCACGTACCTGCCCGGCGAGCCGGTCGGCGCCGACTACTATGCGCAATTCGCCGAATCCGACGAATTGCGGGACAACGTCATGTTCCGGGCTCCGAAGTTTCGCCATCACGTCGCGCCGGACGAGAGCTCGATCGACATGATCGAACGCGCCGCGCACGGCCTGATCGAGCGGCACGGCCACGACGCCATCGAAGGTGCCGACGTGCTGATCACCCACACCCAGGTGCCGGACATGGCGTTCTACGGCCAGGGGGGCGGCATCGCGCACAGGTTGGGCATGCGGCCCTCGTGGGTGCTCGACCTGAACAACGGCGGGTGCGCCGCGTTCGTGTTGGCGCTCAACGTGGCCCGCAAACTGCTCTCGTCGGGTGACGGGGAAACTGCGGTGATCGCCATCGCGCAAAACGCGGCCGGCCAATTTTTCGATCAGGCCACCGTGCGCCGCAAGGCGCAATCGGCGGTGCCCGGCGACGGGGCGGCGGTGGGCCTGGTCACGGTGGGTGACCGGTCACCCATTCTCGATGTCGAGTGCCGCACCTACGGGGAATACGCCGGCGAGATGACGCTCTCCTTCGACCCGCCCCGGAAGTGGTGGCAGGCCGGGCCCGGTGAGGGCAGCATCGGCTTCACCGAAAGCAAGATCACCAAGGTGCTGGCCCGCGGCAACCGGCAGGTACCCGAAGTTGCGCTGGCAGTCTGCGACCGAATCGGCTTGCCCGCCAAAGACATCGATCTGCTGGTCACCAACCAGCCCAACCGGGCGTTCCTGCGCAATTGGCGGGAAGCGCTCGAATTGCCGCCCGAACGACACCGCGACACGTTTGATAAGTGCGGCAACCTGTTCGGTGCCGGGATCCCGATCAACTTCGACCACGCGATATCCGACGGTCAGGTCAAAGCCGGTGACGTCGTCATGATGGCGGCCTTCGCCCATGCCGGCGACTTCGCCGGAGCCGCGGCGGTGCGCTGGGGCGGACGCGGCTGATGCAACCCGTCCCCGGCCTCTTCGCCGCCGAGATCGATGAGGCGTTTCCCAATGCGGTCGACCCACGTGCGTTGTCGCTCAACGAGAATCCTTTCCCGCCGCTGCCGGCCGTCCGGTCGGCGTTGATCCGTTCCATCTATGCGGCCAACCGGTATCCGGAGTTCCTGCCCGAGCGGCTGCGCAGCCTGATCGCCGACCACATCGGCTTCCCCGCCGACCAGGTGGTGTTAGGTGCTGGCGCGACGGGTGTGGTGTTGCAGGCCCTACAGGCGCTGACCACCCCGGGCGACGCGATAGCCATCGCATCGCCGACCTTCGACGGTTACCCGATCGTCGCCCAGATGGCGCGGCTGAACACGCTGGCCGTTCCGCTCGACGGGCGCGGCCGCAACGACCTCGACGGACTCGCTGAGGCGGCCGCGAGCGCGCGCGTGGTGGTGGTGTGCCGGCCGCACAACCCGACCGGCACGATGGAGCCGACGGCCGAGCTTTTGCAGTTCCTGCGCAGGGTGCCGCGCGACACCATCGTGCTGCTCGACGAGGCGTATATCGAATTCGCCCCGCCCGAGTACCGCATCGATGTTTCGGCGCTGGTCGCGCGTTTTCCCAACGTTGTGGTGGTGCGGACGTTCTCCAAGGCGTACGGGCTGGCCGGGCTGCGGATCGGTTACGGGCTGGCTTCGCCGGAGCTGGCACATACGCTGTGGTCCCAGCAGCTGCCGTTCGGTATCGCGATCACCAGCCTGCTCGCGGTGGCCGCCTCGTACCAGGCCGAAGACCAACTGCTGCAACGGATCCAGGCGATCAACGGCGAACGTCGCTATCTCGGGATGCGCCTGAGCGCATTGGGGATATACACCACCGAGGCCCACGCGAACTTCATGTACCTGCCGTCGAGGGGTCGGCCGTGGCATGAGGTGTTCGGCGACAGCGGGCTGCATGTCCGCTGCTACGCCGACGGCGGCGCGCGGATTACCGTGGGGAGCCGCGCGTCGACCCTGGCGGTGCTGTCCGCCATAGGAAAGCCCACGCTTCGGCCGTAGATGCGGTAAGAAAGGGCGTGGCCGCCGCACGACCTAAGAAGCGCGACCCGATCGCCGCCGCACGGGTCAACTGGGAACGCGCGGGGTGGGGCGATGTGTCGCAGGGCATGGTCGCGGTCACCTCGGTGATGCGTGCGCATCAAATCCTGCTGGCCCGCGTCGAGACCGCGTTGCGCCCCTACGACCTGAGTTTCTCCCGCTTCGAGTTACTGCGGCTGCTGGCGTTCAGCCGGACTGGAGCGCTGCCGATCACCAAGGCGTCCGATCGCCTGCAGGTTCACGTCACCAGCGTGACGCATGCCATCCGCCGGCTGGAGGCCGACGGGCTGGTGCGGCGGGTGCCCCACCCCACCGACGGGCGGACGACTCTGGTGAAGATCACCGACCTCGGCCGTACCACGGTCGAGGACGCTACCGATACGCTCAACGAGCAGGTGTTCGCCGACATCGGAATGGACGCCGGCGAATCGGAAGCGCTGGTGTCGTCGATCGAAACGTTGCGGCGCAACGCGGGCGATTTCCGAGACTGAACAAGATTGAACAAGAGAAAGGCAGGACAATGGATCCACTCGTTGGTCACCAGCGCGCTCAGGACGCTTTTGCCGGCGTCCTCGCCAACGTCACTCCCGAACAGTTCGGTTCTCCCACACCGTGTTCGGAGTGGACCATTCAGGATCTGATCGAGCACGTCATCGGCGGCAACGAGCACGTCGCGATATGGTCGGGCAGCGCCGACGAGCCGCCGGCCCGCCCGGATGACATTATGGCGGCGCACCGGGCCGCGGCCGCCGCGGCTCAGGGGGTCTTCGCGGCCCCGGATGGGATGTCCACGATGTTCAAGCTGCCGTTCGGGGAAATTCCCGGACAAATGTTCATCGGGATGCGCACCAGCGACGTGCTAACGCACGCGTGGGATCTCGCGGCCTGCACGGGTCAGTCCACCGATCTTGATCCGGAGCTGGCGGCCGAGCAGTTAGCCGCCGTGCGCGCATTTGTCGGCCCCCAGTTCCGCGGGGCGGGCAAGCCCTTTGGCGAAGAGCAACCGTGCTCATCCGAGCGCCCGCCGGCCGATCAGCTGGCCGCGTTTCTGGGCCGAAAGGTGTCCTGACTCGGCAGCGGTCACATCTGCCCCACCAGTCCCGACGCCGAACGGGTGTGGCTTTTTGTCCACCTAAGCGACAAATTCGTCTGTCGCTCAACGGTTGTCGCTATGAGGCGGACTGGGACTTAGGAGGTCTGATACTCAGTCGCCGCGCAGCGCTTCGATGACGGCGCTGAAGTCCAGGTTGCCGTGGTCGGCGGCGAACTTGGCGTAGATCTCGGCGGCGTGGCTGCCCAGCGGCGCCGACGAACCGGTCGAGGCCACCGCGTCCATCGCCAGGCCCAGGTCCTTGTTCATCAGCGCGGTCGCGAAGCCCGGCTTGAAGTCGTTGTTGGCCGGTGACGTCGGCACGGGGCCGGGCACCGGGCAGTTGGTGTGCACCGCCCAGCAGTTGCCGGTTGCGCCCGTGATCACGTCGAACAGGGACTGCGCCGAGAGCCCCAGCTTCTCGGCCAGTACGAACGCCTCGCCGATCGCGATCTGCTGCACCGCGAGCACCATGTTGTTGCACACCTTGGCGGCCTGGCCGGCCCCCGCAGCGCCGCAGTGAATGACCTTGCCCGCCATGGGTTCCAGCACCGGCCGCGCGCGCTCCAGCGCGGACTCGTCGCCGCCCACCATGAACGCCAGAGTCCCGGCGACGGCACCCTTGACCCCGCCCGAGACCGGCGCGTCCAGTTGCGAAACCCCGCGCGATTCCGCCAGCTCGTGCGCGTCGCGGGCGTCGTTGACCGAGATCGTGGAGCTGTCGATGAATAACGCCCCCGGTCGGGCGGCGGGCAGAATGTCGGCATAGCAACGCTTGACCAGGTCGCCGTTGGGCAGCATGGTGATGACCACGTCGGCCTCGGTCACCGCGTCGGCGGCGCGGTCGAACACCGTGACGCCGCCCGCTTCAGCGGCAGCGGCCGCCGCGGGCACCGGGTCGAAGCCGCGCACGGCATGGTCGGCGGCAACCAGATTCGCCGACATGGGCCCGCCCATGTGGCCCAATCCGAGGAACGCAATGGTCGTCAACTGGCCCTCCTACGCTGTGGCTTTTTAGGCATGCACTCGCGCGGCCTCGGCCCGACCGATGACCACGCGCATGATTTCGTTGGTCCCTTCCAGGATTCGATGCACCCGCAGATCGCGGACGATCTTTTCCAGACCATACTCGCGCAGGTAGCCGTAGCCGCCGTGCAGTTGCAGGGCTTTGTCCGCCACCTCGTAGCATGTGTCGGTGACATAGAGCTTGGCCATCGCGCACAGCTCGACCTTGTCGGGGTCATCGGCGTCCAACGCATTCGCAGCTCGCCACAACATCATTCGCGACGTCTCCAGGCCGGTGGCCATGTCGGCCAGGGTGAACCGGATGGTCGGCTCGTCGAGCAGGGAAGAGCCGAACGCCTGCCGGTCGCGCACGTAGGCGCCCGCTTTGTCGAAGGCGGACTGCGCGCCGCCGAGTGAGCACGCCGCGATGTTGAGCCGACCACCGTTGAGGCCGTTCATCGCGATCCCGAAGCCGGTACCCTCGCCGTCCGCGCCACCCAACATCGCGTCGGCCGGCACCCGCACCCCTTCCAGGATCACCTGCGCGGTGGGTTGGGCGTGCCAGCCCATCTTCTCCTCGGGCGGGCCGAAACTCAGCCCAGCAGTGTCCTTTTCGACGATAAAGGAGGATATGCCGCGCGGGCCTTCCCCGCCGGTCCTTGCCAGCACCACGTAGACATCCGAGGCTCCCGCGCCGGAGATGAACTGCTTGACGCCGTCGAGCACGTAGTCGCCACCCTGCTTGACGGCGCGGGTGCTCAATGCGCTGGCGTCGGAGCCGGCGCCCGGCTCGGTGAGGCAGTAGCTGGCGATGGCGTCCATCGATGCCAGCCGCGGAACCCATTCCTTGCGCTGTTCGGGGGTGCCGAAGTTGTCGATCATCCACGCGCACATGTTGTGGATGGACAGGAACGCAGCGATCGTCGGGCACGCGATGGCCATCTGCTCGAAGATGCGGACCGCGTCGAGTCGACGCAGCCCACTGCCGCCGACGTCCTCGCGACAGTAGATCGCCGCCATGCCGAGTTCGGCCGCCTCGCGCAACACGTCGGTCGGAAAGTGTTTGCCGGCATCCCATTCCAGGGTGTACGGGGCGATGCGTTTGGCGGCGAACGCGGCGGCCGTTTCGGTGATGACGCGTTCGTCGTCGTTCAGAGTGAATAGATCCATGGCGCCGCAGCCCTAATCCATTGTGGGAATGACGAATTCGGCGCCCTCTTTGATGCCCGACGGCCACCGCGACGTGACGGTCTTGACCTTGGTGTAGAACTGGATCGATGTCGGGCCGTGCTGGTTGAGGTCGCCGAAGCCGGAGCGCTTCCAGCCGCCGAAGGTGTGGTAGGCCACCGGGACCGGGATCGGCACGTTGACACCGACCATGCCCACCTGCACCCGCGAGATGAAATCGCGCGCGGCGTCGCCGTCGCGGGTGAAGACCGCCACGCCGTTGCCGTACTCGTGCTCGGACGGCAGCCGCAACGCTTCCTCGTAGTCGTGGGCTCGCACAATGCACAGCACCGGCCCGAAGATCTCGTCGGTGTAGATCGACATTTCGGGGGTGACGTGGTCGAACAGGGTGGGGCCGATGAAAAAGCCGCCCTCGAGGTTGGCAGTGCCGTCAGGCAGACCGAAAGTCAAGTCGTCGCTGGTCCGGTCGCGGCCGTCGATCACCAGTTCGGCGCCGGCGTCGACGCCCTGGCCGATGTAGTCGCGCACCCGCGCCAAGGCGGCCTCGGTGACCAGCGGACCGTAGTCGGCCTTGGGGTCGAGGCTGTGTCCCACGCGCAGGTGGTTGATCCGCTCGATCAGCCTGGCGCGCAACCGGTCCGCGGTATGCTCGCCGACGGGCACCGCGACGCTGATCGCCATGCAGCGTTCGCCGGCGCTGCCGTACCCGGCGCCGATGAGCGCGTCGACGGCCTGGTCGAGGTCGGCATCGGGCATCACGATCATGTGGTTCTTGGCGCCGCCGAAGCATTGCGCCCGCTTGCCGGTCGCCGCGGACGTTGAGTAGATGTACTGGGCGATGTCGGAGCTGCCGACGAAACCGACCGCTTTGATGTCGGGGTGGTGCAGGATCGCGTCGACGGCTTCCTTGTCGCCGTGCACGACTTGGAACACCCCCGGCGGCAGACCGGCCTCGATGAACAGCTCGGCCAACCGCACGGGAACGGACGGGTCGCGCTCACTGGGCTTAAGCACGAAGGCGTTTCCACAGGCCAGCGCCGGCCCGGCCTTCCATAGCGGGATCATCGCCGGGAAGTTGAACGGGGTGATGCCGGCGACCACGCCCAGGGGCTGGCGCAATGAGTAGACGTCGATGCCCGGCCCGGCGCCCTCGCTGTACTCGCCCTTGAGCAGGTGCGGGATCCCGACGCAGAACTCGATCACCTCGACGCCGCGCTGGACGTCACCACGCGCGTCGGGCACCGTCTTGCCGTGCTCAAGCGACATCAGCTCGGCGAGTTCGTCAATGTGGTCGTTGACGAGTGCGACGAATCGCATCAGTACCCGGGCGCGGCGCTGCGGATTCCACGCGGCCCAGCCCTTTTGGGCTTCGACGGCCGAGGCCACCGCGGCGTCGATATCGGCCTGGCCGGCCATCGGGACTTTCGCCTGCACCTGCCCGGTGCTGGGATTGAAGACGTCGGCGGTGCGGGGGGACTGGCCGGCGGTGCGCTTCCCATCGATGAAGTGCGGGATTTGTGTGGTCATGGGGTTTCCTTGGATAGCGTTTGTGCGCGAATACTTGCATATCCTAGTAAATGTCCGGGTTGCTGGCAAGTGACTTGTCGCACAACCACGACCTGATCACCCGGGGCTCGGGGGCGGACTAGCCTTTAGAGCCGTATGCACACTATCGAGGCCGAATACCTGGTGGTCGGCGCGGGCGCCATGGGCATGGCGTTCATCGACACGCTGATCACGGAAACCGACGCACGCGTGGTGCTGGTGGATCGCTATCACCAGCCGGGCGGGCACTGGACCACGGCGTACCCGTTCGTGCGGCTGCATCAGCCGTCGGCGTTCTACGGCGTCAACTCCGTCAAGCTCGGCAGTGACACCGTCGACCAAATCGGCTGGAACGAAGGGCTCTACGAACTGGCGACCGCCGGTGAAGTCTGCGCGTACTACGACCACGTCATGCGGCGGCAGTTCCTGCCGACCGGGCGGGTCTCCTACTTCCCGATGAGCGAATACCGCGGCTTGCACGACGGTAAAGGCCGCTTCACGACGCTGGCCGGGGCCGATTACGCCGTCGACGTGGCCCGCCGCGTCGTCGACGCCACCTACATGCGCGTCATGGTTCCCTCGATGCGCCCGCCGCCCTACCCGCTTGCGGCCGGCGTCGAATGCATCGCGCCGAACGACCTGCCGAGGCTCGCGGCGCGCGAGCGCTACGTCATCGTCGGGGCCGGCAAGACCGGCATCGACACCTGCCTGTGGCTGCTGGGCCAGGGCATCGCGCCGGACCGGCTGACCTGGATCATGCCCCGCGATTCCTGGTTGTTGGATCGCGCGACGCTCCAGCCCGGATCGTTGTTCGCCGACCGGATCAAGGCCGTCTTCGCCGCGCAGGTGCGGGCCATCACGGACGCGGAATCCGTCGACGATCTGTTCTGCCTTCTCGAGGATGCGGGCGCCCTGCTGCGGATCGACCCGGCGATCCGGCCCACCATGTACCGCTGCGCGACCGTCACCGGTGCCGAGCTGGAGCAGCTACGACGCATCGCCGATGTCGTGCGCATGGGCCACGTGCTGCGCATCGACGCCGACAAAATGGTGCTCGACAGTGGCGCCGTAGCTATGGACCACCGCGCCGCGCTATACGTGGACTGCACGGCGGACGGGGCCGAAAAGCGGCCCGCCACACCCATTTTCGATGCCGGCCGGATCACGTTACAAAGCGTGCGCGGGTGCCAACAGGTGTTCAGCGCCGCGCTGGTCGCCCATGTCGAGGCCACCTACCCGGACGACACCGTGAAGAACCAGCTTTGTGTGCCGTTGCCGCACCCCGACACCGACCTCGATTGGCTGCGCATCACGCAGGCCTATTACCGGAACCAATTGCATTGGCTCGATGACCCGGACTTGACCGCCTGGCTCTCCGCGACGCGCCTGGACATCTTCGGTCATCTGATGGGGTCCCTGCTGGCGTCGGCTTCGGCGAAGCCCCGGGTGCGGGATCGCATAGTGAGTATGGCCAAGTCGGCGCTGTCGGCTTCCGCCACGAAACTGGACCAGCTGATGCTCGACTCTGTAGCCGTGTAACCCGAGCTGATATTGATTCGGTGAAGGAGGCACGTGGCGGCACAAAACGAACCCGTCGGCCCGCGACCGCTGCGCGCGGTGCCCGACGGTGGCTTCAGTGGCTATCCCGACTGGGACGCCGTGTACCGGGACAACGTGACGTGGGTATACCGCACGCTGTTCGCCCGGGTCGGCAACCGGGCCGACGCCGAGGACCTCACCACGGAGGTCTTCCTGGCCGCGTTGCGCCCGCTGCGCCTGACCGCGAGCGTCGGCGAGGTGCGCGCGTACCTGCGGGCAACGGCTCGAACGGTGCTGGCCGCGCACTGGCGCGAGACCATGGGTCGAGAGATAACCGCAATCGACGACGTCGAACAACCACCCGATAGCGAGGAACCGATCAGCACCGCGCCCCGGCGTGTCGCCCACGTTCTCGACAGTCTGCCGGACCGCTATCGCCAGATTCTTGAAATGCGTTTCTTACAAGGCAATTCGATCAAGGAGTCCGCTGCCGAACTTGGGATTAGCGTTGCCAACGCCAAAGTGCTTCAGCACCGCGCTCTGCGGCTGGCAGCACAGGTCAACGAGGGAGGTCAGCCATGAATGCGCGAGGGATGCGGCGCTACGTCGATGACCTGTTGCGGGGTCGGCGGCCCAAGCCATTCGTGCCCGACGACTTCGAGGCGGCGCAGATCCGGACGGCGATCGAGCTGCGGGCGGCCCGGCAGGGCTCTGACGTGGCCGATGCCCCCCGGCAGGAATTCCTCACCGACCTGCACCGCCGCCTCGCCGAGCAGATGGACGGCGCTCCGCCGGAACCGGCACCGAAGCAAAGCACGACCCGACGCCAGGTCATCGTCGGCACGTCGGCTGCTGCCGCCGCAGCGGTCACCGCGGTTTCCATTGATCGAGCCCTGATCGGCAGCCCCACCGAAGGCCCCGCCTCTGGTGTTGCAGCACGGCAGCTCACGCCCAACGACGGAAGCTGGCAGCGCGTCGCGGCCAGTTCGGACGTGCCCGACGGGGCGATGCATCCCTTCGATCTCGGTTCGGTCAGCGGATTCGTCCGCCGCGTCGACGGCAAACCGCAGGCCATATCCGGGGTCTGCACCCATCAGGGGTGCCGGCTGTGGTTCGACGCACCCGATGACGCGCTGCGCTGCCCCTGCCACACGACGTCGTTCTCGCCCAGCGGACAGGTGCTCACCCACCAGTTGCCGATCGCGCCAAAGCCGTTGCCCGCATTGATGGTTCGCGAGGTCAACGGGGTGATCGAGGTGTTCGCCCCGCCGCCTCACAACGAACCCGCTTAATCGTTTCAAGGCGGTGTAACCCACCGCCCTATTCCTTGGCATGGAGATCGCCAAGTTTCGAAAACTTTTGGGTCTGGTGTTGGCCGTCGGTGTGCTGCTGCTGGCCGGATGCTCGTCTTCGCGGCCCAATGCGCAGCCGTCGGTAACCTTCGGATCGAATGCCAGCGGCACGCCCGGAATGCCGGGAATGAGCGGGATGCCCTCGATGCCGGGTGCACCGTCGGGCACGGCTTCGGCGACCGGGTCGCCGGCTGCGGTCGCGGGTGACCAGGTCAGCATCGACAACTTCGCCTTCGCGCCGGCTACGTTGACCGTCAAGGTGGGCACCACCGTCACGTGGACCAACCGCGACGAAGAACCGCACACGGTGGCCGCGAGCGACGGGTCGTTTCACTCGCCCGGAATGGGGACGGGAGCCACCTTCTCGCACACCTTTTCCACGGCGGGGAAATTCGACTACGTCTGCTCGATTCACCCGATGATGCACGGCACCGTGGTGGTGACAGGATGACGCAGGACCCGAACACGATGAGTCGCCGCCAGCTCATCCGCCACTCGGCATGGTTTGGAGCGGCGGTCGGGTTGGCCGTGGTCGGCGGCGAGGTCATCTCGCATGTCGCCGGTGAGGAGGCCGCCAACCGTGCTGCGGCCCGGCCCACACTGCGGTTCGCCCAGGTGAGTGACAGTCACATCGGCTTCACCGGTGCGCCCAACCCCGACGTCGCCGGCACGTTCGGCCATGCGATCGATCAGGTCAACAACCTCGGCTACACACCGGATTTCGTCATTCACACCGGTGACCTCACACACCTGTCCACGTCCGACCAGTTCGACCACGTGAAGCAGATGCTCGGTGGCGTGCGTACGCCACACGTGTTCACCGTGCCCGGCGAGCACGACTCGGTCGACGACGCCGGGCAGAAGTACCGGAGCGTCTTCGGGGCCGGAACCCGCGGCGACGGCTGGTACAGCTTCGACATCGCCGGGGTGCACGTGATCGCGTTGGTGAACACGTTGAACCTGAAGAAGCTCGGGCATCTGGGCACGGATCAGCTGGATTTCGTCAAAAAGGATGTCGCGGGGTTGTCGAGCGACACCCCCATCGTCGTTTTCAGCCACATCCCGCTGTTCGCGATGTACCCGGACTGGGGCTGGGGCACCGACGACGCCACGCAAGCGCTGAGCTATCTGAGCCGCTTCGCGTCGGTCACCTGCCTCAACGGGCATGTGCACCAAATATTTTCCAAGACGGAAGGGAACGTGACCTTCTACAGCGGGACGACCACCGCCTACCCGCTGCCCCATCCCGGCGACGGTCCGGCGCCGAAACCGGTCACGCTGCCCGCCGGCAAGCTGCATGATGCCCTGGGCATTCGCGAGGTCAGCTACACCAAGGGGCAGACCGCCCTGGCGTTGAAAGAGGCTACGCTGCAATGAAATTCTTACTTCGGCTCGCCCTGGCGGTCTCCTTGGCCGTCAGCGCCGCCAGCCATGGATACCTGTATATCCATGGTTATCAACATATTCCGATGATCGGCACCGCCTTCCTGATCCAGGCCAGCGTCTCGTTCTCGTTGGCTCTGCTGATCGTCGCGAACGGTCCCCGGTGGCTCGACTGGGCGGCCGCCGCGATGGCGGGCGGATCCCTGGTGGCGTTCGCGCTGTCAAGGACCGTCGGGCTGTTCGGCTTTTCCGAGCGCGGGTGGGACCCGTCGCCGCACGCGGCCATCACGGTGGCCGCCGAAGTGCTGTGCGTGCTGCTGTGGGCCGGCGGTTTGGTCAGGTTGCCCAGGTCGCGGCCGGTACCCGCTTAGCCTGCGTGTCGGGGGCGCGTGACATACTCGAACGTATGTTCGATGACGCGGTGCGGGTGGAGGTGATCGCCCGGTTCGATGAGTTGATGGAGCGCTGCCATCCGTCGACCACGGCGGAGTCGGCGGGCTTGGTGGATCAGGTGTGCGCGGCCGCGCGCGC
>Ga0310909_10001109_pt1 | contig 15417 bp, 13 predicted proteins | sample GREbulkMGT000H_FD_203449 | JGI IMG/M metagenome (GOLD analysis project Ga0310909, IMG submission 203449) | Lab enrichment of tropical soil microbial communities from Luquillo Experimental Forest, Puerto Rico - GRE.bulkMG.T000H | ecosystem: Environmental > Terrestrial > Soil > Tropical forest >... | reverse complement strand
CAACTACGAGCAGACCCTGGCCACGTGCGACGAAGCGACGGCCGCAGCCGAGGAAGGCGTCAACAGCGAGGCACTGGCCAAGGTGACCGCGCTGGTGGACGGCCTCGGCGCGATGCTCCGCGACGACGCGGACAGTTGCGGCCAGGCTGCCGACGCCGCGCAGGAGGCGGCAGCGGTCAAGGAACACGCGGGCGCGCTGATCGACGCCATCGGCGCGCTCAAGTCCGGGGTCGAGTCCAAGTACGGCCCGCAGCAGGAGGCGCTGGACGCCGCTGGTGTCGGCCAGCCCGAGGTCGGATACCTGGAGCACTGATGGACGATCTCACCCGAGCCCTGGCCCACGGCGAAGCCGGGCTGAACAAGATCAGCGCCGGGCTGGATGGCGACCTCGGCGCGTCGGCCGCGTGGGCGGTCATCGAGGACGCCACCGCCGACCAGCCACAGCAGATGCGGCAGCGGGACGTGCCCATGCTGCCGCTCCGCTATCAGCTACGGATCATCGCCATCGCGGCCGTGGTCCTGCTGGTGCTGATCCTGATCAGGTAGCCGGTGGGCGTGCGGAAGGCCAAGACCCGGGCTGGTGCCAAAGGTGCCAGCCCGGTCCTGGCTTTGCCGCCAGACATCGACAAGGGGACCCGGCGCAAGCTGGGGCAGCTAATCGACATCGAGCTTGCCAAGGCCAAGGGCGAGGACCCACCGGCCCCGCGGCCGTTCCGGTTCCGCTTCCACCTGGTGCCGCTGTGCTGGCTGGCCGCGGGACTGGCCGGGCTGACCGTGCACGGCGGGATGATCGCGGTGCTGACGGGGCTGATCGGCACGGCGATCACCGTGGCGTCCACCCGGGAGCGCGGCCGGTTCCCGCGCCGCTACAACCAGGGCATGGCCGCCTGGTCGGCGCTGTGGTTCCAGGCGTTCGCCTGGTGGGGCTCGGGCTGGTGGACCGCGGTCTACCTGGCCGGGTGGCTGGTCCCCGCGTGCCTGTGGTGGGAGCACTACCGCTGGCGCGGCCCCGCGCCCGAGCCCGCCGTGCCGGACCGGTCCGTCGAGATCACCTGGGCGCGGCTGTGCGCGGCCAACAAGTGGGCGGCCGACCTGGGCGAGCGGATCGACCTGGGCGCTGGCGCGGCCCAGTGGCCCATCAACTGTGACGGCATCAGCACCCACATCGGCAAGATCACCGCCAGGCGGCAGGAGGTCGCTGCCGCGTTCCACAAGGGGCTCACGTCCTGCTACACCGAGCCCGACCCCCGGGCCGACGATGAGTCCCGCGGGCTGCTGACGATCCTGCCGCGGGGCGTGCTGGATGAGCCCCGGCTGTGGGACGGGCAGGGCATCGACCTGGACACCGGCCTGGCGCTGATCGGCCGCTTCCCCGATGGCATGCCGGTCCGCGAGCGGTACTTCGTCCGCGGGGTCGGCGGCGGGGTGAAGCACACGATCATCGCGGGCTGCGACGGCTCGGGCAAGACGGGCCTGATCGACATGGGCCTGTGCATCAGCGCGGCCAGCGGCATCATCGCCCCGGTGATCCTGGACCCGCAGGAAGGCCAGGCGCTCCCGGCCTGGCGGGACGTCGTGCCGTACGCGGCCGGGGTCGATGAGTGCATGACCTACCTGCGCGGCCTGCACGCGGCGATGTTTGAGCGCAGCGCCGAGCTTGCCGGGCTGCACTGGACCCACCCGCGCTCGGGCAGGCGGGTCAAGGGGTACGGGTTCTACGACTACTGGATGATCGCGGCGTCCCGCGCCGAGGCAGCCGGGCTGGACCCGGCTGAGTTGACCGAGGGCGAGCTTGCCGCCTACGCGCTGCCCATCATCGAGATCACCATTGATGAGTCGCCCATCCTGCTGGCGATGAAGGGCGCACCGGCCCTGCTGCTGGACATCCTCAAGCTCGGCCGCAAGGTGGGCTTCCGGGTCAGGCTGGCCGTCCAGGTGCCCTCGATCAAGGAACTGGGCGGCTCGGGCGAGCTTCGCTCCATCCTGGTCGGCGGCAACGTGATCTGCTTCCGCACCGGGGACAAGGTGTCCAACGGGATGGCCAACATCCCGGCCAACCCGAACGAGCTTCCGAAGTTCTGGCGCAACGGCAAGCCCACCGTGGGGCTCGGCTTCGCCGCCACCGGGGATGCTGTCCCGCGGCCCTCGGTGACGATGCGGGCCGACTACGTGGATGACCCCTACAGCTACGCCGAGGAAGCCCAGGTGCGCGCTCCCGACGACGGGGTGGCCTGGCGGATCGACAAGGTGCTCAAGCAGGCCGACGCCGACGCCGCGGATCTCCAGGCGCAGGCGGCCGACCAGGCGCAGGTGCAGCTTGGCATCCTGGCGATGCTGGCCCGGCCCAAGACGGCGGGCCAGTTGATCAGCGAGTCCACCTGGAAGCCGTCCGAGGTCGTGGACGCGCTCAAGGTGCTGACCGATGCTGGCAAGATCCGCGAGACGCAGGATCTGATCCACAAGGTGGAGACATGACCGGGATGATCTTGGTGCTGAGCCTGGTGCTCGGCGGGGCGTGCCTCATCAAGCCCCGCGGCCTGCTGGTGACCCGCCGTGCCCGGCACCGCTGGCGGACCCGGGGCCACCGCGGCATGACCCACCGCGAGGCTGCCGCCTACAACCGGCGCAAGGGCAAGAGCGGCCGGATCAGCAAGCGGCTGCGCACCCGGGTGCTGGCCGCCGACCGGCACCGCTGCGTGGCGTGCGGGGCCACCGCGGCGTCCTCGGGCCACCCGCTGGAGATCGACCACGGCATCCCGTGGATCTTCGGCGGGCTGACCTGGTTCCCCAACCTGTTCGCGCTGTGCAAGGGCTGCAACGGCACCAAGGGCATCTACTGGGTGAGCCCGCAGGGCAAGGTCTACTACCGGGCCACCTGGGGCAAGTCCAGCGAGCCCACCGCGGCGGCGATCCGGGCGATGGAGGTCCGCGCCCGTCGCAGCCCGGCCCGGCTGGCCCGCGCCGGGTGATGACTGCGTAGCGTGCTACTGAGTAGCAGGCGGGCAGGCCCCGGGCGGGCGGCGGCTAGCCGCTGAGTGGTGGCCGGTCGTCAGGGGTTTCGCACCCTTCGTTCCCGCCGCTGGGCATCGCGCCGACCGGCCGGGCCAGCCCGCCCGGGTCACTGAGCTTATGCGACCGGCGCGGCCCCGGTCGGGCAGGCGTCCCGGGAGTCGTGCACGTTGCCGCACCGGCCACAGGAGATCATGTCCTCCACGGGCGCGGTCACCGGCAGCGTGCCGAACAGCGGGTCGGCCCGCGGGTCCGGGGGCGGCGGCGGGCGGACCAGCTTGTTGCCCGGGTCCAGCATCGTGATCATCCGGGCGATCAGCACGTACTGGCTGCCCTCGCGGCCCTGCCGGTCAAGCTCGGCGCAGGCTGCCTCGATCCGCGCCGTGGCCTCGCACGCATGCGGCGGCTGCGGCTGCCAGGGCCAGCGCATCAGGGGTTGGCGTGCCAGTTCGTGCCGCGGGGCGGCACGGCATGGCTCAGCATGTACTCGGCGTCCTTGGCGCTCAGGCTCACTTCGTGGGTGACCCAGGCCAGGGTGGTCGGGTAGTTGCGGGACTTGGCCACCGCGCCCATCGGGGTCTTGCCGTCGAACTGGTGCACACCGGCCGGGAGGACGGCCGCCTTGGCGGCCGGGGCCGGGGCAGCGGCATGCGGCCGGGGCCACTGGCCGAAGTCGGTGGCCATGGAGCGGTCCAGGTCCACGTCGGCCGGGCCGAGCTTCACCCCGTTGCGGTACTGGTAAAGCTGGGCGCGGCGGTCCAGGTTGCCCCCGGACCAGGCGTAGGTCTGCCAGCCGTACCGGATCACCCCGGCGCTGAACGCCCGGGACACCGGCCAGTAGCCGCCGTACAGGCCGGTCCGCCCGATGCCGATCACCGAGGACACGCCCTGGCAGTAGCCGTTGATCGCGGCCTGCTGCCCGGGACTGGAGTCGATGTCGCAGGCGAAGTAGAGCGGGATGCCCTTCATGCCCAGGCCGCTGGCCTGCCGGTCGGCCTCGCGGGCGTCGGCCACGCCGCCGTTGCGGCCAGACAGCACCCGGTCGGCCACCGTCTCCCACACCAGCACGACGGACAGCCCGGATGCCAGGAGGTTGTGGGCCTCGGCCCCGTTGATGCACTTGCTGTTCGGCAGGACGGCCAGGTAGCGGCAGGCGAAGTGCTTGCCCGCGGACTTCATCGCGTTGGCGCTGAGCCCTGATCCGTAGCTGTAGTCGATCCCCTCGGCCATGGTGGCGCTCCAGGCGTGCAAAGACAACGCCAGCGGGGTCAGGGCCAGCTTACGGCAGCCCGTCCGGCTTGGCGGTGCAGGGCTTGGGAACCGCGGGCAGCCCGGTCGGGAACTTGGGCAGGGTGACGTGGGTCTGTTCAGCGATGATCATCACCGATTCCTTCTGCCATCCCTCCACCAGGCATAGCCGCACCGTGGTGTTGTCGAGCTTGTTATAGATGTCGTTGATGGCCAGGCCCACGGCCACGGTGAAGAACGCGCCGATGACCGCCAGGATGAGCACCGCCGTGCGCAGGAAGGCCAGATTGCTCAGCGGCCGGACAAGTGGACCAAAGCGAGGATGCCGAGCACCCCCAGCGGCAGCACCAGGCCGGTCACCACGGCCAGGACTGCCTGCCAGATCCGGGTCTTGCGCGTGTCTGCCGACTCCTGCTGGTTCTTCCACCGTTCCTCTGTCTCCTGCTCCAGGCGCGCAATGCGGGCGGTCAGTTCCTGGTGGATGTGCTCGGCCCCGGCCAGTTCCCGGGCCAGCCGCTCCAGGGTGTCGATCCGGGCGACCAGGGCAGCGTGCTCGGACCAGAACAACTCCCGGGTCAGATACCGGCCGTCCTGCGGGGCTCTCGGCGGCATCTACGCCGGGCCGATGATCTGCCGGGCGCTGCCCAGGAAGTTGTAGGTGGACGGCAGTTGCGGGTAGGTGGACGGCGGCTGCTTGTTGTTGGCGATGTCGCCCAGCGCCGTCACGTCCGCGAACGCCGACCGCAGCGTGCCGATGTCCGGGGGGCTCAGCCCCACGCCCGTCTCGCCGGGGGCCAGGTCGGCGTCGGACTGCGCGGACAGCCACTGCTGGAAGTTGGCCGCATCATCCAGCGCGGCGCGCAGCCGCAGCAGGATGTCCTGCGCCCGGAGCGACACCCCGCCCCCGGTGGCGTTGCCTGCAAACGACATGATCTTCCTCCTATGCGATCTGGTGCAGGCTCATCCGAGAGCCCGACCAGATCCTGGTGTTGGTGGGCGTGCTGCCGTTCTGTGCCCACCAGAACTGGACCGGCCCGGCGATCGAGCCCATGTAGACCGTGCCGATGATGTTGAAGGACCAGGGCGGGTTGGCTGTGCCCGCGGTCCAGGCCGCCTTGGTGGGCGCGGTGGCGGACGTCTCACCGAAGATCTGGGTGGTGGCCGACACGGTGCTGGTGTAGACCGGGACCATCCAGTCGATCTCGGTGCCGGACGGTGACACCAGGGTGAACTTCAAGTGGCCCAGCCCGTTCGCCCCGTTGTAGAAGATCACCATTTCCAGGTCGTAGACCGCGTTGGCCAGGCAGTTCACGCTCAGGTACGGGTCGGCGGCCAGGGTGGTGGTGGACGCCCGGCCGTAGCTGGTCGCGCCGCCCGGGACCGCCGCGCCCAGCGTGGTCAGTTCCAGCCCGTTGCCCTGGATCTGCGGCGCGGTGCCGGTCGGCTGGCTGATCAGCTTGAGCACCGACACGTTGTCCGAGGCGAGGGTGTGCGGGGCCTGCACTTGCAGCGTCTCCGCGGTGCCGGAGGCGATCAGCCCGGACAGGATCTCCCCGGCGATGCCCTGGAAGCTCATGTAGGTGCCGTTGAACAACTCGATGCCTGCCGGGCAGGACGTGCCCAGCACCGGGTCCAGCGAGGCGGCCCCGCAGATCGAGGCGACCAGGGTGGGGCTGGACGGCGTGTAGGTGACCCGAGCCCAGCCGGGCGAGCCCTGCGCGCCGACGTGACCCCCGGACGGCCCGGCCCCGCCGCCGCCGCCGTAGCCCGCGCCGACGTCGCCGGAGTCGTTCAGCGACCCGCCGCCGAAGCCGTTGCCGCCCGAGCCGCCGCCCCCGGTCCCGGCCGCCCCGTTGCCCGTGTTCGGCGCGTTCAGCCCGTTGGCTGAGGCTGCCGCCGACCCGCCGCCGCCGTAGCCCGCGCCGACGTCGCCGGAGTCGTTCAGCGACCCGCCGCCGAAGCCGTTGCCGCCCGAGCCGCCGCCCCCGGTCCCGGCCGCCCCGTTGCCCGTGTTCGGCGCGTTCAGCCCATTGGCTGAGGCTGCCGCCGACCCGCCGCCGCCGCCGCCGTGGCCGGACGGCCCGCCGTTGACGGTCGGCGCGTAGCCGAGCCCGCCCGTGTGCAGCACGGTGGACGTGCCGTGCGGCTGGGTGGGGTGGGTGCCGTTGGTCAGCCCGCCCTTGCCGCCCTTGATGGTCAGCGTGGCCGCCGAGCCGGGGATCACCACGTCCCCGCCGTCACCCCCGGCCGGGCTGCCGCTGATGCCCTGGTTGCCGACCGCGCCGATCAGGATGGCGTAGGTGTTGCCGGGCACCACGGCCAGGTTCGGCTCCTGCCCGTAGTCGCCGCCGTTACCGCCCCCGGCCTTGGTGCTCGCGGTGCCGTAGGCCCCGCCGCCACCGGGCGCGGTGCCCTCGGCCCTGATCGTGGTCACCCCGGCCGGGGCGATCCAGTTGGTGTTGGCGTAGAACGTCTGCGTGGTGGTGCCACCGGTCGAGTAGCCGAAGATCCCGCCCGTGTTCCCGCTGACCAGCAGGTTGCTGGCGTTGATCTGCGTGCCGTTGATGGTGAGCCCGTTGATCGTCATGCCGTCGATGGCCCCGGCCGCGATCAGGCCCGCGGTGATCTGGTTGGCGGCGATCAACTGCGCGGTGATCGAGTTGGCCTGGATGGCACTGGTGCCGAAGGCGTAGGCCACCCAGGCGGTGCCGTTCCACTGGTTGAGCACGTAGCCGTTGGACCCGTCGAACCACAGGTCACCCGTGTTCGGGCTGGACGGCGGGGTGCCGGTGGCGTTGATCGTGACGTTGATCCCGCCGCCGCTGATCGAGAAGGCCACCATGGCCGAGGTGATCGAGGCGGGCGGGATGATGTCGGTGACCTCCTGCGGCACCTGGGTGATGTAGTTGCTCGGCGGGCCGGTCAGCCCGCCGTCGTTGATCACCACCAGGGCGGTGTAATAGGTGACCCCGGGACTCAGGCCCGCCACTGGCCGGGTCCCGGGGCCGATCAGGGTGGCCTGGAGCGTGGCCGCCGAGGGGATGAAGGCTGGCTGCGGGGAGACGTGCACCTGAACCGCGGCGAAGTCCACCGTGACCGGGGAGGCGTCGGCCATCATGCCGTCCCAGGACACGATGAGCCCGTGCACCGCCTGGGTGACGATCGGGTCGGACGGCTGGGCGGGCGGGCTGCTGTTGATCGTCGCCTGGCCGTAGCTGCCGTCCGGCTGGAGCCCGAGGATCAACTGCGGCGTGCCGCTGTCGTCGTTGATCACCAGGCCGTCCGCCTCGATCGAGGACTGGCCGAGGGTGGCCGCGCCCAGGCCGCGCTCCAGCGTGGTGATGCGCTGCTGCATCTGCATCAACTGGCCGGTCAGGCGTCCTAGCTCGGCGGCCAGGCCCGCGGGCAGGCTCATCAGATCGTCCCCTGGTAGGTGAAGCTGTCCGACCTCGCGCACGTCAGCGTCATCGCCTGCGTGGTGGGGTCCTGCTGCATCTGCGTGATCCGCGCCCAGGTGGCCGTCTGCCGCCAGCCGGTGGCCTGCTGGATGAGGATGTCGTCGCCGGGGCCGAAGGACCCGAACCGGGCGTTGGGGTGGTCGCGGATCACCACGGTGGCCGGGGTGTCGGTCTGCCGCCTGGCCGCCAGCACCCGCTGGGTCCGGGCCTGCATCCGGCTGAGCGTGAACACCGTCTGGTCGGTGTAGACGAACATCCGGCGCAGGCGGCCGTCTAGCTGGGCGGCCTGGGCGCGGATCTGCGCGGAGCCCTGGCCCGCGCCGAGCCCGACCACATCGGAGGCGTAGCCGGTCCCGTCCCGGGTGACGCCCACCGGCTCGGTGATGTTCTCGCCCTCCGCGAACCGCAGGTCGGTGCGCCGCCCGCCGATCCGCGGCACGCCGAAGCCGACCCGGTGCACCACGGTCTGCTTGCTGACATCGCCCCAGGCGTGCGTCTCGTACTGGTCAAAGGGCGTCTCGGCGGCGATGTTGCCGATCTCCTGGCCGATGTCGGTGCTGTTCCACCAGCGCAGCGCATACCTGGCTGGCTTGCCGAGGTTGTAGACCGTGGTGCCCTTGGCGCGGCCGTTGACCAGCGCCGGGGTGATCGACAGCACGGCTTTGCTGATCTTGGTGATGGTGTGCTGGATGTTGGACCCGTCGATGACGATCAGCCCGCCCACGGCGAAGCTGGTGGGGTCCACCACGGTGACCGAGCGGGCTCCGCCGCCGACCGCGCTGGCGAGGCTGGACTGGCCCTGGCTGCCCGCGCTCGGCTGCACGCCAAGCTGCACGCCGGACTTGAGCCGGTCCACGTTGACGGACAGGTTGCTGCCGGGCTGGGACTGGAGCCAGGACCACAGGTAGCGCACGACGTCCAGGGAGTCCACCCCGGACTGCGTGTAGTTGCCGCCCTCGTAGATCATCCCGGCCGGGTAGCCGAGGAAGCCGGTGAAGTTCATGGTCCACTGCGGACCGGCGAACTGGCTGGCGGTGAGGATGCCGCCGAACCTGATCTGCCCCGCCTGCTCCAGGTAGCAGGCGGTCTGCCACTCCTGCGCGACCGGGTTGCCGGTGGCGTCCAGCAGGTCCGGCCGGGGCGGGGCGATCGTGCACGTGTAGGTGTCCGGCCCGTTCAGCACCCAGGTCACGCTCGGGCTGGTGATGCCGCGGACGTCGCGGTGCAGCCACTGGCCGGTGACCAGGTTCTGGAGGTGCATCTGCGGCATGGCGGAGGCGACGAACACCCGCGGCGCGGGGGCGTAGGCCGGGCCGGGGACCGGGGGCGGCGCGGTGCCCTTGCGGACGGCCAGGCCATCGGCCGCGCCCGCGGCGTCGGCCTGGGCGACGGGCACGCCGACGCTGACGGTTAGCTGCTCGGCAGCACCGCCGACGTCCGGCTGCTGGGGGGTGGTCATCAGTACACCGGCAGGACCCCGACGAACTGGCGCGGCGTCTCATCGCCTGCCTGGACCTCGGACCAGACGTCGTAGCGGCCCCGGGTCAGTTGCACCAGGCCGCCGTCCGCGAGGGGGCCGACCGGGCACTGGGCGATGTAGCCCTTGTAGCCGCCGCTCGGCGGGGCGACCCACGCGCCGTCAAACCAGGCGGACGGCTGGGCGGGGGCGTTCTCATCGCCCGAGCTTGCCGGGAAGGCGAACCGGACCACCATCGGCGCGACGGTCGGGTCCTCGGTGCTCCCGGCCAGGTCCGAGGTCCAGACGACGTTGACGTTGGCCTTGCTGATCGAGGCGACCGCGGCGAACTCGGTCATGATGGCCTCCCACCGGGCAGCGAGCATGTTGACGGCCCAGCGGGGAGGGCTGGGCTCAGTTTCCCACCTGGCGGCCACGGCAGCCACCAGCCAGCGCTGGAGGGCGGCGGCGCAGAACCACCGCTGCGCGAGCGCCCCGCAGCGCCAGACGGGCTGCGGGGTGATGGTGGGGATCGTGACGCGCAGGGAGTCCGCCGCGCCCGCAGAATCGCTTACAACGCGATCGGTGGCCGGGGTGGCGGTGAAGGTTTCACTCGCCGCAGCCACATCGTGACTCGGCGCAGCCACCGCGGCTCTGAGAGCGTCTGTAACGCCCGCAGCGTCCGCCAGGACCGGTGCTGCCGCCACGGCCGCTGTGAGCCCGTCAGCGGCCCCGGCAGCGTCGGGCAGGGGCACCTGGACCTGGACGGCCAGCGCGTCCGCGGCACCGGCTGCGTCGGCCAGGGTCACCTGCTGCCCGGCAACGACCGAGATCTGCTCGGCCGCGCCCGCCGCCTCGGCCATCGGCACGCTGGCCGTGGCAGCGATCTGCTCGGCCGCTGCCGCGGTGTCGTTCAGCGCCGGGTTCGCCCCGGCCGCCACGCTCTCGGCGTCGGCGGCCCCGGCCTGGTCGGCCAGGGGCACGGCGGCGGCGGGCGGGCTCAGCGTGTCGGTGCCTGCCGCGGTGTCGGCCAGCGGGACGGCCGCCGCCGCGGTGGCGGAGTCGGCAGCGGCCCCAATGTCGGCCAGGGCCACCGGCATCCCGATCGCCTGCTGGTCAGCCGCCGCCGCCTGGTCCGCCACCGGGACGGCTGCGGCCACGGTAGCTGCCTCGGCCGCGCCCGCGCTATCCGCGAAGGCGATGAAGATCCCTTGCTGGACGGTGAGGGCGTCGGCCGCCCCGGCCACGTCGGCGGCCGGGGAAGTAACCGCCGCGGTGATCGAGTCGGCCGCGCCCCCAGCGTCCGGCACCGGGAGGGTCTTAGCCGGGATCGAGAGGCTGTCCGCCGCCCCGGCCGCCTCGGCCAGGGGTACGGTGGCTGCGACCGCCGACGCCTCTGTGCCAGCGGCCGTGTCAGCGAGCGGGGCTGTGGCGCTGGCCGATAGCTGGTCCGCCCCGGCAGCGGCGTCGGCGGGTCCCACACTGACCGGGGGCTGCGGCAGGGCGTCGGCCGCTGCTGCCCGCTCGGACAGCGGGACTGTTCCCGAGATCACTGGCGCATCTGCCGCGCCTGCTTGCTCGGGAAGCGGCACGGCAACAGTCACGATAAATGCCTCGGCCGCCCCGGCCGCCTCAGCCAGGCTGGTCGTCTCGGCCACCGAGATCTGCTCGGCTGCGCCTGCGGCGTCGGCGTAGCTCACCGGCTGGCCGCTGGCCATCGTCTCGGCTGCCGCGCCCGCATCGGCAAGGGAGACGGTCACAGCCTGGCTGGCCACGTCGGCTGCGCCTGCCGTGTCGGCCAGCGGCGCGGTCACGCTGGCCTGTGCTGCCTCGGCCGCGCCTGCTGCGTCGGCCAGCGGGATGGTGCGCTGCGGCGTGGCCACCACGTCCGCGGCGGCCCCGGCGTCGGCCATCGGCACGCTGGCCGTGCTGCTGATCGTGTCCGCGCCAGCGGCCTGGTCGGCCAGCGGGACCGCAGCCGACTGGGCAGCCGTGTCGGCCGCGCCAGCCTGTTCGGCCAGGGGTACGGTGACGGTGGCTGCTGCCGCCTCAGCGCCTGCTCCCGTGTCGGTGAGATTCACGGTTGCGCTCACCGAGAGGGCGTCGGCGGCGGCGGCCACATCTGCCTGGGTGACGGGGGTGGCCGGGAGGTTGACACTGGCCCACTGGCTGGTGGCAGCCGGGTCCGTAGTGCCGGTGGAGCCCTCCTGCATCGAGGCGGTCAGGCTGGTGAGCGTGATCGGGGCGGCCTCGCTGTAGAGCGCAGTCCAGGCCGCGCCGTCAGCGCTGTACTCGTAGAACAGGGTGCCGCTGGCCTCGCGCAGCCGCAGCCACTTGTGCGCGGTGGCGGAGTAGGTGGCTGTGGCCAGGAACGCGCCGAAACTCCCGGCCACCTGGTGCTGGCAGGCAAGCTGGCCGTTCTGCACCAGGATCTGCGCGCTGTTGTTCGCGTCCGCCTGAATCTTCATCAGGGCCAGGGTGCTGGCGGCCTGGGTGCCCGCGGAGGCTAGCTGAGCCAGCAGGTAGCTGCCGGTCAGGTCGTAGGCGGCGTTGGACTGGAGCACGCTGAACAGCGCCGCGCTAGCGGTGTCGGTCAGGCTCAGCAGCCCGCCCGAGACACCGACCGACCCGCCCGCGGCCGGGAACGCGGTCCACTTGGTGGTGTCCACCGACGTGCCGGGGAAGGCGTCGGTGAGGGTGGCCATCTTGGGCACAGCGCCCGGCTGGAAGGTGTACTGGACCGCGTTCCAGGCGATGGGCGTGATCGTGGCGGTGAAGGTCTGCGCCACGCCGGAGCCGGTGCCCGCGGCAAGCTGCTGGGACGCCGCGGTGTTGTAGATGTTGACCCCGGTGTGGTAGGTGCTGACCAGGGCGTACGGGCTGGCCACCGCTGGCTGGCCGCCTGTGTTGCTGCTGGCCAGCAGGCCCACGCAGATCTCGCCGTTGGCGGTGGGCGTGGCGCTGGCCGTGGGCGTGCCGGTGGTGCCGGTGGCGACAGCGGAGATCTGATCGACCGCGCCGACCGGGCCGATGTCCACCAGCAGGATCTCCACGTTGCCGGTCTGCGCGGCCGAGGTCGCGGTCAGCGTGTCCGAGGTAGCCAGCGCGGCGGTCGGCCCGCCGCCCGGCCCACCGGTAGCGCCGGGCGAGCGGAAGTAGTACGCCAGCGGCAGCGCCGAGGTGTTGGACCGGTCCAGCGTGTAGACGTTGCCCTTGGAGTCGGTGAGCGCGCTGATCGTGCAGGCGGTGGCCTGGGTGGTGACCAGCGCGAGCAGCGTGTCTCCCGCGGCGGTGGCCGTGCTGACCGCTGCGGTCCGGCTGGTCCCGGCCCCGGAGGTCAGTCCCGTGGCAGCGGCGAAGCCCGGCCCGGAGGTGATCGCGTCCACGGCCGCCGCTGCATCGGCCAGGGCAATCTGGTTGGGCGTGAATGCCCAGCCGCCCATCCGGGCGTTGTTGGCCTGGCCGAAGTTGACGGTGCAGGACTGCGCCACGCCAGCGGTGCCCGCGCCGCAGGCCAGGTAAGAGTAGGTGACCTCGTTGGTGCCGGGCACCCCGGTGTTGAGCCACTGGCCGAAGAACGGCGGCTGGGTGTAGTTCGGCCCGCCGATTGACTGGTTGACGTTGATGAACAAGATCAACTCGTAGTCGCCAGTCGGGGTGATCGACTGCGTGAGTGACCCGACGCTGGCGCTGCTGGACACCGTGCCGATGACGTCCGGCGTGCCCTCCCAGGCCGCGCCGGGGATGCACAGACCGGCCAGGCACAGGTTGGCGTTGGTGGCCGAGGTGGTGACCGTGACCGTCTGGCCGGGGGCTACCGGATTGGCGTTCGCGCAGCGGTAGTTGCGCTGCTGCGGCGCGGTGGTGGACGAGGCGCTGTCCAGGGTGTAGGTGTTGCCCGCGCTGTCCACCACGGCGCTGACCGTCATCGCGTTGGAGGCGATGTTGAGCGTGATCAGCAGCGTGTCGCCCTGCTGGGTGGGCGGCTGGTTGGCCGGGACGGTGAACACCCGGCTGGTGACCGCCCCGCCGACCTGGCCAAGGATGAAGTTCCACGGCGCGATGCCCGCGGGCAGCGGCGGAGTCGCCAGGCCGGGCGTGGCATCTGGCGCTGCCGTGACCCTGCGGCCAGGCAGCAGCGGCACCACTGCGGCGGGGGAGGCTCCCAGGATCGGCACGCCCGCCTCCCTCCGCTAGGCCCGGACGCCTCCCGTCATGCGTACAGGTGCTCCACCAGGAACCGGTTGCACTGGATCGTCGCGTTGGCCCCGGCCAGGGTGGCCCGCAGCATGATCGGCATCGCCACGGCGGTGTTGACCGCCGCCAGCGTGTCCCCCGCGCTGTTGGGCGCGGGCAGCGACATGCCCGGTGTTGCGGTCAGCGCGATGGGGTTAGCGGGCAGCGCCGCACCGGAGTTGAACAGGGTGAGGTTGCCGAAGCTGCTGATCGTGTTGCCGGTGCTGGCCCCGGCCGCGATGATCGTGTGCCACGACTCCCACCGCCACTGGAGCCCCGTGATCACCGTCGTGCCGGTCGTCAGCCCGACCGGGGTGCAGAGCGTGGTCGGCACGGTCCCGGCAGCCAGGAAAAGCGTGGCCGTGGTACTGGTGGCCGTGGTGGTGATAATGCCGGTGGCCGTGACCCGCAGGGTGGCCGCCTGGTACAGGTATGACGTGGCCACGTTGAAGTCCTGCGGGCCGGTGCCCTGCGGACTGATCGTCTGCGTGACCGCCGTGTTCAGCACGGTGCCCGCAGCGGTCTGCCACGGTGAGCCCCAATTCAGAAGCTGGCTGATGCCAACGGGCATCTAGCTCACCGTGCCCGCGCCGGACGGGTAGCCGAAGCTGATCGTCTCGGTGGCGGTCCACGTCTGGCCGGACGCCTTGGTGCCCTGCGCCGACACGCCGCGGTTGAAGAACGTGCCGCCCGTGGTGGCGTTGGACACGCTGTCGGCGGTGCCCGCGTCGGTGCCGAACTCCTGCCAGGCGAAGTTGGCGACCGCCGTGCCGAACACGGCGGTGAACGTGAGCGTGGCCGGGGCCGAGCCGGTGGCGATCGTGGGAGCGCCGGACACCAGCTTGAAGTAGCTGGTGGTGGACGCGGCCCCGGTGTCGCCCTGGAGCGTGGTCTGCGCGAACGCCGCCGCGGTGGACGACGTGCCGACGCCGATCCGGCCGTTGGCCGCGCCGAACTTGGGCGACATCGTGGTGCCCGCCACGCCGCCGAGCAGCGCCACCCAGCCGTTCTGCACCACCAGGTTGCAGTCCTCGTCAACCGTCACCTGGTAGGGCGCGATGTGGTAGCGGCCGAACAGGGCCGGGGTAAGGTCCCCGGCCGGGTGCCTGCGGCGCAGCCACGCCGTGGCGTCGGCGTCCCAGCGCTCCACCTTGAAGTCGGTGCGGACCCCGGCGAAGTCGTGGTGAGGCACGCCCGCGGCCACGGTCAGCACTTCGCTGCCGGTGGCCATGTCCCCGCTGTGAGACATGATCATTTCCTTTCGTTAGGCCAGGACGGCCTGCTGCTGGAAGGTGCCGGTGAGGGTGACCGAAGATCCCTCATCGAACTGCATCACGCCGTTCTGGCCAGCCTTGGCCTGGGCGAATTGCAGGGTCTGCGTGGTGCCGCGGAGCGAGGCGGGGATGGCGACGGTGGCCCCGCCGCCGATGGTGACCCGGTAGGCCCCGGCGTTGATCGAGCACAGCGCCTGCGGGAAGCTCAGCGCAGGTGCGGTGACCGAGGACCCGAACACCGGCCAGACGTTGCCCCGCGCCCAGCCGGACACCCACTGCGCCTGGTTGACCGCCCACGACAGCACGATGTAGGTGGCCCAGGACGGGATGGCGACCGGCCAGCTAGCTCCAGGCGGCCAGGCCACCGTGGTCGCGCCCGTGGTCCAGTTGACGCCCGAGCCCGGCCCGGCAGCGGCAAGCTGGAAGGTGAAGTTCTGCGGGATGGCCACCTGGCGGAGGTCGTGGATGTAGGCCGAGTTGACCACCGACGTGCTGGGCGGCATGTCGATCCTGGCCAGCGCGACGGCGGAGATCCCGGCCGGGGCCTGGGTGGCGCTGCTGGAGACGCCGGAGATCACCCGCGGGAAGATGATCTGGCCGCCCGCTGGCCCGCCCCACGGGGAGCCGGACCAGGTGGGGTCCTCGGCGCGGGCGACGATCAGGTCCGACCGGGCGGCCCCGGCCGTGGCGGCGATCGACAGGCTGGTGTCGTTGCCGATGTTCCAGCCGTAGTAGC
>Ga0310909_10001106_pt1 | contig 15441 bp, 11 predicted proteins | sample GREbulkMGT000H_FD_203449 | JGI IMG/M metagenome (GOLD analysis project Ga0310909, IMG submission 203449) | Lab enrichment of tropical soil microbial communities from Luquillo Experimental Forest, Puerto Rico - GRE.bulkMG.T000H | ecosystem: Environmental > Terrestrial > Soil > Tropical forest >... | reverse complement strand
AGGCGAGGGGATGCGTCACTGCCTTTTCCATATCTTTCACGGTGATCAGCCCGACGCAGCGATATTGCTCATCGACCACAAGCAGCTTTTCGATGCGAAACTTGTGAAGCAAGCGCTTGGCTTCGTCCTGGCTGACACCCTCACGCACCGTGACAAGGTTTTCATGCGTCATCAGTTCGGACACCTTTTGACGCGGATCCGTGGCAAAGCGCACGTCGCGGTTGGTCAAGATGCCGACCAGTTTGCCGGGCTTGCCGTTGCCGCTGCCGACGACGACGGGAATGCCGGAGAAGCCGTGGTCCTTCATCAACGTGAGCGCGTCCGAGAGCATGGCATCCGGGCCGATGGTCAGCGGATTGACCACCATGCCGGACTCGTACTTCTTCACCTGCCGCACTTGGGCCGCCTGCGCCTCCGGGTCAAAATTGCGGTGGATGACGCCGACGCCGCCCGATTGTGCCATGGCAATGGCCATGCGCGCCTCGGTGACAGTGTCCATGGCGGAGGCGATGATCGGGATGTTGAGCGGAATCGCGCGGGTGACACGGGAGCGAATGTCGACCTCGGACGGCAGGACATCCGACAAACCGGGCTTGAGCAGCACGTCGTCGAAGGTGAAGGCTTCGCGAAAGCCTTGAAATTCCTGCGCCATCGCCAACTCCTTATCTCATAGCCGCACGCCGCGGCTTTTGGTATGGCCATCTCCTTCGGCGAAGCTTGCTGCGCCGCCGTCGAATCGATGCCCATCGGTGGGGTTGACGCTGGTCGATAGCATGCTGCCGTGATGAATCAAAGCATCATACACAGGCTTTTCATCGCCCGGATCAGCGCGGATAGCCCGGCGGCGGACCGTGCTGGCGGATCGCTTCGACCACTTCCCGGTGCCGGCGCTCTTCCCGCTTCACATGGACGGCAATGATCGCGTGCGCCGACGGGACCAGCAACAGAATGTGGAAAATGAGCCCGAAAATCACACAAAAGACGATCAGAACGAGGTTCAGAATCGCCGAAAAAGGTTGTCCATTCAGCAACAAGCCGATTGGCGGCAACAACGCTGCGAGGACATAGATCATCGTCGGAACTCCTGCCGCGGGGATGCGTGAGCGGCACGCAGGATTTAGGTGATCTGGCGCCTTCCGCAATAGCTGGTAGTTCCGATTCCAAAACTTGCGTCCCGCCAGGGAGGCACGCTTGCGAATGTGAGAATCGACAAACTACTTTGCTGGTGGAGCTTTGGATTTGGCGTTCGCATGAGAGAAATGCGGCAGGGGGGATGGCGGCCGCTCCACGAGTGTGACACGGGGATGATATAGCCCCTTTTTCCCACTATTTTTTGGCCCGATACTGGCTCATCCGGATGAACAAGCAACGCGTGATCCCGCTGATCGTGGCCACGGCCCTGTTCATGGAAAACATGGACTCGACTGTGATTGCGACCTCGCTTCCCGCGATTGCAGCCGATATCGGCTCCAGTCCGCTAACGCTGAAACTCGCGATCACCTCCTATCTTCTGTCGCTCGCGGTATTCATTCCGGCGAGCGGCTGGACAGCCGACCGTTTCGGCGCACGCATGGTATTTGCGCTCGCGGTCGCGGTGTTCATGGCAGGTTCGATCGGTTGCGCCCTATCGGGTTCGGTCACGGATTTCGTGATCGCGCGCATCCTGCAAGGCATGGGCGGTGCGATGATGACGCCGGTCGGCCGCCTCGTACTGCTCAGATCGATCGACAAGAGCGCATTGGTGAACGCAATGGCGTGGGTCACCGTGCCGGCGTTGATTGGGCCCGTGATCGGCCCGCCGCTCGGCGGCTTCATCACTACCTATTTCTCCTGGCACTGGATCTTCTTGATCAATATTCCCATCGGGCTCATCGGCATCTTCATGGCGATGAAGTTCATCGATCCCATCAAGAGCGTCAATCCCGAACGCTTCGACCTTTACGGGCTGGTGCTCGCGGGCATCGGGCTTGGGGGTATCGCATTCGGGCTTTCGGTCGCGGGCCTCAATCTCCTGCCATGGGGTGTCGTCGCCGCCCTGGTCGGGATCGGTTCGATCTCGATGACGCTTTATGTTCTGCATGCACGACGGACTGGATCGCCGGTGCTCGACTTCTCCTTACTGCGGCTTTCCACATTGCGCGCCTCGATCGTCGGCGGCTTCATGTTTCGGCTGGGTATCGGCGCACTGCCGTTCCTCTTGCCGCTTTTGATGCAGGTTGGCTTCGGTCTCACGCCATTTCAGTCGGGATTGGTGACGTTTGCCTCCGCGGTCGGCGCGATGGGCATGAAGACGCTCGCCGCGCGTATTATCCGTGCTTTCGGCTTCCGTAACATGATGACCATCAACGCCGCTGTCAGCGCGTTCTTTCTGGCAGCCTGCGCACTGTTCACGCCGACGACGCCGCTGCTGTTGATCATGATCATCCTGGTGGTCGGCGGCTTCTTCCGCTCACTGCAATTCACCGCGATCAATACGGTTGCTTACGCGGAGGTCGAGCAGGCGCAGATGAGCCGGGCCACGACGCTGGTCAGTGTCAATCAGCAGCTCGCGGTCTCGGCAGGGGTCGCGGTCGGCGCATTCTGCGTCGAAACCACGTTGTGGTTGCGCCACCAGGACGAATTGACCGCGAGCGCGTTCCCGCCCGCGTTCCTTGTGGTAGCCCTGATCTCGGCGGCGTCCTCCTATTTTTTCTGGCAGATGCCAGACGATGCCGGGCATGAAATCTCCGGGCGCAAGGCGCTGGCGATCTCGAGCCGCAAGGGTGCGGCCAAGGAGGCCGCGCAGGAAGCGGCGGTCGTTGCGACCGAAGGCACCCAGGACGCGCGAGACCAAAAACTCTAATTTAGCCCCGAAACCCCGTCGCCAGCACATAGCGCTCGGACGAATCCTGCCGGCTCGAGGCCGGCTTGACATGCCGTACGTTGGCATAATTGCGCTTCAACTGCGCCAGCAGTTCGGCATCGGCGCCGCTCTGGAACGTCTTTGCCAGAAAGCTGCCGCCCGGTTTCAGAACCTCGGAGGCAAACAGGGCCGCTGCTTCCACGAGCCCGATCATCCGCAACTGGTCGGTCTTGCGATGGCCGGTGGTGTTAGCGGCCATGTCGGACATGACCATGTCGGCACGTCCGCCCAGCATAGCGACCAGCCTTTCCGGCGCGTCCGCGTCCAGAAAGTCAAGCTGCGCAAACTGGACACCTGCAGTGTCAGGCATCTCCAACAGATCGATCGCGATCACCCTGCCCTTGCCTTCGGCAGCCGCGACACGCCTGGCTGCGATCTGGCTCCAGCCGCCGGGCGCTGCGCCGAGATCGACCACCGTCATGCCGGGTTTGAGCAAACGGTATTTGTCGTCGATCTCGATCAGCTTGAAGGCAGCGCGCGAGCGAAAGCCCTCGCGTTTGGCCTGCGCCACGTAGGGATCGTTGAGCTGGCGTTCCAGCCAGAGCTTTGACGACAGCTTTCGTTTTCCCCCGGTCCTGACCGTCACGTGCAGGCGGCCGGTTTTGTCTTTTGCCATGGTGGAAAAACCTTAGAGCGCGCCGTCCTCACGCATCATCTCGACCAGCATCCCCTCGCGCAGGCCACGGTCGGCGACCCGCAGCCGCGGCAGCGGGAAAGCACTGCGGATTGCGTCGAGGATAGCGCAGCCCGCCAGCACCAGATCAGCGCGATCGACGCTGATGCAATTGTTGTCGGCGCGCTCCTGATAGCTCATGCCGAGCAGGCGGTCGATCGTGGCCGTGATATCGGCATCCCCCATCCAGATGCCGTCGACGCGCCGCCGGTCGTAGCGCGGAAGATTGAGGTGAATCCCGGCAAGCGTCGTCACGGTTCCTGACGTACCGAGCAAGTGCATGTCCCGAAGATCGCGGCCGTGCTCGGCCGCAAAGAGGGCGACATGTTTCGCGACCTCGTCGACCATATGCGCATAGGTGTCACGCGTGACGTCCTTGCCGCCAAAATGCTCGGCCAGCGTGACAACGCCAAGCGGGATCGACATCCATGCCTTGGTGCGCGGCTCGGCGTGCGCTTCGGTCGGGTCGCGCTCTATACGGACCAATTCGGTTGAACCGCCGCCGATATCGAACAGGATCGCGCCGCGGCCTTTCGGATCGAGCAGCGGCGAACAACCGATTACGGCAAGCGCGGCCTCTGTCTCACGATCGATCACCTCAAGCCGGATGCCTGTCTCGGCGGCGACCCGGTCACGAAAGCCCTGGGCATTCGATGCGGCACGGCAGGCCTCGGTCGCAATCAGGCGCAGACGTCTGGCTTTCCTCGACTTGATCTTGTCCCGGCAAATGCTCAAGGCGGCGATCGCACGCTCGATTGCGGCCTCGCTAATGCATCCGGTTGCGGAAACGCCCTCGCCCAGGCGAATGATCCGCGAAAAGGAATCGACCACGCGGAATCCGTCGCCGGTCGGGCAAGCGATCAGCAGCCGGCAGTTGTTGGTGCCGAGGTCGAGCGCCGCGTAGACGCCGGCGGCCGGAGATCGCGACTGGGCCACTCGCGGCGCACCGGCTGCGTCTGCCGCAATCGATTTTTGCGTGCCTTCGCCGGGCAGGAGGCCGTCGCGAAGCCGCGTCCCATCATTCATCCAAATTGTCTTTCCGCGGCCGGTTCCGGCGGCACTGGAATAGCTTTTTCACGGAAACTTTAGCAGCGCGGAGGAGCGGTGCAACAACCCCGCTCATAGGACTATGCCTAAACTGCCATTGTCGTCTCCGGATCGGCACGTTATCTCGTCCCGGAAGCACGAAATCGCGTCAAAATCAGGCTTTTCCGATGCAAGATCAGACTACGCCCTCGACCGTCGAAAACGCTATCGCAATGCAAAAATACGGTGTCGGGCAACCCGTCCGCCGCAAGGAGGACGACACGCTCGTTCGCGGCAAGGGCAAATACACCGACGATTTCAGCCTTCCCGGTCAGGCCTTCGCCTGGATGGTCCGGTCGAGCCACGCCCACGGCATGATCAAGGGCATCGACGCCTCGGCCGCAAAGGCGATGCCCGGCGTGCTTGGCGTCTGGACCGCCGCCGACCTTGCGAGCGCCAACTACAAGCCGTTTGTCTGCGGCCTCCCCTTGAAGAACCGCGACGGCTCGCCGCTTCTGCAGACCAACCGCATGCCGCTTGCGACCGACAAGGTTCGCTTCGTCGGCGACCCGGTCGCCTTCGTCGTTGCCGAAACGGTAGCCGCCGCGCGCGATGCCGCGGAGGCGGTCGAGGTCGACATCGAGCCGCTCCCGGCGGTCACCAATGCGGCCGAAGCCGCCCAGCCCGGCGCGCCACAGCTCTATGATCACATCCCCAATAACGTCGCGCTGGACTTTCATTATGGCGATAGCGCCAAGATCGACGCGGCTTTTGCGAGCGCGGCCCATGTGACGAAACTCTACATGGTCAATACCCGCGTTGCCGTTGTGTCGATGGAGCCGCGCGTCGCGCTGGGCCACTATGACAAGACGAAAGACCGCTACACCATCCAGGTGCCGACCCAGGGAGTGTCAGGCAACAAGGCGATCATCGCTAGGATACTGAATGTACCGTCGGAGAAGGTTCGCGTGCTCACCGCCAATGTCGGCGGCTCCTTTGGCATGAAGAACCTCAACTATCCCGAATACACTTGCATCCTGCATGCGGCGAAGGCGCTCGGCCGGCCGGTGAAATGGACCGACGAACGCTCGACGAGCTTCTTGTCCGACAGCCATGGCCGCTCCCAGCTCATTCACGGCGAACTCGCGCTCGATGCCGATGGCAAGTTTCTCGCCGTGCGCCTTTCCGGTTATGGCAATCTCGGGGCCTACATTACCGGGGTGGCGCCCGGCCCGCTGTCGCTCAACACAACGAAAAATCTGGCAAGCGTCTACCGCACGCCACTGCTCGGCGTCGACATCAAGACGGTCTTGACCAATACCACGCTGATGGGCGCCTATCGCGGCGCCGGCCGCCCCGAGGCGAATTACTTCATGGAGCGATTGATCGATCGCGCCGCCGACGAGATGGGCATCGACCGTCTCACCTTGCGCAAGCGTAATTTCATCAAGTCGGCGCAATTGCCGTTCGCCGCCGCATCCGGTGTCACCTATGACAGCGGCGATTTTGGCGGCGTCTTCGCCAAGGCGGTGGAGATTTCTGACTACGCGAATTTCGCCAAGCGCAAGAGAGAGAGCCGCAAGAACGGCAAGCTGCGCGGCATTGCGCTCGGCTCTTACCTCGAAGTCACGGCGCCGCCGAGCGGTGAGCTCGGCAAGATCACCTTCGAGCCCGAAGGCACCGTCAGATTGACCACGGGCACGCTCGACTACGGCCAGGGCCACGCCACGCCGTTTGCGCAGGTGCTGTGCGCGCAGCTTGGCGTCCCCTTCGAGAAGATCGCGCTCGAGCAGAATGACAGCGACCTCGTGCGCTTCGGCAACGGCACGGGCGGCTCGCGCTCGATCACCGCGACGGGAACGGCAATCGTCGAGGCGTCGGCGCTCGTGGTCGAGAAGGGCAAGAAAGCAGCCGCGCATTTCTTGGAAGCCGCCGAAGCCGATATCGAATTCGCGGGCGGCCGGTTCACGATCGCCGGGACCGATCGCTCGATCGGCATCTTGGAGCTCGCCGAACGGCTGCGCGACCGCGAGATGCCCGAGGGCGTGCCTTCCTCGCTCGACGTCGATCACGCCACGAAGGAAATCCCATCGACCTTCCCGAACGGCTGTCACGTCGCCGAAGTCGAGATCGACCCCGAGACCGGGGTGGTGAAGATCGTACGTTACAGCGGCGTCAACGATTTCGGCACCATCGTCAATCCGATGATCGTGGCCGGGCAATTACACGGCGGCGTCGCACAAGGCATCGGCCAGGCGCTGATGGAGGAGATCAACTACGATTCGAGCGGCCAGCCGATCACCGGCTCGTTCATGGATTACGCACTCCCGCGCGCGGAGGACATTCCGCCGATCGCGGTGGGCGATCATCCGTCGCCGGCCAAATCGAATCCGCTGGGCACCAAGGGCTGCGGCGAAGCCGGTTGCGCCGGCAGTCTTGCGACCATCGTGAACGCGGTGCTCGACGCGCTCTCGGACTATGGCATCAAGCAGATCGACATGCCCTTGACGCCGGAAAAGGTCTGGCGCGCAATCCAGGACGCCAAGATAAGGGCGGCGTAGGTAGCCACCATATCGCCGTCATGGCCGGGCTTGTCCCGGCCATCCACGTCTTCGGAGTCACGCGGAGGAAAGGACGTGGATGCCTGGCACAAGGCCGGGCATGACGATTGAGTGCGAGGCGGCGATGTGCCTCTTTCTCGTCGGTTTCCTACGCCGCGACTTGCTCGCGCGGCTGATAGATCGCAATGTGCCAACAATGGGCGAGCGCTCTGGTGCCGTTGGCAACCACCAGCGCGTCAAGCTCGACAAACTGGTGACCCTTCTTCTCGTAATTTCCGATGACCTTTGCACGTGCGGTGAGTTCGTCGCCCACCTTCGCCGCGGCGAGTAGTTGCATCCGGCTGCCGACGTGAATCCAGGGCCCGAGAACCGCGTTGTCGACCAGAACCTTGTTCATCACCCGCTGCAGCAACCCGGGGTGGCCTAGATTTTCCCGCTCATAGAGCGGATCAGTTTCCCTGATGTCGGCGAGGTAGTCCTTCGCCTCGTGACCGGCCCAGCGGCGCGGGATCGTGCCGAGCCATTTATCGACTTGATAGGAGGCGGCACTCACCGGTTGGCGTTCGGCCACGGGAGCCGCTTCGGTAAAGTCAGATAAAGTGAACGAGGGCACAGAAGCGGGCAACGAGGCGATGCCGGTGGCACAAAGCGTGCCTTGGCTTACGACCTCCAGGGTCAGCGCGTCGTTATCTTCGGCTGCGGTGACTTCCGCGGTCTCACCGTCATAGACCGGTTTCACAAAACGCGCCTCGATTAGTCCGCGCTCGAGAAAGGCGCGGCCCCATTTCGCGACCGGCAAATGCATCATATAGGCCATGACATCAACGCCGGACACCAGCCCGCCGGAAAAGCCGAAGCGGCGCGCCACCGTGTCGTCGTGGATCTTGTTCTCGGAGAGTTTTGAGGTGTTGTAGGCCGAGACGCGGTAAGTCTCCAACCGGCTGGACATGCTTCTTTCCCATGCGTTGATCGCGGTCGCAGCGACCATGCTACGCCCAGGAACAGGCGTGGCAAGGGGCGCTTTTCCTCGCAATTTCCGCGTGAATGAGCTACCACCCGCGCAAAGCAGATTTGAAGACTACGAATGGCGCCGCCCCTCATCCAGCTCAAGGACATCGCGCTGACCTTTGGCGGCACGCCGTTGCTCGACGGCGTCGAGCTTTCAGTGTCGCCGTCGGAGCGAGTCTGCCTGATCGGCCGCAACGGCTCCGGAAAATCGACGTTGCTCAGGATTGCCGCGGGCCTGGTCGAGCCCGACCGCGGCAGCCGCTTTGTTCAGCCGGGCGCAACCATCCGTTATCTGCCGCAGGAACCGGATTTTGCCGGTCGCGCGACGACACTGTCCTATGTCGAGGCAGGTCTAGGCCCGGGCGACGACCGCTACGCGGCGCGCTATTTGCTGGACCAGCTCGGCCTTCGCGGCGACGAGGAGCCTGCGCAGTTGTCGGGCGGGGAGGCGCGCCGCGCGGCGCTGGCGCGAGTGTTGGCACCCTCACCTGACATTCTCCTGCTGGATGAGCCCACCAATCATCTCGATCTGCCGACCATCGAATGGCTGGAAGCAGAACTCGACAGCCGCCGCAGCGCGATGGTCCTCATCAGCCACGACCGCCGTTTTCTTGCCCACCTATCGCGTTCGACCGCCTGGCTCGACCGCGGCACGATCCGCCAGATCGATCGCGGCTTTGGTGCGTTCGAGGCCTGGCGTGACGAAGTGCTGGCGGAGGAAGAGCGCGACCAGCACAAGCTCGACCGCAAGATCGTCGAGGAAGAACATTGGCTGCGCTACGGTGTTTCCGCACGGCGCAAGCGCAATGTGAAGCGATTGGGCAACCTTCAGGCGTTGCGCGAGTCGCGCAGGACCTATCGCGGCGCGGCCGGCAATGCCACCCTCAGTGCGGCAGAAGCGGACAAATCGGGCAAGCTCGTGATCGAGGCCAAGGGCATCGGCAAGGCTTATGGCGATCGCAAGATCGTGGAGAATCTCTCGATCCGCGTGCTGCGCGGAGACCGTGTCGGCATTGTCGGTCCCAACGGCGCGGGCAAGACGACGCTGGTCAACCTCTTGACCGGGGCCATCGCCCCAGATGCCGGAAGCGTCCGGCTCGGCGTGAACATCGAGATGACGACGCTCGACCAGAATCGTGAGAGCCTCGACCCCAAGGCCACACTGGCGGAGGCGCTGACCGGCGGTCGCGGCGATCATGTCATGGTCGGCGGAAGGCCGAGGCACGTGGTCGGTTACATGAAGGATTTCTTGTTTGCGCAGGAACAGCGGGGGACGCCGCTCGAGGTTTTGTCCGGCGGCGAGCGCGGCCGCCTGATGCTGGCGCGCGCGCTTGCCAAGCCCTCCAACCTCCTGGTGCTTGACGAGCCGACGAACGATCTCGATCTGGAAACGCTCGACGTGCTGGAAGAGATGCTCGGCGACTACGAGGGCACGGTCATCCTGATCAGCCACGACCGCGATTTCCTCGACCGCATCGTCACCTCGGTGATCGCACCAGATGGTCACGGCAGATGGATCGAATACGCCGGCGGCGGCTATTCTGACATGCTTGCGCAGCGCGGTTCGGACTTGAAGCGCGAAGCGGCGAAGGCGCCCGTTATCGAACAGAAGCAGGCAAAGCCAGCCGCGCCGTCGCCTCTGCCGAAACGCCGGCTCAGTTTCAACGAAAAGCACGCGCTGGAAACGCTGCCAAAAAGGATCGCTGCGCTGCAGGCGGACATTGCCGGCCGGCAGCGACTGCTCGACGATCCCGACCTCTACCGGAAAGACCGGAAGACATTCGACGAGGTCTCGTTGGCGGTCGCGAGAGCGCAGGAAGAGTTGACCGCGGCCGAAGACCGCTGGCTGGAACTTGAAGTGTTACGCGAAGAGATCGAACAGGCCTGACTTATGACAACACCCCTCGCAGCCAAAATCGCCCGCGAATACGGCACACCTTGCGCCGTGATCGACATGGACAGGGTAGAGCGCAACATCGCGCGGATTCAAAAGGCGTGCGAGGCAGCCGGCGTCGCCAATCGGCCGCACATCAAGACCCACAAGAGCCCGCTGCTCGCAAAGATGCAGATCGCAGCCGGGGCGAGCGGCATCACCTGCCAGAAACTTGGCGAAGCCGAGGTGATGGCAGAGGCCGGTATCGACGACATCCTGATCTCCTACAACCTCATCGGCGATGAGAAGATGGCACGGCTCGGCGCGCTGCAGCGCAAGGCCAACATGACCGTAGCCGCCGACAATTCCACCGTGATCGCCGGACTGACGAAGGCAGCGGAGACGTCCGGCCGGCCGCTCCCGGTTGTGGTCGAATGCGACACCGGGCGCAAGCGCGCGGGGGTCGAGACCCCGGCGGAAGCGGTGCGGCTCGCGCGCGAGATCGCTGCCTCCAAGGGATTGGTGTTCGCCGGTTTCATGCTTTATCCGACCGAAACGGGTTGGGCGGAAGCGCAGAGATTTTACGACGAAGCCCTGGCCGGCGTACGAGCGCAGAGCCAGGAGGTAAAAATGGTCTCGACCGGCGGCACGCCGAACATGAAGAATGTCGGCAAACTCAAAGGCGCGACCGAACACCGACCGGGCACCTATATCTACAACGACCGCATGCAGGTTGCGGCCGGGGTTGCGACCTGGGACGATTGTGCGCTGAACATTTATTCGACGGTGGTGAGTCGCGCCGCGCCCGAGCGCGGTATTCTCGATGCGGGCTCCAAGACCCTGACATCTGATCCGGGCGGCGGGCTCGATGGTTTTGGATTGATCCTCGAGCACCCCGAGGCCAGGATCGCGCGCTTTGCCGAAGAGCACGGCTTTCTCGATTTGTCCCGCAGCAACACCCGACCCAATGTCGGTGACGTCGTGCGGATCGTGCCCAATCATGTCTGTGTCGTCGTCAATATGATGGACGAAGTCGTGATGGTGCGCGGAGACGAAATTCTTGGCGTGCTGCCGGTTGCGGCGCGGGGGAAACTGCGCTGATTTTCCTCACGTCGAGGCGCACGCCCTTGCGCGTGTCGCGGAGAAAGAGACCAAAGGCCTCATGGTTCGAGACGCGCGGCGTTGCTGCGCTCCTCATAATGAGGGTTTAGCCACTTCAGTGCTCCCCGCCCCGCCGCCACGCCAGTCGCAAAGCAGGCCTGCAATAAATAGCCGCCGGTCGGCGCTTCCCAATCGAGCATTTCGCCCGCCGCAAACACGCCGGGCAGACGACGAAGCATGAAGTCGGGATCGAGTTCGTCGAGCCTGATCCCGCCGGCACTCGAAATCGCGCGCGCGATCGGCGCGGGGCCGACGAGCGTGAGGGGAAGGTCGTTGATCAGCCGCGCGAGCTGCGCTGGCGACAGCGAGGATAGCGGAGCACCTGAGGCAATCGCCGCTTCCTGCAACAGGCCGATTGCAACCGGCGGCAGTCGCGCCGCCTTCCGCAAAAAATTCGAAAGCGATTGCTTGCCGCGCGGCAAGGAGAGTCGTGCGATCAGATCGGTCTCAGTGAGATCGGGCCGCAAGGCAATGCGCAAGACAGCTTCGCCCGATTTTGCAATCGTTTCCCGCAGCTCAGCGGACAGCGCATAGATCGCGCCGCCCTCGATGCCGGCTTTGGTGATGACCGCTTCGCCGCGAGCTCTCTCCGAACCGAGTCTGAATTCGACGCCCTTCAGGGGCTCGCCTTCGAAGCGGTCGCGAAAGAGGTTGGACCATGTAACGGCAAATCCGCAATTCGCCGGCCGAAGCGGCGATATTGCCACGCCCCTCGCCGCCAGCACGCTTGCCCACGCGCCATCGGAGCCAAGCCGCGGCCAGCTCGCGCCGCCCAGCGCCAACACGGTCGCGCGTGCCCAGACCCCGTGTTGGCCGTGCGGAGTCTGAAATCGCAGATCGCCCTGGTCGCTCCAGCCGGTCCAGCGATGACGAAAGTTAAATTGCACCCCGCTCGAACCGAGCCTGCGCAACCAGGCGCGCAGCAGGGGCGAGGCCTTGAAAGCCTTCGGGAACACGCGGCCGCTAGAGCCAACAAGGGTCGGCTGCCCCAGCGCTTCGCTCCATTCGCGCAAACTGTCCGGCGGGAAAGCCGCGATTACGGGCGCGAGCCGCGACGCCGCCTCGCGATAGCGCGACAGAAAGAGGGGCAGCGGCTCGCTATGCGTCAGATTGAGCCCGCCGCGACCGGCCATCAGAAACTTGCGGCCCGCCGATGGCATGGCATCAAAGACGGTAACGCGGACGCCGCCCTGCGCCAGCACCTCTGCCGCCATCAGCCCGGCGGGGCCGGCGCCGATGACGGCGGCGTTCATGGATCAAAGCTTCACGCCGGCTCGCGCCGCGGCCTGGGTGACGTATTTCTGGGTTTGCTGGAACGCATTCTCCAACGCCTTCGCCGTGGACATGTCGCTGATATCCTGGAAATGGGCGGCGATTGCGTCAGGCGTCCACTCGGACGGAGGCAGGTTGATGCCTTCGGTCTCCATAATCCTGATCAGCGCAAACGATCCCGCCCCCGCGCCCAGGATGGTGCGGGTCGGCGCGTCCTCACTCAAGAGATACTCCACCGCGGGGGTGATCGCCTCCGGTCGCATCAGCTTGAGCGGCTCGGGCGGCAGCAACTCTTCGGTCATGCGCGTTGCCGCAGTCGGCGAGATGGTGTTGACGCGGATATTGTTCTTGCGACCCTCTTCCGCCAGCACATTCATCAGCCCGACCATGCCGGCTTTCGCCGCGCCGTAATTGGCCTGGCCGAAATTGCCATAGAGGCCGGAGGCCGAGGTCGTCAGCACGATGCGACCGTAGTTGCGCTCGCGCATGCCCTCCCATACCGCTTTGCAGCAATAGTAGGCGCCGACGAGATGCACCTGGATGACCTTGGCAAAGTCCGCAAGCTCCATCTTGGCGAAGGATTTGTCGCGCAGGATGCCGGCGTTGGCGCAGAGCAGATCGACGCTGCCCCATTCCTTCGTCGCGCGCTCCACCATCGCCTTGACCTGCTCGAAATTGGAGACGTCGGCGCCGTCAGCCATCGCAGTCCCACCCGCCTTGCGGATCTCCTCGACCACGTTTTGCGCTGGTGTCATCGATCCGCCGGTGCCGTCGCGTGCGCCCCCGAAATCGTTGACCACGACTTTTGCGCCACGGCTCGCCAGCCCCAGCGCATGCGCGCGACCGAGACCATTGCCCGCGCCAGTGACGACGGCGACGCGTCCGTCAAATCTGATAGCCATGAGTGCAATCCCGGATCTGGTTCTCTCATCATGCCCGGACTTGACCCCGGGCATCCATCCAACAAAAATCCACTTGTTTTTGATCAGTGATGGATTGCCGGGTCAAGTAGTTGAAGACGCGCTTCGCGCTTTTACCAGGTAATGACAGCGGAGATTGTTACGTAAAGTAGATCAGGCCGAGCCAATCGGCGACGAGTGCGGGTTTTTCCTCGCCCTCGATCTCGATGGTAACATTGGTGCGCGACTGTAACTCCTTCTCCTTGCGCAATTTCGCTTCCGCCAGCACAAAGCGGCCTCGGACGCGCGAGCCCGCGCGCACCGGCGAAATGAAGCGAAGCTTGTCGAACCCGTAGTTCACGCCCATCGTTGTGCCCTCGATCACGGGCATCACCTCGTAGGACATGATGGAGAGGAGCGACATGGTCAGAAAGCCATGCGCCACCGTCGAGCCGAACGGCGTTTCCCGCTTCGCGCGCTCGGGGTCGATGTGGATGAACTGGTGATCCTCGATCACGTCGGCGAAGCCATTGATGCGCGTCTGATCGACGAGATGCCACGAGGAGACGCCGACCTCCTTGCCCACCATGGCCTGGTAGGCGGAAAGCGACACCGGCGGCTTCTTCCAGACTTCGTTCATCCATCAACTCTCCGTCGCCCGCGCAGTCCGTATCCGTTGCAGCTCCGGAAAGTCTTCCTCGCGAAACTCGCTGCCCCGCAGCGCATCGTCGCGGTTGTTGTCGTGCTCGAGCCGGCGCAACTGAACGCGGCGGATTTTTCCGGAAATCGTCTTCGGCAGCTCGGTTACGAGCTCGATACGCCGGATGCGCTTGAACGGCCCAAGGCGCCCGTGCAGGTGCTTGAAAATCGAGAGCGCGGTCTCCGGCGAACGCTCGATGCCGGCAACCAGCAACACATAGGCCTTGGGGATCGAAAGCCGGATCGGATCGGGGCACGGCACCACGGCCGCTTCGGCGACCGCGTCATGCTCGAGCAGCACGCTTTCCAGTTCGAACGGGCTGATGCGGTAGTCGGACGATTTGAACACGTCGTCGGAGCGACCGACAAAGGTGAGATAACCCTCGTCGTCCACAAAGACCACGTCGCCGCTGCGATAAAGCTCGCCCTCGGCGCCGCTGAGCTTGCCGTCCTCGCCCTGATAGCCCTGCATCAGGCCCGCCGGACGGTCGGCGCCGAGCATGAGCGTGACCTCACCTTCCTTGGTTACCTGACCGTCCGGATCGGTGATCTGCACGCGATAGCCCGGCAAGGGACGGCCCATCGAGCCGATCTTGATCTTCTGTCCCGGCGAATTGCCGACGATTGCCGCCGTTTCGGTCTGGCCGTAGCCGTCGCGGATGGTCAAGCCCCAGGCCTCGCGGACCTGGTCGATCACCTCGGGATTGAGCGGCTCGCCGGCGCCGCAAACTTCGCGCAGGCTGACCTTGAAGTCCGACAGCCGCTCCTGGATGAACAACCGCCATACCGTCGGCGGCGCGCACAACGTGGTGACGCCACAACGCGCGATGGTGGCGAGCAGGCTTTTGGCCTCGAAGCGCGGCTGGTTCACCACGAAAACGGTCGCCCCCGCGTTCCATGGCGCGAAGAGACAGCTCCAGGCGTGCTTGGCCCAGCCGGGAGAAGAGATGTTCAGGTGGACGTCGCCCGGCTTTAGGCCGAGCCAGTACATGGTCGAGAGATGCCCGACGGGATAGCTGCGCTGGCTGTGCCGCACCAGCTTTGGTTTTGCGGTCGTACCTGAGGTGAAATAAAGCAGCATCGGATCGTTGGCCTGCGTCGGGCCGTCGGGCACGAAATCTTCGGGGAATTCCGCTGCTTGCTCGAACGGAATCCAGCCCTCGAGCTTCGAGGAGGCCCCGACGACAATGCGGGTGAGATTTTCACCACGCAGGCTTGCGAATTTTCCAACCTGATCCTGCGTCGCAACAACGACCCTCGCCCGGCCGCGGTCGAGCCGGTCCTGCAATTCGCCCGAGGTCAATAGCGTGGTCGCGGGGATGACGACGACGCCGAGCTTCATCGCCGCCAGCATTGTTTCCCAGAGT
>Ga0310909_10001105_pt1 | contig 15446 bp, 14 predicted proteins | sample GREbulkMGT000H_FD_203449 | JGI IMG/M metagenome (GOLD analysis project Ga0310909, IMG submission 203449) | Lab enrichment of tropical soil microbial communities from Luquillo Experimental Forest, Puerto Rico - GRE.bulkMG.T000H | ecosystem: Environmental > Terrestrial > Soil > Tropical forest >... | reverse complement strand
TCTGGGCCTCCCGCTTCTCAAATTACCCCTGCGTCACCCCTGCGAGCCAACGAAGGGGACTCTCATTCGGTTTTGTGGTTAATGCCGGCGGGTAACGCCGGCCTGCGCGGAAGCAGCTACAAGCGGCTTCAATCGATGCGCTGAGCGTCCTAGAGCAGGATGACCTTTCTTCGAATCGTCATCCTGCTCTAGCTCTTTGTTTGAGCATGTCCTTTTCCGCAAAACCGGTTCCCACTTTTGCGGGACATGCTCTAAATCGATAGTCTTACGTTCTTTCCGCAATTCCGCGGTCCATCCCACGCGGCAGCAGTGCCAGCGTGTGGCGCGCGATCATCAGTTCCTCGTCGGTCGGGACGACATAAAGGGCAATGCGACTCTGTGGCCGGGAAATCAGCGCAGTGCGCGCGACATTGGCGGCCGGATCGAGCACGGCGCCGAGCCAGGCCAGCCTTGCGGCAATGCGTGCGCGCACGCCGGCCGAGTTCTCACCGATGCCGGCCGTGAACACGAAGGCATCCAGGCCGCCCAGCGCCGCCGCCAGCATGCCCGCGAAGAGTCCGACCCTGTAGGCGAAATAGTCGAGCGCGAAGTCGGCCCGCGGGTCCGCGCTCGCTTCGAGCTCGCGCACGTCATTGCTGATGCCGGACAGGGCTTTCAAGCCGCAGTCGTGGTAGCAGAGCTTCTGGATGGCCGCGGCGTTCATCCCCTCCTGCTCCATTAGGTAGAGCAGGACGCCGGGATCGATCTGGCCAGGCCGCGTGCCCATCGGCAGGCCGTCAAGCGCGGTAAAGCCCATGGTGCTTTCGACGCTGCGCCTGCCGGCGAGCGCGCACATGGAGGCGCCGCTGCCCAGGTGCGCGACAATCACCCGGCCCGATGCAATGGCCGGCGCAACCTGCGGGAGCCGGCCTGCGATATATTCATACGACAGGCCGTGGAAGCCGTAGCGCCGCACGCCCTGCGCATGGAAGCGCTCCGGAATTGCGTAGTGATCGACAATCGCGGCATGGCCGCGGTGGAAGGCGGTGTCGAAGCAGGCCACCTGCGGGAGATCGGGAAAGCGCGCGAGAACGGAGCGGACAGGTGCGAGATTGTGTGGCTGGTGCAGCGGCGCGAGCGGCGTCAGGCGCTCGAGACGTGAAAGCACGTCGGCATCTACCAGCACCGGTCGGTCGTAATCGGGCCCGCCATGCACGACGCGGTGACCGATCGCGGTCGGGTGGACGTCCCGCTCGTCGCGCAGCCAACCGGCGGCGACTTGCAGCGCCGTCGTCACGTCGGGAACCTCCCCCGCGCCGTAGGCGCGATCAACGATCCCGGCGCCATCCTCTCCGCTCACCCGCAGCCGCGGGCGCGCGCCGATACCGTCCATCTGGCCTTTGATCTTGCGCGCGAGCCCGCCTGACGGCTCGACTGCAAACACCTGAAACTTGACGCTGGAAGAGCCGGCGTTGACGACCAGGATGCCGTCCATCGCAGCTCAGGCCGCCGGCAGCGCGGCCTTGCCGCGGCGGGCATGCGCATAAAGCGCAGCGGCCGCGCAGGAAGCCATGCGCGAGCGCACCGAATCCGCCCGCGAGGTCAGGATGATCGGCACCCGTGCGCCAAGGACGATTCCCGCGGAGTCTGCCTTGGCGAGAAACGAGAGGTTCTTGGCCAGCATGTTTCCGGCTTCGAGATCCGGCACCACCAGGATTTGGGCACGGCCCGCGACGGGAGACTCAATACCTTTGATCCTGGCCGCTTCCTGATCGACCGCGTTGTCGAAGGCGAGCGGCCCGTCTAGCAGGCCGCCGGTGATCTGCCCGCGATCGGCCATCTTGCAGAGCGCGGCGGCGTCGATGGTGGAGGGAATCTTGGAGGTGACCGTCTCGACTGCGGAGAGGATGGCAACGCGAGGCGTGCCGAGGCCGACCTGCGTAAACAGATCAATGGCGTTCTGTACGATGTCGCGCTTGGCATCGAGGTCGGGAAAAATGTTGATGGCGGCATCCGTGATGAACAGCGTCTCGGAATGGGTCGGCACATCCATGATGAAGACATGGCTGATCCGCCGCGCGGTGCGCAGGCCGGTCTTGCTCGACGCCACTTCGCGCATGAGCTCGTCGGTGTGCAGGCTGCCCTTCATCAGGAGCTCGCCCTTCCCCTCGTGGATCAGCTCGACACCCTTTGCCGCGGCCGCCTCGCTGTGCGGAACGTCCACGATCTCGAAGCGATCGATATCGATACCGTGCTCGCGCGCCACGGCAGAGATCTTGCCGGCCGGGCCGACCAGAATGGGAACAATGATGCCCGCCTGCGCCGCCTCGATGGGGCCGCGCAGGGCATTTTCTTCGCACGGATGAACGACAATCGTCGTCGCGGCCGGCACCTGCTTGGCGCGAGCGACAAGTCGCTCATATTTCACGTGCGGCGGATTGCCGACCGGGCCGATCGCTGCAATGCTTCCGGTCTCGCCATCCTTCTCGCCAAGCATGATCACCTCTCCACGGCGCTGAGCTTCGCACGCCGCCGATCCATCGTTGCTACGACGCTCTGGCCTGAGGCTCCTTGCGAATCTGGCGAAAGGGGATGCGAGAAGAGTCCTCATCGAGGCCGAACAGCCGCTCTACCTCGCTCAATCTGCTCTGGTCCTGCACGGACATCTCGCCGCGCGCAGCAAGCACCTGCCTGATTAGGCCGAACGCCGTGCGCCGCGTCTCCGGATCCGGCGGAAGCATTGAGGGAATGGCGGCAAGCGCCGCTTCCGGATCGATCAGCAGCATGTTGAATTGCTCGCGCACCAGCGCCTTGAAGGCTGACAAGGTCAGGTCATTGTGGGTCTGGCGAATGCGGCGCACCGCCTCGAACCCGCGTTCGTCGATGGCGGCGCGCGTCATGCCGGCGTAGAGGAGCCCGCGGATGACGGCTTCGCGCAGGCCGCCCGCCGCAATGCCCGACTTGAGCTCGGCCACCCGGGTGCGCAGCAGCTCGGCATGCAGCGGATTCCTCGGCGCTTTGCGCAGAGGCCGAGTGCCCTCCGGATCGATGCCGACGGCGGCCTGCAGCGCCGGCGAGCCATAGACCGTGAGGAACGTCCGCTCCGCCAGCGCCTCGCTTGCATCGCGCCAAGCGTCGAGCCCGGCAACGATCTGCCGGGATACGGCTTCCTGCCACGCAATAAAGGGATTGTTCGCCGCGACGGGCTGGCGATGCTCGCGAACTTCTTCCGCCATGGCGGCGACGGGGGCCATCATCGGGTTCGCATTGGAGAACAGCTCGTACTGCAGCCGCAGAGGGTGCAGTCGCTGCATCCATTCCGCAAGCGGAGAGCTCACCAGCGCGCGCACGACCGGCTGCGCAAACGTGCGGTAGAGGCCAAGGTTGATGTCGGATACACGCGCCGCGGTCGCAAAGCGCCGCTCATCGGCGACATCGTTGCCGCCGAGCGCGCGGATATCGTCGAGCGTCCTTGCTTCGCAGCGCATCACCCAGTTTCCGGTGACAAGGTCCGCGCCCGCCGTGGCGTCGTTCTTGGCTTCGAATACCGCCTCGTACAGGCCGGGAGGCAATGTGTCGATCAGATCGATATTGCTCGAGAACTCGCTGTGCTCCTTTTTTGCAACGCCGCCTGAAACGAAGATGCCGAGATGACCTGTGGTCTCGTGAATGGTGTAGACGATGGTTTGTCCGTAGGAGCGGATCTCGTCGACATTCTCGTAGAGATCGAGGATCCAGCCGAGCGCCTGCTGCGGCGGCGTGATGTTGTCGCCCTTGGAGCAGAATACCACGATCGGAGAGCGGATGTTGCGCAGGTCGACCGCGGTGCCGTCCGCAGCTTGAATTTTGCCGGCGGCGAGATTGTTGCCGATGAACAGCTCATCCACAATCGCCTGGATCTCCTCGGCATTGAGATTGACGTGACCTCCCCACCAGCGCTCGAAGCCGAGATAGCGCGGGGCTTCGGTGTCGATCCTGGAATAGAGGTTGTACTGCTTGGTCCACAGCGTGTTGGCCGGATTCTGATTCTCGAAATTCTGCACCAGCCAGGCGCCGTCGAACTTGCCGTGACCGAGGTCGCTCGCCAGGGCGGTCAGCCAGCTGCCGCCCAGGAGGCCGCCGCTGTAACGCATGGGATTCTTGCCGTGCACGCCCGCCCAATACGAAAGCGGCGAGCCCGCGATGATGATCGGGCCGAACAGCTCGGGGCGCAACGCTGCGAGTATCATCACCGCCCATCCGGCCTGGCAATTGCCGATGACGCAGGGCTTGCCGTCCGCGTCGGGGTGGAGCGCAATCACTTTTTCGAGGAACACCGCCTCGGCGCGCGCGATGTCGCCGAGCGTCTGGCCCGGCATCGGATCGGGCAGGAAGCCGATGAAATAGCAGGGATGTCCCGCCTTGAACGCAACCCCGATCTCGCTGTCGGCCTTGAAACCGCCGATGCCCGGGCCGTGCCCGGCACGCGGGTCGACGATCACGAAGGGCCGGCGCAATGGATCGATCTCGACGCCCGCCGGGGGCACGATCCGCACCAGGCCATAGTTGACGGGCCGCTCCAGGGTACGCCCGTCCATGACGAGCTCCACCTTGTAGTCGAGCACGTGCGGGACGGTTTCGGCGAGGTGCTCGCGATACTGATTGCCGCGCTGGCGCATCACGTCCCAGAACAGGATGCTGCGCTGTGTCGCATCCACCATGTAGTCCATAAAGGGCGCAAACGGACCGAACATGGCCATGCCAGACGACGATTGGGTTTGCTCGGAGGGCATGTCAATTACTCCTGCAGTCGAAGCGCATTCACTGCGACATGGCATGACGCGTGTTGCTGGGGCCGAAATGATCGGCAGGGCGTCGCGGGCAGTCTATCACCGCCAATGCATCGGGATTGTGAACCAATTTCTAAAGAGTGTCAGGCACTGACGCCTTGATGCAGGTCAACCGAGCACCGTCTCACGCACTTGTGAGCACTCAGACCCAGCTCAGGGTCATGCCCACGTCCCCCGGCATGCCGCCGGGAAAGTCGACAATCTGCACGCGCAACTTGTAGCCGCGCGGGCGAAAATATCTGTCCCACAAGTCGTAGATTTCCTTCGGCTTGCCGGTCAGCGTCTTTTCCCAGCCGGGCTCCTGCTGGTTGATGGCGCGCCCGCGGTCCGTGCACAGCGTGTTCGGAAAGCGATGGACCTCGACTTCGCTGAGGTGGTTGCTTACCGCGCGCTCGATGATCTTGATCGCCCGCGCGATCGCCTCCTCGTCGGACACGCCCGACGGCTTGGAAAGCTGATCGAGCAGTGCCTTCTTCTCGGCCTCCGCTTCGGTGCGCAGGCGCGCCTCCTTGGCTGCCTCCTCGGCTTCTGCCAGCGCCATCTTCTGCATGAAGTCCTTGGCGGAGGGCAGCTTTACATCGGGCTTGGTGGACATGGCTCGTCTTCTCCAGGCTTTAGCTCAGGTCAATGCGAGATCGCAGGCTTTGAGCTTGCGCAGATTGAGGTTCCCACGCGGAACCTCGCTGCAGCCCTCACATCATATGGCGTTTGGAACAAGCTTTCACGCACGTGTCACGCAATGAGTGGAGATTGTTCCCGCAGCGGGTAATGCGCCACCCCTGCTTTGGGAAATCGCAAGCGCGGCGGTCCGGCATTGGCACGACGTTCGAGTTTGCAATTTCTTTCATTGGAGCACTGGCCGATGATCCGATGGAGGAGTAGCATCCGCACAGGAGAACCTTCTACCGTGAGCTCTGCCGTCGCTGCTTGGCGGGCCGCCGCAAGGGAAGGTCTTTTGATCCACATCAATGACGATCAGTGCGAAAGTGAGCTTGAGTAACCGCGAGGAGATGATGATGGCCGTGGAAAGCAAGTCATTCGAGCAAGGCAGCTCGGCAAGAGGGAAATCCGGTGCGACCGCATCGTCCGCACAGGAAGGGAGCGAGGCAATGGTCAATATGCAGAAGGAGCTGCTCGACGTGTATGAGCAGGCCAGTCGTGCGTGGCTGGCGCGCGTGAAATCGGAAGTGGACCTCTGGTCGGACTTGGCCACCAAGCTCTCGGCAACCCGCTCCATGCCGGAGGCCCTGGAATCGTACCAGAAGTTCGTGACGCAGCGCATGCAGATGGCTGCGGAGGACGGACGGCAGCTGGTCGAGGATTGTCAAAAGATCACGCAAAAAATGACCCGGTCGCTGTCCGGCACCGGGTGGCCGACGACAAGCAGTTGAACGGGCTGCAATGCGGCTGACGCCGGCAAGCCCGCGATGCTTTGAAAGGCACCGCAGTGAAAGGAGGGAGTGGTCCCGGTCCGGCAAGCCGGCTTGGCAACGAAAAAATCGAGTAGGAGTACGTCCATGCAGCAGATCCGCAACGATCCTGCGATTCCCGTGGATCGGAAATCATCGCAGGAATGGGCGAAATTGTTACGCAAGCTGCGCTGGATTGGAATGGAAGGCGAGGCGCGACGCCTGGAGCTTGCCTTGAGCACGCTGCCTCCGGAAGACAGGGCTGTCGCGACCGAGCCGCCCGGTACCGACTGAGCGCACAACGACATTGCGATTGACGGCATTGACCGACTGCCGTTGAGTGTTGCCGTAATTGCCGCGCGGCAGCTTCCCGACCCGCGCGTTCTGATTATCGAAACGGACAGGCGCTGGAATGCGCACCCTCGCTCTCGACCAATCGGTCGCCATGATTCCCGACGGCGCAAGCCTGATGATCGGCGGCTTCATGGCGGTGGGCACACCCGAGCGTGCCATCGACGAGATTGTGCGGCAGAAGAAGCGCGATCTTACCGTCATTGCCAACGACACGGCGGCGCCGGGCCGGGGTATAGGCAAGCTCGTCGACGCCAAGCTCATGCGCAAGGCGATCGTGAGCCACATCGGTCTCAACCCCGAAACCCAGCGCCAGATGATGGCCGGCGAGCTGGAGGTGGAGCTTGTGCCGCAAGGCACCCTCATCGAGCGCGTCCGCGCCGGCGGCTACGGTTTGGGCGGCATCCTGACGCAAACGGGCATCGGGACGACCGTCGAGGAAGGCAAGCGCCGCATCGACGTGGACGGCAGGAGCTTCCTGCTTGAAGTCGCGCTGCGCGCGGACTTTGCCCTGGTGCAGGCGTTCCTCGCCGACTATCTCGGCAACCTGAGCTACGCGCTGACCGCGCGCAATTTCAACCCGGTGATGGCGATGGCAGCCGCAACGGTCATTGTTTGCGCTGAGCACATCGTTCCGACTGGCGTGATCTCGCCCGATCACATCATGACGCCGGCCCCGGTCGTCGATTACCTCATCGCCAATTCGTGAAACGCCCATGGACGCGCAGACCATCATCGCCCGTCGCACCGCCCGCGAGCTTGCACCAGGAATGCTGGTGAACCTCGGTATCGGCATTCCGACCCTGGTCGCCAATTACGTTCCCGACGGCATGCACGTATTCTTCCAGTCCGAGAATGGGCTGATCGGCACCGGCGCGCCGCCTGAGGAAGGCATGGCGCATCCCATGCTCACCGATGCGGGCGGCCGCCCGGTGACGGCGCTGCCCGGCGCCAGCACGTTCGACAGCGCGATGTCGTTCGGTCTCATTCGCGGCGGGCATCTCGATCTCACCGTTCTGGGCGGATTGCAGGTCGATCAGACCGGCCGTCTGGCGAATTGGACGATACCCAAGAAGCTCGTGCCCGGGATGGGTGGGGCCATGGACCTCGTTTCCGGCGCGAAGCGGGTTGTCGTGGCGATGACCCATACTGCCAAGGGCGCCCCCAAGATCGTCAGGGAATGCACGTTGCCGCTGACATCGACGCGCGCGGTGGATCTGGTCGTCACCGAGCTCGCGGTCATCGGCTTTCCGAACGGCCGCGCGACGCTGCTCGAAACCGGCCCTGGCATCTCCGTTGCCCAGGTGGCGGCGGCGACGGAGGCCGAGCTTGTGATCCCCAAGGACGTTCCGGAAATGGCGTTGTAAGTCTGGAGGGTCAGGTGACCGAATCCGCAGGCAACAAGAAGTCTTCCTCAAGGCTTCCGGTCGTGAAGGCCAAGCTGCTCGAGGGCAAGCGAGGGCTGATCGTCGGTATTGCCAACGACCAGTCGATTGCCTGGGGCTGCGCCAAGGCGTTCCGCGCGCTCGGGGCCGAGCTCGCGGTAACCTATCTCAACGACAAGGCGAAGAAATATGTCGAGCCGCTTGCCCGCGAGCTCGAAGCGCCGATCATGATGCCGCTCGATGTGCGTGCGGAAGGCCAGATGGAGGCGGTGTTCGAGCGCATCGCCAAGGACTGGGGCAGGCTCGATTTCCTCGTGCACTCCATCGCATTCTCGCCGAAGGAGGCATTGCAGGGGCGCGTGGTCGATGTCTCACGCGACGGATTTCTCACCACCATGGACGTGTCATGCTGGACCTTCATCCGCATGGCGCATCTCGCGGAGCCGCTGATGCGCAAGGGCGGCACGCTTTTCACCATGACCTATTACGGCAGCCAGATGGTGGTGAAAAACTACAACATCATGGGAGTTGCCAAGGCGGCTCTGGAGGCCGCGGTGCGCTATATCGCAGCCGAGCTCGGCCCCAAGGGCATTCGCGTGCATGCCATCTCTCCCGGACCGCTTGCGACCCGGGCCGCCTCGGGGATCCCCGAGTTCGACGCCCTGCTCGACAAGGCGAAAGCAAAGGCGCCTGCGCGCAGCCTTGTGAACATCGACGATGTGGGCGTTGCAACCGCCTTCCTCGCGCACGACGCCGCGCGCCTCATCACCGGCGAGACGCTTTACATCGACGGCGGCTACCATATCATGGACTGATGCGTGAATCCTCGAGCCGAAGCGGCCCCAAGATTTGGGGACTCAGGTTCTGCCGATTCAAGTCCGGCCCGCGCAACGGTGACCTCGCAAGGACGATGGCGGTCTGATGTTCGAGCAGTTCATCGGCACCAAACCGGTCGACCAAAGGCTCTTGTTCGATGTCGACGCGTTGCAGAGCTACCTTGGGGACCGCGTCGACCTTAAAGCTCCCGTGCAGCTCGAGCAGTTCAGGGGCGGGCAGTCAAATCCGACCTATCGCCTCACCGCGGCGGATGGCCGGCGTTTCGTTTTGCGACGCAAGCCGCCTGGAACGTTGCTGCCCTCGGCGCACGCGGTCGATCGGGAATACACCGTCACCCGCGCGCTCTGCGCCGCCGGCTTCCCGGTCGCGCGGCCCTACCTGTTGTGCCAGGACGATTCCATCATCGGCACCGCGTTCTACGTGATGGACTGCATCGAGGGCAGGGTGCTCTGGGATCAGTCGCTTCCCGGCATGTCCAGGTCGCAGCGCTTTGCGATCTGGGACGAGCTCAACCGCGTCATTGCGCTCCTGCACAGCATCGATTACCGCGCGGTGGGGCTCGAGAGCTTCGGCAGGCCGGGCAACTATATCGAGCGCCAGATCGCGCGCTGGACCAAGCAATACCGCACCTCCGAGACCGAGCGCATTCCGGCGATGGACGATCTCATAGCGTGGCTGCCGAACAACGTGCCGCCGCAGAGCGGCACGACCATCGTGCACGGCGACTTCCGCCTCGACAACGCGATCTTTCACCCAACCGAGCCCAGGATTCTCGCGGTGCTCGACTGGGAGCTCTCGACGTTGGGCGAGCCGCTTGCCGACTTCGCCTATCACTGCATGAGCTGGTACATCCCGCCCGGGCAATTCCGCGGCATTGCGGGCCTGCATCTGGATGCGCTCGGCATTCCCGGCGAAGGCGAATATCTGGGAATGTATTGCAGCCGGACCGGGCGCTCCGGCATCGACCCCGTGCACTGGGATTTCTATCTCGCCTACAACCTGTTCCGCATTGCCGCAATCCTGCAGGGCATTGCCAAACGCGTCGTCGACGGCACGGCCGCGTCCGACCACGCGCGCGACGCGGGCAAGCGCGCCCGGCCGATGGCCGAGCTCGGCTGGAAGCAGGTCGAGAAAATCCTGCGGAGGGCCGCTTGAATTTCGACTACAGCCCGAAGGTGCAGGAGCTGCGTGCGCGGCTGCTCGCCTTCATGGCCGAGCACATCTATCCGAACGAGGAAAGCTGGCAGGCCCACGTCACCGGCGACCGGCGCTGGCAGCCGGTGCCGGTGATCGAGGAGCTCAAGCCCAAGGCGCGCGCGGCGGGGCTGTGGAACCTGTGGCGGCCGAAGACGCACGGCGGCAGCCTCTCCAACCTCGAATATGCGCCGCTGTGCGAGATCATGGGCCGCGTGTACTGGGCGCCGGAGGTGCTCAACTGCTCGGCCCCCGACACCGGCAATATGGAGACACTTCTCAAGTTTGGCACGGCCGACCAGAACCGTGCCTGGTGCGAGCCGCTGCTGGAGGGCAGGATCCGCTCGGCGTTTCTGATGACCGAGCCGAACGTGGCGTCGTCCGATGCCACCAACATCCGCACGCGCATTGCGCGCGACCGCGACCACTATGTCATCAACGGCGTAAAATGGTGGTCGAGCGGCGCCGGCGATTCACGCTGCAGGATCTACATCGTCATGGGCAAGACCGACCCGGACAATGTGTCGCGGCACCGCCAGCAGTCGATGCTGCTCGTGCCTGCCGACACGCCCGGCATCAAGCTGCTGCGCCACCTGCCGGTGTTCGGCTATGACGATGCGCCGCACGGCCACATGCAGATCGAGCTCAAGGACGTGCGCGTGCCGGTCGAGAACGTGCTGCTTGGCGAAGGTCGCGGCTTCGAGATCGCGCAGGGGCGGCTGGGTCCTGGACGCATTCACCATTGCATGCGATTGATCGGACAGGCCGAGGTGGCGCTCGAGAAGATGTGCCGGCGTGCGTCCGAGCGCGTGGCTTTCGGCCGGCCGATCGCGGATCAGGGCGTGACGCGCGCGCGCATCGCGCAGGCGCGCATCATGATCGACGGTGCCCGCTACATGGTGCTCAACGCGGCGTGGAAAATGGACACGGCCGGCAACAAGGCCGCGCGCAAGGAGATCGCCATGATCAAGGTGCTGGCGCCCAACGTCGCGTGCCAGGTGATCGACTGGGCGATCCAGGCGCATGGCGGCGCGGGCGTCGCGGACGATTTCGGCCTCGCCCAGGCCTATGCGCATGCCCGCGCGCTTCGCCTCGCCGACGGCCCGGACGAGGCGCATCGCAACGCGATCGCCAAGATCGAGCTAGGCGAGCAGGCTTCGGCTGCCGAGGCATCGAAAGGAGCGCGCGCGGTAGGTTTCTGATAGCTTCCCGACGATGGTGAGACATGCTCGAAGGGCGGATTGCGTCCTGTGAAATGGTGAGCGCATGGCGTCGAAACGCGCGGCAGGCAACAACGCCAGGATGAAGCGCAAGGCCTACGAGAAGGAACTGCGCAAGCTCCAGGTCGAGCTCTGTCTTTTGCAGGACTGGGTGAAGGAGAAGGGCGCGCGCGTCATCATCCTGTTCGAAGGGCGCGATGCCGCCGGCAAGGGCGGAACCATCAAGGCGCTGACCGAGCGGGTGAGCCCGCGCGTATTTCGCGTGGCAGCGCTGCCGGCGCCCTCGGATCGCGAGAAGACCCAGATGTTCATTCAGCGCTACATCGAGCGATTCCCGGCAGGCGGCGAGATCGTGATCTTCGACCGCAGCTGGTACAACCGCGCGGGCGTCGAATACGTCATGGGATTCTGCACCGAGGAGGAGACCCGGCGCTTTCTCGAGCTTTGTCCGGAGATCGAGAGATACATTGTCGATGGCGGCATCATATTGATCAAGCTCTGGCTGGAGGTCGGTCAGGAGGAGCAGGAGCGGCGATTTGCAGCACGCATCGACGATCCGCTGCGACAGTGGAAGCTCAGCCCGATGGACCTTGAGTCCTACCGGCGTTGGTACGACTACTCGCGCGCGCGCGACCTGATGCTGCAGACAACCGACAGCGAGCACGCTCCGTGGCATATCGTGCGCTCCGACGACAAGCGCCGCGCGCGCCTCAACTGCATCTCCCATATCCTCGGGATGATCCCGTACGAGAAGGTCTCGCGCGCCAAGGTCAAGCTGCCCAGACGATCGGGCAAGCACGAATACGACGACCGGGCCTCGCTGCGCGGGAAGCGTTTCGTTGCTGAGAAATTCTAGCGAGCCATGGTCGAATTGAGCGGCTATTCGCTGCTGTCGATTTTTCTGGTCAGCTCGATTGTCATCCTGTTTGCCAGCGAGATCGGACGGCGGATCGGCGTGCGCAGAGCCGCGAGGGGCGGGGATCACATTGCGACGCTCGAGAGCGCGATCCTCTCGCTCCTGGCACTGATGATCGGATTTACCTTCGCCATGGCGCTGTCGCGCTTCGAAGGCCGGCGCGACGCGGTGCTGAACGAAGCGAACGCGATCGGAACCACGGCGCTGCGCGCGCGTTTGCTGCCGTCGCCGCACAACGCGCAGGCACTCAAGCTGCTGCGGGAATACGTGCAGGTTCGCCTCGACATCACGCGGCGCGTGCCGTCTGCCGCCGAGCTCAATGATGCGATTGCCCGCTCCAATGCCGTGCAGGAGGCGCTCTGGGGGCAGGCGCTGGCGGCGGCCGCCAAGGATGCAGGAATGGTGCCGACGGGGATTTTCATCCAGACGCTGAACGAGATGATCGACAACCAGGAGAAACGCCTCACCGCGGGGCGCAACCGCGTGCCGAACATCGTTCTGCTTGCGCTCTATGGCATCGCGATCGTTGCCGGCGCCTTCACCGGCTATGGCAGCGGGCTGGAGGCGCGCCGCTCGCGGCTGCCGGTCTACCTCACCGGGATATTGGTCTCGAGCGTGATACTTCTGATTCAGGACCTCGATCGGCCGAACACCGGCTTCATCACGGTCAGCCAGCAGCCGATGCTCGATGCTGCCGCCGGCATTGCTGCTTACGCGGATCGATAGAAGCAGCCTTCCTGTTTCTCCCTGGCGGCGCGCGGTGATTTAAGACTACGTCGGGCTGCCCTCCTCCTTCAGCAGACCATCGAGCGTTGCGGTCCGCTCGATCCCCCCGGCTTTCGCGTCCATGCCGTCGGCCCGGAGCAGATCGCGTGCCCAGCCATGCGCCCCGATGATGCGCAGCGCAATCCCGCGGGCGGCAAGCTCCCCATGCAGCTCATGCAGCATGCGCGCGCCCGCGAGGTCGAGGTACGGCGATGCCGAGAGATCGCAGACCACCATGCGGATGCCGGACTTGCCGGCTGCGCCAAGACGATCGTGGACGGCTTGCAGCACGGCGTCGGCATTGACGTAGATCAGCGAGGCTTCCGGACGGAAAGCAATCACGCCCGAAAGCGTCTCGTTCTCGGGATGGCGGCCAAGGTCCGAGTAGCTGCTGGTGCCGGGAATGCGGCCGAGGAACGCCACGTGCGGGCGCGACGCGCGCGCCAGCAGCAGCAATATGGAGGCGGCCGCCGCGACCAGAATGCCCTGCAGTATGCCGAGCAGCAGAACGGCGCCGAGAGCGATGGCTGCGGCATAAAAATCGAGCCGGCTCACGCGCCACATGCGAAAGAGCGCCGGAAAATCCACCAATCCTGCGACCGCGGTCAGCACCACCGCGGCGAGCACCGCCTTTGGCAGGTTTTGCAAGAGCCCCGTGAGGAAGAGCAGGCATAGCGCAAGCGTCATTGACGCGACGACGAGTGAAAGCGGCGTGCGCGCGCCCGCCTTGTCATTCACCGCCGATTGCGACAGCCCGCCCGCGACGGGATAGCCCTGTCCCAGCGCAGTCGCGAGATTTGCCGCGCCAATGCCGAGCAACTCCTGCCGCGCATCGAGAGCATATCCGTGGCTGGCTGCGAAGGTGCGCGCGGCGGAGATGCTCTCGATATAGGCGAGCAGCAGGCACCCGGCGGAGAGCGGCACAATGCCTTCCACGTCGCGCAGCCGCAGCGCGGGGCCGTGCAAAGCGGGCAGGCCGGCCGGAATCTCTCCCGTTGTCGCCAGGCCAAGCGCGGGAAGCCCCAGCGCGGATACTACGAGGATTGAGAGCGCAACCACACCGAGCGCGACCGGCTTGCCCGGCAGCAATCGCTCGCCGAGCGCGAGCAGCATGACCGCAGCCAAGCCGACGGCAAGCGCAAGGTAATGGATGTCTCCGAACTGTCCGGCCAGCAGCACGGCGCGTTCAAAAAAATTGTGCCCGCCGCCTGTCACGCCGAGCAGGCTCGGCAGCTGGGTCATGGCGATAGTCAACCCCGCGCCGGCCTTGAAGCCCACGAGGATGCTGTTGCTGATCAGCTTCGTGAGCGCGCTCAGATGCAATGCCCACGCGAGCAGGCAAAGCGCGGCCACGGTGAAGGCCGTGAGGCTGGCAATCTGTGCATAGCGTTGCGCGTCGCCTTCGGCCATCGCTCCCACCGTGCCGGCGATCATGAGCGAGATGGCGGAGGTGGGGCCGATCGCCAGTTGACGTGACGTCCCGACCAGGGCGTAGCCGAGCCCGCCCAGCAGGTAGCCATATACGCCGACCTGCGGCGCCACGCCGGCAAGTCCGGCATAGGCAAGAGAGACGGGGATCGCATAGGCGGCAAGCGTGACGCCCGCGGCGAGATCGCCAGGCAGCCAGGCTGTACGATATTCCGCCAGCCAACGGGCGGGCGGGATGCGGACTCCGAATGAGACTTTCATTCCGCCGCGGCGGAGGGCCGCGCCGGCCCGGCGTCGCGAGCAGGCGCAGGCGGTGCGCTGCCCGGCGCGGCGTCCTGCGGCCCCTCCCGCGTATTGGGCCGAGCCGAGGGCCGCAGCCGCTCGCGTATTGACTGGAACGTCACATAGAGCGGCGGGATGGCGAAGATGCCGACCAGGGAAGCGAGGATCATGCCGCCGAACACGGGCGTGCCGACATTGCGCCGCGCGAGCTGCGAGGCGCCGACGGCGACAACCAGCGGGAGGAGGCCGAGGATGAAGGCAAGCGATGTCATCATGACGGGGCGGAAGCGCAGGCGCGCGCCCTCGGTTGCCGCCTCGAGCAGGGGAACGCCGCGCTCCCTCTGCTCCTTGGCGAACTCGACGATGAGGATGCCGTTCTTCGCCGCCAGCCCGATCAGCACGATCATGCCAATCTGCCCGTAGAGGTCGAGGGTCAGTCTCCCCATGACGATTGCGGCGAAGGATCCGAGGATGCCGACCGACACCGAAAGCAGCACCGGCACCGGGATGGTCCAGCTTTCGTAGAGACCGACGAGGAACAGGTAGGCAAAGAGCACCGCGAAGGCGAGGATGATGGCGGTCTTGCCCTCCGCGCGCTTTTCCTGGAACGCGGTGTCGGTCCACTCGCCGGCAAAACCCGCGGGCAGCGTACGCGCGGCCACGTCCTGCATCGCCTGCAGCGCCTGGCCGGAAGAGATGCCGGGCGCGGGGCTGCCCTGCACGGTCACCGCCCGCAGGTTGTTGTAGCGGATGAGCGCCGGCGGACCCACCACCACGTGCGCTTCCGCCAGGCTGCGCAAGGGGATCATCTTGCCTTCGGCGTTGCGCACGTTGATGCGATAGATGTCCTC
>Ga0310909_10001104_pt1 | contig 15448 bp, 10 predicted proteins | sample GREbulkMGT000H_FD_203449 | JGI IMG/M metagenome (GOLD analysis project Ga0310909, IMG submission 203449) | Lab enrichment of tropical soil microbial communities from Luquillo Experimental Forest, Puerto Rico - GRE.bulkMG.T000H | ecosystem: Environmental > Terrestrial > Soil > Tropical forest >... | reverse complement strand
TGGGAGCTGACGAGCGAGCTTCGCCGAGCCGTCGGTTCCGACCTCGACGGCGCCGGTGTCGATCGGATGGCTGCGGATATGCGATTTGTGGCGCCACATGCCGTTGACCGAGTACCAGCTGTACTCCCAGGTCTCGCGCAGCAGCTCGAACCGCAGGCCTTTGGTTGCGACCGGGGTGCCCTTGGGGTCGAGCGCGATCACCTCGAGCACCGCCTCGGCACCCTCCGGGACTGCATCGGCGCCGGCCGGCGAGCGCAATCCGATCGCCAGCCGTCGTTGCCGGATCGGTCGGGTCAAGGTCTCGGAGACCGCCCGCCCGCTCGGCTCGAAGACGCCGACCCGGATCGTCGCCGCCAATGGCCGGGTCAAATCCGGCAGATCGTTGAGCGCGACCGACAGCTGGGCCTTGCCGTCCTCGTCGGTCACCGGCGCCTCGATATCGCGCCGGTCGGGAGTGAACTCCTCGCCGGCCAGACCGAACTGAAAGTCCGGGTAGTTCGGGAACGGGTGGTCGTCGAGGGTGATGACCGCCTCGGCCTCGGTCCCGAGACCCGCCCCGGGCGCGCCATAGTAGTAATGTGCGGCAATCTCGACCTGGAAGGCCTGGGCGGGGCGGATCGGCTCCTCCGCGGCGGACAGCTCGACCGCGAGCTGCGGCGGGACGAAATCCTCGACCTGGAATTCGGCCCTGCCGATCGGCGGCGCCTTCGGATCGAGACGCAACTCGACTTGCCAGGCGCCGATGCGCGCATCGCGCGGCAGTGCGAAGCTCTGATGATATGCTCCGAGCCGATCACCCGGGGAATTTGACGCCAACAGGCGGTGCTCGACCTCGATCCCGTCGGGCCGCAACAATCGGACGCCGATCGGCAGGCCGGACATCGCCTCGGCCTTATCGTCGCGCACCAACGCCATCAGCTCGACGGTTTCGCCGGGCCGATAGATGCCACGATCGGTATAGAGAAACGCGTCGACCGGACCCGGCTGCGGCCGGCCGCTGACACCGCGGTCGCTGAGGTCGAAGGCAGGGCGGCCGATTTCGAGAAAGTTGAAGTCGTCATCGGGGCCGTGCGCCGTAACGACAAAGGGCTCGTCACCGCCGCGGCCGCGCAGCAGCCCGCCCGGGATATGGGCAATTCCGCTGGTGTCGCTGGTGGCCTCCACCAGCTCGCCATTGTTGCGCGCATAGAGCTGGATCGCGACGCCGGGCAGGGGCTTGCCGTCGGCGAGCGAGCGCACATTTACCGCCAGACCGTCCGTGCCCTTATAGGCGGTGAGCCCGAGGTTCGAGACGAGGACCCAATTGGTCGCCGGCTCGGCGTATTCGTCCTGCCGCAGGTCGGTCCGCTCGGCGACCGCCAGATAGATGCCCGGCCCCTTCTCGTGCAGCAGGTCCTTGAGCGGGATCGCCGTCGTAACCGTGCGGTTGCGCTCGCCCGATACCGCCATCTCGCCTTGCCAGACGAGGCTGCCGCTGCGGTTGATGATCTCGTCGACCTCGTAGGACGAGAAGCTCATCGTCAGCCGCTCGGCATCGATGCTCGGAACCAGGTTGCGCTCGTTGACCCGCAACAGCCGCAACTTGACCTTGTCGATGTTGATCGTGGTCAGCGGGAGCCCTGCGCTGTCCTGCTTGGGCAAAACATAACCGGCGCCGGAGAAGCGGATCTGCGGCTTGCGGTCGGGAATGACGATCCGGGTCGTGAATTTTTCGCGCATCTGCTCGCCGGTCGCGGCCGGGAGCCCACTGAGGATGTCGACGTTGTAGATCGCGCCGTGCTTCAAGCCGTCGAGGCAAAGCGTATCGCCGCGGGCGGTGACGATGCCGTCGAGCTTGGGCTCGCTGCGCACATAGGCGCCGTACGAAATGTCGGCCTTTGCCGCGATCTGCTCGTTGAAGCGCAGACAGGCGCGTGCCTCATCCGCCTCGGCCTGAACCTCGACCTTGGTGACGCGGAAGGCGACGAGCCGACGCAGCTCTTCGGCCCGCTCGGCGATCGCTGCGAGATGAGTGAAGTGAAGCCCAGCGTCGAAGGCGGCGAGCGCCTCTTTTTGCTTATCGTGGCGGTCGTAGTCGCGACCGATGACAAAGAGAGCCGCACCACGCTCGACCGGGTCGGTCGATTTCAGATAGGCGTTGTAAGCGCTCGCCATCGCATGGTCGTCGTTGGCGGCGAGGTCGCTCTGGGCGAGCCGCAGCCAGACCAGGCCGTCATCGGCGCCATTCGCGATGGCGCTCGTCAGCTTGCCGATGGCGGCGGAGTAGTCCTTCGCCTGGTATTCGATCTCGGCCGTTCTTCGCAGCCCGGCCACGACACCGAGCTGCTTCTTGTTTGCCGGGACGCTGTCGATCAGCTCCTGGCGCCAGTCGCGCGCGGCGTCGGCCAGCTCCTTCGACTGGTATTCCTGCGCCAGCGCCGACACGGTGAAGCAGATGAGGCAAAACACCGACGGCAGGCGCAGCATCGATCACCCCCGAGAACCCGATATCACGAGATTATCATCTTTTGCGTCAGCCCGCCGCCCCGCGCACGGTCCATCATCCGGACCGGTCTTTCTTTGGCTTGCCGGCCCCCCTCGAGATTGCCGACTGCAATCAGTACTTGAGTCGGAGATCCGCTGTAGCGGAAATCTACAGAAAATCTGCAGCAAGCGCTCACGGTCAGGTTGTAATACTCGATCAGTCTGCTCCGGCTCGCAGCGGTCGCCCGTCGCTCGAACCCCTTCGGTCGGCCTCCGAGGCTGGTTCGCTCAAAGAATGCAATATTAGTGTGGCAATTCTGAGATCGTAATTATCGCAACACAGCGGCTCACGCCGCCGACCAGAGCGCGTTCTCTCGGCGGCAAACGGGATCTCGAGCGACCCTCTGGGCAGCGGCGATCCACGGGCGATGCGGAGCATGTCCATCAGCGCGCGTAGTGCGACCGCCTTCGCGACGGTCGCAAAACGCATCCAGACACCAAGTCAATTCACGGAGGTATTCGCGCACGGTAGCTCCGGCACACATCGGTCATCAGGCGGCGTACGTCTCGACCGACCGCTCCACGCTGCGGCTGTTGCGCAGCTTGCTCAATGTGCCGTTCCAAAGCTCGATCCGGGCTTTGATGCTGCTGCATGCGGCTTGCAGCGCCCACTCGCCCCGCTGCTGCGAATCCGCGATCAGACCTTCGAGCAACTCACGCCCCATCGGGCCATGACTGTCGCCATCGAGTTCGATGTGGCGATCGATGTAGTAGATGAAATGGCGCAGGCGATCGTTGTGGTGCCTCGCATCATAGAGCGTGTCGAGAAGCCTGCGGAACATTTCCGGGATGATGTCTTCGCGGCCGTAGAAGAACGCCGCCAAGACCTCCTCCGTCGAGCCCGAATTGGCGAGCCTCATCGTATGCGTAACAAAGGCTTGCACATGGGGCGGGGCGCCGATCCGCGCTAGCGCCACTTCGACCGGTACGCCGACCAACACCAGCGAACGGAACTTCTCACACTGGCGCGTGCTGGCGCCGATGTCCGCCATGGCGCGGAGGTAGAGGGTGAGGTGGCTGACATAGGAGCCGTCGGGATCGACATCCGTCTCCTCGCCGATCACGATGTCATTGATCAGGCGCGCGGCTTTTGCATTGTCGGCCGGGAACCACGGCACCGTGATGCAGGTCATGTCCTGCTGAAGGCGCTTCAGCAGCGACATGAAATCCCAGACGGCAAAAACATGATCTTCCATGAAGCGCCTCAGATCGGCCACCGAAACGACTTGCGCATAAAGGGGATGATCCAACAGCGCCGCACGAAGGCTGCAGAGCTGGTCATTGTCGTATTCCGACATGTTTGAATGCTCCGGATTTTGAGGTGACCTCCGGGTTGCCCACCGTCGGCTTTGGTGACCCGGTCTTCGAGTTCGCGAGCCGGAGATGCGAGCGGAATGGATGTTTCACAATCACTGCGAATTTGATTTGGAGATGAGAGACATTCATGAATCATCCACGCGCCAAGAGCGTTCGCTCCCCGGGGAATCCGCCCCTGCGGCGGCCCTAGCCGCGTTCACTCGGCCGCGAAAGGGATCTCGAGCAAGCCTTTGGCCGGTGTCGAGCCGCGAGCGGCGTGGAGCATATCTATCAGGGCGCGCAGCGCGACCGGCACCTGCCGGTGGCCGGGATAGTAAATAAAGAGCCCATCGGAGAAGGGCGACCAATCCTCCAGCACGCGTACGAGCTGCCCCGAACGCAGGAACGGGCCGGCGAGGGTTTCGATCGTGTACGCAACTCCCAACCCATCGACGGCTGCGCGAACCGCCAAATCCATATCGTTGACCATGATCCGGCCATCTAGCGAAACCCGTCGCGATTTGCCGTCCCGCTCGAATGGCCACTCAAACACGGTTCCCGCCGCCCGACGATATTGAACGCAGCTGTGATGGGCGAGGTCATCGGGCACGCGCGGCGGGCGTCGTCGCGCGAAGTAGGTTGGCGCGCCGACCACGGCCACTTTCATCGGCCCCGTCACCCGAACGGCGATCATGTCCGCGGCGGCCCAGTCTTTTGGACCGATCCCGGCATCGAAGCCCTTCGCGACGATGTCGGCCGGCGCCTCGGCGGTGTGGACCTCAAGCTGGACGTCGGGAAAGCTCGATAGAAAGCGCGCCCAGACGGGGGCGATGACCGCAGCACCCGCGAGGTGGGTCACATAGAGGCGCAGGCACCCGAAGGGGTGCCCTTGCTCGCTCTTGAGGTCCTCCAGGCCGCGAGAGATCTGCTCGACCGCCGGCCGCAGCCGGTCGAGCAGGCGCAGACCAGCATCGGTGAGCGAGACGCTCCGCGTTGTGCGGTTCAGCAATCGGAACCCAAGACGCTCCTCGAAGTGCCGCAACGTGTGACTGAGCGCCGACGGCGTGACACCGAGACGCGAGGCCGCCGCCCGGAAGCTGAGATTGTCGGCGACGGCAACGAACGCGATCAGATCGGCCAAGTCGGCCCGGCGCATTGCTGAATTCCTCTCAGCACCCAATGCAACAAATATCGCACTTGATTTGGGTCGCCCATCAACACTTTAGAAGGGTTCGAAAGTCGCGTCCTCTGTTACAGACCCGGATACGCGGTTCGTCCAAATGGAGTGATCGATGCAACAGTCAAGCAAGGATAGAGCCCGGCCAAGGGTAGGAAGGGCCCCGGCAATCGCAGCGGCGCTGCTGTGCGCTGCCACGCTGAGCCAGCCAACTCCCGCCTACGCCGGACCGCATGGCGGTGGCGGGGGTTTCCACGGCGGGTTTCATGGCGGGGGATTTGGTGGATTTCACGGCGGCGGATTCCACGGTAGCGGGTTCCACGGGGGCGGGTTTCACGGGGATAGATTTCACGATGGCAGGTTCCACGACGGTCGATTTCACGACAACAGGTTTTTCTTCGGCGGAGGGCTCGCTTATCCCTGGTGGGGCTATTATCCGGACTATGGGAATTACGATTATAGCCAACCCTACTCTTCGCAGACCTGGTACTATTGTTCTGATCCTGCCGGCTATTATCCTTACGTGACGCAGTGCAATACGGGTTGGCAGGCGGTTCCGGCCAGTTGACGTTGGTGCGACCGAATCCTCACCCGGCTGCTGTTTGCGGGAGCCGGGCGAGTGGTTTTTCGGCTTGCTCAGTGGCTCGCTCTCCAATGCTTGCAGACCCGCAGGGTTGAACTGCGCCGGTGTTCCCTGAGGTAGGCGGCATTAAACTTTACGACGGAGGGATGGCACTGCCGCTAATCTTCTTTTTGCCGATATTTTTACCGATCGAGCGATGCGGAAAGAGTGGGGGGCTGATTAGGGACGTCGGGTGCGCCTGCCACCTGAGCCTCGAGCCGGGAAATGAGCCACGAGCCCGCCGGGCCCGGGGGCGTATCCGTCCGATAGATCGCATACAGTCGAACGGACCCCCTTTTCAACTCGGGCATGTCAAGCTGGACGAGCCGTCCGCCCGCGGCATCTTCGCGCACCATGGGTTCGGGCATATAGCCCCAGCCTATGCCTTCCTTCAGCAGCATATGTTTCAGGCCGAGATCGACCAGGCGCCAGGTCTGGGTTGCGATCACGCCAACATCCGGGCCCCGTGAAGGCGTTGAGCGGTCCGTCAGCACAAGCTGGATGTGGTCGCGCCCGGCGCCAGGCGCGTTCTGGCCAGCGAGCGCCAGAGGATGATCAGGAGCAGCAACGGGGATCCACTCGACGCTGCCGACGCCGACGCGCCCAAGCCCAGCGACCGCCTCATCGAGCGCTCCGCAGATCCCGATCGTGGCCGTGCGGTCGAGCACCATCTGCGTCACTGCCCCGAGCGATTCGACAGAGAGGCGAAGCGACACCGCCGGAAACTCCGCTCGAAACGCCTTTAGCGCGTCAACCACCCGCGGTTCGGGCAGCATCGCATTAAGGACAAGGCTGATTTCTGCCTCGATGCCCCGGCTAAGGCTTCGCACCTTGGCGCGGAGCGCGTCGACGCCATTGGTGACAGTCCGCGCTTCCGACAGAACACCGCGGCCGGCTTCGGTCAGTTGGGGTGCGCGTTGACTTGCGATCGAATAGGAAGACCCTCAGCTGCGCCTCCAGATTGGCTATCGAATAGCTGATGACCGATGTCGGCCGGCTGAGCCTTCGCGCCGCCCCCGCGATGCTGCCGACATCCACCACCGTCAAAAAGACCCGCAACTGTTCGAACGTCGGGGTACCGGGGTCTCGTGACATACCAACTTTATCGAACGTTAGGCTTTAGACTTTGCCGCTTTTATAGTCGGAGTTCCACCCCACATCGCCTCGCTTATTCGCGTCAGGAGCATTGTGAGACGGCGGTGAGCCTTATACGCGCCTTGCCATACTCCCCGGAATACCAATTTTAGATTTGTTCTAACGTCGGAACCGCTTGCCATGATAATCCCGGCTCCCTTACCGGGAACGAATCCGAACGGTACCGCATCTGAATCGGCGCCGCCGACAGCTGCTCGCGCAACGCTGTCGGCTGCAGCGCCTGCGATCACCTATGGGGAATTTGCGGCTGCGGTCAAGGACGCCCTGCGGGACGTTCACAGTCCCGATTTGCTCGCCCGCAACCGGTTGCTGCGCGACGGACTTTGGAATTTCGGCGGGTCAGCTGGCCCGCAGGAGCTAAAAACATTGCTGTGCGAGACCGTCCACACGTTGTTCGGCAACGCACGCGACGAGAAGTTGCGTCGGATACTCGAGCTGACCTATTCCGAGCCCTTCCTCAAACAAGAGGCCGTCGCAGATCGTCTTGCTCTTTCTTTTGGGACGTACCGGCGTCACCTCAGCAATGCGCGCGATCGGATGGCACGTTGGTTATGGGAGACCTCGCGCCTCGTACCGATCCAATCTCAGCTGCCTCTAGCAGTGAGCCCAACGGCAAAGGGGGCGAGCGCGGTAGGTGATACTGAAGCCGGCCCCGCCACCGGCGAACCCGCCACGCCGCGGCTCTCGATCGTGGTTTTGCCCCTTCTCAACATCGGCGGGAGTGCGGAGGACGATCCTTTCGTTGACGGCATTACTGAGACGCTCACGACCGACCTCTCGCGCTGTTCAGGCGTCTTCGCGATCTCGCGCAACACCGCTTTTGCATATAAGGGCAAGCCGATCGACACCCGCCAGATCGGCCGCGAGCTCGGCGTACGCTATGTTCTCGAAGGCAGCGTGCAGAACACGGGCGAACGGATCCGCTTCAACGCGCAGCTCGTTGATGCCGAGAGCGGCGGGCATCTGTGGGCCGAACGCTTCGACAAGCAGCGCGGCGATCTTCTCGACGTGCAGGACGAGGTCACGACCCGATTGGCCCGGACCATCCACATAGAGATGGTCGCGGCGGAGAGCCACCGGGCGGCGCGTGAGCGGCCCGGCCGTTTCGACGCGGTCGATCACACCCTTCTCGGCTGGGCCGCCTGGAACCAGAATTTGTCGCTCGACTCGGCGCGCCAAGCCCGCCGGTTTTTCGAGACGGCGTTGCGGCTCGACGAGCACAATGTCGGGGCGCTGATTGGCTTCGCCAACGCCCACATGTGGGAAGTCAACATGTCGTACGCTTCCGACGATCGCGCCGCACAGATCCGCGCTGCCGAGACAGTTGCGAAGCAGGCGCTGGCGCTGGCCTCGGACCGTGCCGAGGCGCATGTGACATACGGGACCGTCTTGTACGCAATGCGCGCGGCTGAGCGTGCGTTACGCGAGTTCGAGTTCGCCGTCGGTCTGGACGGCAATCTCGCCGCAGCCCACGCCTATCTCGGGCTGATGAAATTCTCGCTTGGGCGGGCCCGCGAAACCCGCGCTCATGTCGCGGAGGCGATGCGGCTGAGCCCGCGGGATCCACTCCTCTTTCAATGGCATTTCTTCATCGGCGTCGGCGAGCTCTATCTCGGGCGAGTGGTTCACGGGATCGAAAGCCTGCGCAAGTCGGTCGAGATCAATCCAAATTGGGGGCTCGCCCAGTTCATCCTCGCTGCTGCGCTGGCACTTGCTGGGCTGCTTGCCGAGGCAGCCGAAGTCCGTGCGGTCGCCCAGCGTCTGGTGCCCAATTTCACTATCGCCAGGTTCCGCGCCGGAGCGGCGAGCGACAACCCGGCGTACCTCGCGCAGCGCGAGCATCTTTACAACGGGCTGCGCCTAGCGGGAGTCCCGGAGGACCGAGACGGATAGGTCTCGGCGGAGACGCAGCAGACCCATCGACCCGGCCCCCTCACGTCAGCCGCCTCCAGCGGGCTGGCGTTGAAACGACAGGCGCACCCACCCCCCTTCGCCACCATCTGACCGAACGGTCGGTGAGCAAAAACTGCGCAGAATTCGGGCTGGCAATTGAGCGGTGATTTGCCAGATCAAGTGCCGCGCACGGGGTGCCAGCGTAAGTACGGTCCCCGCCCAGTCTGATCGAAGAGATGGTCTAATGATTAAGCAAGACCTGTACGGCGAATTTCGAATGTCTCTGCTCGACCGTCGCGGCGACCAACGCCGCAGAGCGGCCCGCTCGTCCAGCGCCATGGCAATCGCCTTTGTCTCGTCCTTCGCCGGACGAGAGCCACGTTGCTTCGGGGCGAGGCACTTCGCGCTGCTCGCAGTCATCAGGCGAATTGCCGCTGCCCTTCGACTGTGGCGCAGGCGCGCCCGTGCACGTCAGCAATTGCCGGCGCTCAGCGACCACCTGCTCAAGGACATCGGCCTCGGGCGAGAGGCTGTCGATTACACATCTCCGAGGTCGGAGATGTACTGGGACTGAGGCCCGGTCCGAACAATCAAGAGAATCCCGATGAACACGCTTGAACGCTTCATTGCGGGTTGGGACCTGGTCCATCGGCAAGACCCCGGTCCGACAACATCGCCCGTCCAAGAAATCACGATCGCACAGCCCATTCGCCGCGCCAACCCTTCGCTCTTTTGGTCGACCCAATTGTTGCCGGCGCCACGCCGTGACGCGATGCAGGCGCTGTACTTCTTCTGTCGCGAGCTGCGCAGTATCGCCGACGGCGGCGCCTCGCGGACGGTCAAGCTGGCACTGCTGACCGATTGGCGGACGCAGATCGGGTTGCCCTATGCCGGCCGGCCACAGCACTTCGTCACTCGTGCGTTGAGCGACGCGGTCAAACGGTTTGACCTGCGCTGCGTCGATTTTCTCGACATCATCGGCGGAATAGAGACGGAAGGGAGGACCGACATCCGAGCGCCGTCTCTCGAGCAACTCTATCTTTACTGCAAGCAAAGATCGGTAGCGGTCATCCGCATCGCGCTCCGCATCTTCGGTGCGGCGCAGGCAGACGCCGACCAGATGGCGGCTGCACTTGGCCGCGGTATGGTGCTGACCGGCATCCTGCGCGACCTCACCCAGGATGGCCGTCGGCACCGCCTCTATTTGCCGCGCCAGCTGCTGCAGCGGCACGGCATCTTTGCGACGATGCCGAGCTGTGTGTTGGCGCAACCGGCGCTGCCCCAGGTCTGCAACGCGCTTGCCGACTGGGCGGCAGATTGGTTTGCAGATGCCGAGGACGCCCTCGAAGGCCGATCGAGGTGGCGGATGGGAGCGGCGATAGCGATTCTCTCTGGCTATCGCGGGCTGCTCCTGGCGTTGCTCGTCCGCGGCTGGAAACGCCTCGACGAGCCGGTTGGCCTTCCGGTCTGGTGCCGATCAGCGCTCGCCATCGGACACGGTCTCGTTGGTCGCTGATTAGCCAGTGATCCGTATTACCAATGTAACGGGTCTCTCCAGTACTGAATTTTCACTGTAACCGGCGCGCAGTGAACTGCGTGTCCCAGACTTGTAGGAGCGCGGTAAAATGAGTGGTTTCTTGGGACGCTGTGCGGTCGTCGTCGGAGCTGGTATCGGCGGGCTGTCTATGGCCGGCGTACTGGCAAAATACTTCGAACAGGTTGAGATTTTCGAGCGCGACCGCCTGACGCCATCCTTCGGTTCGCGGTCCGGCACCCCCCAGGATCGGCACCCGCATGGTCTGCTCGCGGGCGGCCTCCAGGCGCTCGGTGAGATCTTCCCGGGGTTCGAGAGCGATCTTGCCAAAGCCGGCGCAGTCGCCGTCCGGGTCGCGCGAGACATCCAATACGAGCGGCCGGATTTTGGCGTTCTGCCAAAGCGGGATTTCGGCTTATCGCTGCTCTGTGCGTCGAGACCACTGATCGAGCTGGTGCTGCGTCGTCGGGTCGAGGCGATCGCGAATATTGCGCTGCGGCCGAATTGCCGGGTGAACGGAATCGTGCCGACGACGAGCGGTACAGCCGTGGACGGGATCCGCTTTGACGCCGGGTCAGGAAGCTGCGAGGTCCTGGCGGCCGACCTGGTGGTAGACGCCTCGGGTCGCGGCGCGCTGACCTCGACGTTGTTCGACGCGCTCGGCTGGGAACGGCCGGCGGAAACGGAGGTCGGGGTTGATCTCAGCTACGCCACGGTCGTGGTAGCGATCCCGCCCAGTGCGCCACCCGATTGGAAGCTTGTCTTTACGCTGCCTGATCCACCGTTCCTGGCGCTGGATGCGGTGTTGGTGCCGATGGAAGGCGGCCGCTGGATAACCACGATCGCCGAGCATGGCGCAACTGCGCGGCTGGAGACCTGGGACGCCTTCCTCGAAGCGTCCCGCTCTCTGACCACGGCAACGATATACAACGCGCTGCGCTGCGCCTGTCCGCCCGACGGCATTCGGCACTACCGCTTTGCCGCGAGCACCTGGAAGCACTTCGAACGGCTGCCTCGTTTGCCGCGCGGCGTGTTGCCGGTCGCCGACTCGCTCTGCCGGTTCAACCCAATCCATGGCCAGGGCATGTCGTCCGCCGCCAAGCAGGCCCGCCTGCTGCAGCATGTGTTGGGCCGGACGGCTGCGGAGCCGGATCCGATCGCGGCAGTGCAGATGAGGTTCATGGCAGAGGTCGACTCGGTGCTCGAGACGCCCTGGAACATGTCCACGAGCGCCGATTTTGCTTTTCCCGGGACGCGCGGAGAACGACCGGAGGATTTCGCGAAAGCGCAACAGTTCGAAGCTGCCCTTTTCCGCGCCGCCGTCGCCGACCCGGTCGTCCACCGGGCGTTGATGGAAGTTGCCCAGCTGCTGCAGCCGCAGAGTCGGTTGCAGGAACCGCAAATCATGCGACGGATCGAGAAGGCTTCTATGAAGATGGCTGCCTGACTGGTCCGGTAACGCGCACCGACCAAACCCCGCCTTCCAAAGTGAATTGCCGAGAAGAGGACTGCTATGATCACCAGAGCCCCGTTTTTGACGACGCGATATGGCGGTTACTTCCATCGCGAGGTGCCCGAGGAAGACGCGGAACTCTCCCACGTCGGCCCCGACACACCATGCGGCGAATATTTGCGCCGCTTTTGGCAGCCGATCTGCTTCTCCGACGAACTGAAGGACCTGCCTCATCGGGTCAAGATCCTCGGCGAGGAACTGGTGGTGTTTCGCGATCGGAGCGGCGCCGTCGGTCTCTTGGAGCTGCATTGTCCGCACCGCGGCGCGTCTCTGGAGTACGGGCTAATCGACGCCAAGGGGATACGATGCTGCTACCATGGCTGGCTATTCGCGGCAGACGGGACGATTCTCGAGACGCCCGGCGAACCGCCTCACAGCACCTTAAAGGACCGGCTGTATCACGGGGCCTATCCCACCCATGAGTACGCCGGCGTTGTCTTTTCCTATATGGGTCCGCCCGATCAGCAGCCGCCTTTCCCAGTGCATGACAGCTTCCTGCGGCCGGGTTATAGGCTCATGGCGGGCCCGAAATATTTCTATCCATGCAACTGGCTGCAGATCATGGAAAATGCGATGGATCCCGCCCATACGGCATTTCTCCATACGATCGTCAGCGGCGCCCAGTTCACCGAGGAGTTTGGCGTACTGCCGGAATTGGAGTTCATCGAGACTCCAGTGGGCATGATGTACATTGGGACCCGGCGCGTGGGCGACAACGTGTGGGTGCGAATGGTGGAAGCGGTCTTGCCCAACCTGCAGAAGGTGCCTGCGATCTGGGAGGATGGCCGCCGGGAGCACCCGTTCAGTGGTCCGATAGTGAGCCGATGGGTCGTGCCGCAGGACGACACCAATACGATATTCATCGAACTGCGCCACGTCAGCGAGAGCGAAGGGGTGACACCCGCGTGGTTGGCCGATCGCACGATCATGGCGCCCGCCCAACTCGCCGCGGATTCCTATGAGGCGGGTCAGCGCCAGCCCGGCGACTATGAGGCACAGGTCTCGCAGCGGCCAATCGCGATCCATGCATTGGAGCATATCGGCGCCACCGATCGCGGAGTCATGATGTTCCGTAACCAGACGAGGCGCGGCATCCGCGCCGTGCAGGCCGGTCACGATCCCGCCGGCCTCTGCCGCGACCCCGACGTCCTCATGCCGACCTACTGCAACGACACCGTTATGCGCATGCCACCCGAGGTCGATCCGGCAATAGACCGCCAGCGCATGCGCGAAATCGGGCGCCGGCTTGCGGATGGTTACCTAAAAGATCCACCGTTGTTGGCATTGAACGCACTCCCCCAACTCGCGCCGGCGAAGCCTTCCTCGGCGAGAGACCCGAGGTTCGCCGATGATCCACGGGCTCGAGAAAGTGTGTTCTCATCCTCGTCATAAACGCAAACCCAAGGAGTGATAGCGATGGCTCACAGAGGAATTTCCCACATTGGCTTGTCGACGCTCGACCTCGACAAGACCCGTAAGTTTTACGAAGACGTTCTGGGGTTCAAGCCGGTCGTCGCCGACACGATCAAGGTCAAAGAAGGCGGGTACCTCCGGCACCTCTTTTTCGATATCGGGCGCGATCAGCTCATCGCCTTTCTGGAACCGCAAGGGGTGCCCGACGTGCCGGCAAAATACGATGCGGGCATCAATCGCGGGCTCGGCGTACCCGCGGGCTTCTATCATTTTGCCTTTGAGGCCGGTTCGCCGTCTGCGCTGGCCGAGAAGCGCGATGAATTGCGCGCCAAGGGCGTAAAGACCACCGACATCGTCGATCATGGATGGGCTCAGTCGATCTACTTCAAAGATCCCAACGGCCTGTCGCTCGAGTATTGCTGCGCGGTGCGCGATCTAACCGAGGACGACGCGACGATGCAGGAGCGCTTCACTATCCCCCGCGCCGCGCTCGAACTCAATGACACGCTCAGCGCCAAAGTGTCTGCGGCGCAATCGATCGGCCAAGCGTAACTCATAGCAGTCGCTGCCCGGCAATACGAGCGATGGATAGCACGTCAGGGCCGAGGCAGGTTTCCCCGGCCCACTGACCACCCATACCGATGATTTGCCGGCAGGTCGTCGCTGCGGCACTCATCCCAAACCGGAGCACCAAATGGAAACAATAACCATACCATTGCAATCGCCTATCGTCGCGCCCGAGCGGGCAGTGACGGTCAAGCGGGCTCATACGGCGGGCCAAGCAAGCGCAGACGACTCTCCCGTCCTGCATGCCGCGATCGGGCTTGCCGAACAGATCCGATCGGCGAGCGAGGAGATCGAGCGAGGCCGCCGACTCCCGCCGAGCATGGCTGGTGCGGTGAAGAAAGCCGGCGTGTTTGGCATGGCGATGCCGCGCGTCTGGGGGCGGCCCGGAGCTGGACCTGTTGACGCAGTTCCGCGTAATCGAGGCACTGGCTATGGCGGACGCTTCGGTCGGGTGGTGCGCGATGATCGGTTGTGACGGCGGCTACGTCACCGCCTTCCTCGATCAGGATGTCGCGCGCGCAATGTATCCCGATCCTCTGGTGGCTACCGCTGCCGCTGCTACGACGACCGGACAGGCCACGCGGGTCCCGGGCGGGTACCGTGTCAGCGGGCGCTTTCCGTTCGTCAGTGGATGCCAGCACTGCGATTGGGTGTGGCTGGGCTGTGTCGTCGTCGAGAATGGCGTCCCACGGGTCGATCGCAATGGCGTACCGGAAACCCGTCAGTGTATTCTGCGGTTGTCACAATGCGAGATCATGGACACGTGGCACACCACGGGGCTCCGCGGCACCAGCAGCAATGACGTCGTCGTACGTGACGAGTTTGTCGAGGAAGAGCACTCCTTCAGCTTTCAGGATCCAGAGCTGATCAAGCGGTCCGGGCCGCTTTACTCATTTCCATTTTTGTTCATCGCAAAGGGTGCAGCACCGGCGCTCGGCATTGCGCGGCACGCGCTTGACACGCTGATTGAGAGCGCAGCGGCCAAGCCGGCCCGGCGCTATACGCTTGGTGGGCGCATCGAAGCGCCCAAGGTGCTGCGCGACGATGTCTACGTGCAGGAGGCGGTGGGGCGCGCGGAGACACTTCTGGCCGCCGCCCGCTCGTATTATTTCGACGTCATGGGCGACCTGTGGGCGACCTTGCTCGATGGCCGGCAGCCCTCGGATACGCAGATTGCACTGTTCACCAGCGCCTATCCGCACGTGGTCGGCGTCTGCGTCGATGTGGTGCAGCTCGTCTACAAGGCCGCAGGGGGCGGAGCGGTCTATCAGAAGGGTCCACTCGACCGCTGCCTGCGCGATGTCCTGACAATGAACCAGCATGTCGTCGGGACTTTGCGAACCTACGAGATGGCCGGTCGGCTGCTGCTCGGTCTCGAACCGCTCCGCTGGCTGTTCTAAACGATCGGCTATTCGTCCGGTTGCCCGGTCGAAAGTTGACGCCGCGAAATGTCGTGAATCGGCATACTCAACCCGGAGGACAAAGTGGATACGGTACCGACGGACACGCTCACTCCTTACCAGCAGTCCATGTTGGTCACCTGGCAGCAACACACCTACGCCGAATTCGTGCTCAAAGATGCGAATGCGGCCCTCGCTACGATGACCGAAAACCCCTACGTCCTCCTCATCCCCTCAGGGACGGGAGGATTGGGCCGCGCCGGTGTTCGTGAGTTCTATGCCAATCGATTCCTGCCAAACGTCCCGCCGGATTGGGAACTCACTTCTCTGTCGCAGGTGTTTGGCAATGATCGGA
>Ga0310909_10001103_pt1 | contig 15452 bp, 21 predicted proteins | sample GREbulkMGT000H_FD_203449 | JGI IMG/M metagenome (GOLD analysis project Ga0310909, IMG submission 203449) | Lab enrichment of tropical soil microbial communities from Luquillo Experimental Forest, Puerto Rico - GRE.bulkMG.T000H | ecosystem: Environmental > Terrestrial > Soil > Tropical forest >... | reverse complement strand
ACCTGCCGGGGCCGAACCGAATTTCTTCAAGATCACAATTCAAGAGAGCGACACTAAATAAGCGGTAGATTACACTTCAACAAATACCCTAGCAGCTTTCAGCTATATAGCCCTGCTCGTGGATTATTTCTATTTCGCGCCTTTTACCGTGGAGACCGACGGAATTAAATGCGCGGACAATGCATCTTATCGAATCACGGGAATTATCCCCCATAGCAGCAACAGCGTCGTCCCTGTACCAAGGCCGCAACTAGCCCAGCCGCCATTTCAGGACATCGGCACTGCTTTATTGGTGAGGGCCAGAATGGCATGCTTTGAAATCGTTGTATTGGAAAGCGGGTATCAGTATGCAATCGATTATTCAACGACAGGAACAGGACCAGCAATAGGCTGGATCAGTCTCTTCTCGGATTATGGAGGGCAACTCATGACGTTATCTACTGATGGCACACTCACAGACTGTGGCGGCGACGGAAATTTTTATCGCCTAAGAGGCGTACGTCTATAAGCCAGCAATTCCAAAGGGGAACCCTTACGCCGCAATTCATTTCACCCAGCGAGCTCGGCCGCAGGGTCGACGTCGAGCGCCTTCCACTGGGCGTTCTGCGGGCGGCGATAATTCCCTTGGATGACCAAATATTGTTCGGGTGTGATCCGGTGATCAGCCTCCAATTCGAGGTTGACGGCCCGCGACGTGGAGCTGGCAAGCGCTTGCGGTATCGCCCCGTCGAACGAAGCAATATCCCGCCGGGCTCGCTGACGCTCTCGGATGTCCGCCAGTTCCTCTTGCAAGCCGGTAAGCCGCCGATCGTCCTCGGCTGCGTCAACCGTTACACGCAAACCTTGGCTCGCAGCCGCGCCGCCAACGCCTTTTGTAGCGCCGCCTCGTCTGCGGCCCGCTTACCCTGCAAGTCTTCAAGAGTTTGCGCGGCAGATTTAGCGGCTGCCACCGCCCGGTCGCGCGCCGCTATCGCCTCGCCCAGCGGCGCCGGCATAATAAACTCCGCGCCCGGGCTCATCATTGCATGGTCCACCCGGGCGCGGCGCTCTCGGTCCCCCATCCCCTCACATTTCGCTAACTCAGCCTTCCACGCCTCGCACTGCCGCACCTGTGCCATTTCCGCGGCTTTTGTCCGCTGCAACTCTTGCTCGGCAGCCTCGACCGCGTCATTGGCTTTCTTTAGCGCCGCGATCGCAGCTTCCTTTGTGAGTGTCGCCGTCGACGGCGCACCCTGCGACGCATCAACCGCCCGTGCAGCCGCCCTCGTTGCGACCGCATCGTCAAACGCCTGCTGTTTGCGACGCGCGATATCCTCGTAAACCGCTTGGTGCGGACGTTGCGCCTCCGCCTGCCAGGTCCGCGGGCCGCTCATCGCGCACCCCCGCCCAACCCGTAGAAACCGGCCTTCGTTCGGGCACGATGCAGCCGGTTCAGCGCCGCAAGCACCGCAAACTGGTCCTGCGTGCTCTGCGACTTCGATGGATTCCACGTGTAGGGCAAACTGTTATTCTCATCCTCAAGCCGGTAGGGTTGCTTCTGCGGTGGCCATTCGTATGGCCCTACTTTGTCTGGGGCCTCCTCCTTGATCGTGCTCCGCGTCTGGCCGTGATGCCTGGGCTCGCCTTCGACGTCCTCGAGCAAGCCACCTTTCATCGTCTTGCCGTAATACTCATCGAGGATCCGTTGATATTGAAGGTTGTCGATGCCGCTACCGGCATAGCCCACCGGCCGCGGTGCGGGCCAGCCACCGGCCGGTTCCCAATCTTTCGCCCGGCGCTGCGCATCCTCTCGCTTCGCGCCGGTAGACCAAGCCTGCTCGCTGAGCTGGTCGCGGGCCTTGCGCCGTCGCCGTCGCCGACGCCAGTACTCATCGACGAAGTCGCGGATCAGCTTGCTCCTATCCGTCAGACTAGCTGGCGGGCGTGCCGGTTTGGCCGGAGGCGGTGCCGCATCCGCAACCTTCACTCGCCACCGACCCCGACCCGGAACCCAATAACCCGGATCGTCATAGTTGGCGCCGAGCACCCGCGCCGCCGCACCAATCGCCTCCGCCATCAACCTCGGGTCAACTCGCCCCTTGATCATCTCGCCAATCCCCCATTAAGCCGCTACCCCCAAACGCTCGACCCAGCCCGCCATGCCGGACAAATATCGCCGCGTTTCCTCACCCCCATCCAACGCGCCAGCTACCTCTACGAGTACCCCGGCGCATACGTTCGCCAAATCGTCGTGGTATGCGTGCCCAGAAGGGTGATCCACGACATCGCGCCCCGTCCCACGGCCCGTCTTCCGTTCCAGGCTCGCTAACTGGTTCACCATCCGCTGGTTGTCGAGTAACTCGACCCGACCGCTCATCAGTAACGGCAGAAACTCGACATAGTATTGGCTCTTGTTTTTCTCAGCCACCTCGTATGTTATACCGTGGTGCTGAAAACGCTCTATCGGCCATTCGCCTGCGTATTTATCACCAATTACGGTCAATACACGGTAAGACTTTAGCAGATCGGCAAATTCCTTGACGACACTATCCGGTGAAAAAGGCGGCAACCGCCCGCGCACACAGTCCAATATCCCCTCGCCACGAGGCCCGCGATGCCCCACCGCAACGCACATCTCGTCCGACGATCCGCCACTGCTGTCGACAAAACCCGCATACGTTATCGTCGATACCGGCGGCAACTCTCGCCGGCCCCGCATCACCAGCCCCTCGACGACCTCCTTGTCGATGTATGCCGCTACATCGGTGCGAAACCTGGCGAAATACTCAGCCTCAGCGCTCGCCGGATCGTTCGCCAACTCCTCGGCTATAAATTCCCGGTCGACCGTAGGATGCATTTCCTCGGTCGTCGCCTGCCACACAAGCACACGCGCGCCCGCCTTGCCCCAATGCCTCCGATATGCTTCCCACAACACACCCGCCTTCGAGTACGGGCTCGATGCCAGCAGCAGCATCGATGTCGGGATCGTCAACAAACCAGGGCGAACCGCAGCGATTACCTCGCGATCAGGATTGGCAGCGCTGTCGGTTGTTCGCCAAAACGCAATTTTATCCGCCATTATTGCGACAAATGTCCGGCCTCGCGGCGACGCGATACCGTTCGTGTGTATCTCGATCCTGACGCCGTTGACGAGCGTCACATGCTCTTGACCAGGCTCACCATCTATCAACGGAAACAATAACTTGACCGACTGCAATAGGCCGATCACGTATCTCAGAATTATTCGACCCTGGCGCCGGTCCGCCGCGATGATCGCCACCGTTGGCACCTCGCCCGGTGCCAGATATGGCGAATAGTCAAAGAAACACGCCAGATAGACCGCAACCAGCGCCAGAACCCGACTCTTCCCGCCCTTACGCCCGCACACCAGCGCCGCTTCCCGGTAAGGCCTGGAAGGCACATCGTCGCGTCCGGTGTGAGTCTTGTAGTGCTCAAATGCCTCGCCACTTAGCGGCAAGCCAAATAATGCGGTCAGAAACGAGCGCCAGCGCGCCCAGCTCGACGCAGGCTGAAACAGCGGCGCAAATAGCTCGGGATCGTCCAACGCCTCGATCAGCGAGACGTCGGCGACACTCACAATACAGCCTCGCGGGCCGCTCGACGCTGCGCCAGGTGGTCAGTCAGAGTCGGCACCTTCGCCGATGGCAACGCTGCCAGCTTACGCTTGGTGGCAGACGTGAGATCGCGATTCCACAAACACAGCTTGCCGAGCAACTCAGTAACGTTCTTCCGATAGGCGATTTCGGCCTTGACGCTGGTCGCCTCGTCGGCCTTGCGCGCATTGACGATCTGTTGCCACTCGGCGGCGATCATCTGCGAAATAATAATTTGCTCTTCGGCGTTCAGGAAACCGCCGCACCTTTCGAGATACCCTCGGCGCCGATCTTGCTCGAAATACCAGCGCGAACGCTCGCTGAGAGACCGCGGCACAACACTCCCCAGCGCTCGTTGCTTCGTCTCGGCTCGTAGTTTCTCGTAGTTTCTCGTCATGCGGGCAACCTAGCGCAAACACTGCCGGGCGGCAATCCGGATATGACATGCTCGCGACACGGTGCAAAAATGCAAATGATACTCGTATGTTATGGCTGGCGAGCAGATATTTAATCTGCTCGCCCATCGCGACCATCTGCACAATTTGTGCAATTGGTCCGCGATTCATGTCCATCTGAAGGACAGATAGGAGCGTCCATGACTGGCAAGTGCTCAACATGGGCACTTGCCATCGCGCGCGAAGTTTCGAAGGGTGGTGAATCGTCATTTTCCATTGCGATATCCCCTCTTCTTCGAACCCCACTGAAGGCGGCTTCGCTCGTGCCGGCCTTCGGCCGGCCCTCGGCTTCGCCGGCCCTCGCGGCCTTCGGCCGCTCGGTCTCACTGCAGTGCCAAAACTACCTCTCACGGGCGCCGGCTCCCGACCCAGCGACGGCGATTGCTTGATTGAGCACGGTTGCGGTCCATTCGGCGTGTGAGCGGTCCTGGAACCCGTCGCAGAAGATGGCACCACCGGTATCGTCGACGACGAGAATGTGGAACGTGCGGCCATCCGGGTTTTCGTAGGCCGCAAAAAGCTCCCAGCGGAAATAGGGACACCGCGCTCTCATCCTCTTTTTACACACCTGCACAGTATATCTTCCGCATACCCACTTGTGGACGGAACTGCGGGACCCTTCCTAAAGGAAAGGGTCCCGCGACGTCCCGCGTACCCAACACAAGTGCTCACGGGACTTTTTAGCATTATTCGCGGGACCATTCAATGTTTACGCGGGACGTCCCGCGAAAATCGATTAGTATAATCATTAATATTCGCGGGACGTCCCGCAGTCTACAGGAGCCATGCTGTTTCGTTTATACACATAACGTATTCTTTAGTAACTAGCGCATCGCGTGCGTCTCGCCATGCTTTCCGCCTTGTGTTTTCTGACTGCTGTTCCGAGCTGGTGCCTAGCAAGTAAAACCGGCGCCACAAATCATCGTCCACCACCATAACGTCCGGTGGAATATAGTTGCTCGGCGGTGGTGGCTTTCCGTGAGCGCCGAGAGCGCGTCTGAGGGCGTCGAGAGCGATCTTCTGCTTATCGCTGAGTTTGCCGTTGGGCCGGCGCTCGGGATGCTGCTGTTTGGTTCTGGCTCGTGCTGTCGACGACGCAGCTATAGATCGGATCCTGATCGAGATTGTAGCCGACCAGGACTTGGCGCAGGCGGAACGTGATCACCGCGCCGGTGACGCCGTCGCGCTGTTTGGTGATCTGGGCGGTACGCACGTCGGTGGTGCCGGTGACTTCGATCTCGGTGTCGAGATTGGCTTTGAGTAGCGAATGGCCGCGAGCGCCGAGTGCGTGGTTTTTGCCGAGATGGTGGACGGCGCTGATATGCGCCCCGAATTCGTCGCGCAGCGTATCCATCGCGGTGACGAAGGCGCCCATGTCGGTGGGTGCGTTTTCGTCGCCGCCGGCTAGCGCCCGGCTGACGGTGTCGATGGTGATCAGCGCGATTTGGTCGCCGGTCGTCTGGCGGATGGTGGTGATCAGCCGATCGAGATCGCCATCGGCGAGATGGCAGAGATCGACGGCTTGCGGCACGACATAGAACGGGATGCTGTGCGGCTGGGGATGGCCAATTTTGAAGGCGGCGACCCGGTTATAGATACTTTTGCCGGCTTCGGCGGCGACATAGACGGCCGTACCCTGAGCGACTTTGCGACCGTGCCATTCCTTGCCGGCGCCGACATGCAGGCTTTGATCGAGGGCGAAGAATGTTTTGCCGCTTTGGGTCTCGCCAACGATCAGGCTGAGCTGCTGGTGTTCAAGGACGCCTTTAATCAGCGGTCGAGTGCCGAGTTGTGCCGTGATGTCGTCGAAGTGGACGATTTCGAGCTTTTTGTTACCGAGATCATCGGGAGGAATAATACCGCGCAGACGCAGCGTGTTGCCGATGACGCTATCGTGGCAGCCGCTAGAGCAGTGCCATTTCAGACCGACTAGGGCATTGTCCCACAGCACCAGGCTGACCTGACCGCACGGACCGGGACAGCGGCAGCGCCAGTCGGTGCCGTCCGGATGGGCGTCGCCGAGTATTTGCGCGGCATCGGTGGCGAGCGGCCAGCTGGTGGGTCCGGTGCCGCTATTGCCTGGCGGTGGCTGAGCGCCGTTGTGCTGGCTCATGATTGCCGCCCGCGGTCGAGGCCGCTGTCGACCGTCTTCTGCGCTTCGCGTGACGACAGGCCTGTTGCTATGGCGGCGGCGACGAGTGCGGCACCGGAACTTCCGCCATCACCGGCGCGACAGGCGGCCCAATGCAACCCTGTGTTGCGCTCACCGCGCGGCAAGCGTCGGACGAAATCGGCCAGTCGCGTCTCGGAAACCTCACCGCGGCCAGATCTGCGATAGCGCCGCACTATCTCGGCGAGGCGCTGTGCTGCCAGCCGGTCGAGCCAGGCCAGCGAGCCGAGCACGAATTCGGGAAAATCGGCGATAGGACTGCGGTCGACCACCGCATAGCCGGGACCGGCGATGATGATGCAGCCGCCGTCGGCACGGATATCGATGCCGGCGCTGAGTTTCCCGGTGCTGCAGCGCAGACCGGGCGGGTGCCGGAAGAACAGATGTCGGCCGCCGCGCGGTGTGGAGTGCGTGCGGGTCGGCGGCAGGCGGTGCAGATTGCCGTCCAGCCATTTGAACCCGGCCGGGTCGACATCGATCACGGCAATCCCGGTCACAGCACCGGTTGGCATGCCGATGCGGTCGGCTGATGGCGCTCGCTCAAACAGCCACCGGACTATCGCCTCGTCGCAGGACGCGTCTTTAAACCCGTTCCGGCAGGCTGGCGCTTTCGACGGCAATGCCGGATAGACCATGACCCCGAGGCGCGCCAGGCCTAGGGCTTGTTCGAGCAGGCTGCGCGCCTCGGTCATCGCGGCGGCCCCCTGCCGTTCAATCGGGCGCGGGCTTGGGCCTGGTGCTCCGGGGAAACCTCGCCATCGGCTGCGCCATCGAGGCCGTATCGCAGGCCGCCATCGGCGAGCGTCCGCTGATAACTCCATCGGCTGCACCACCAGCCGATGGCGCGGTCGAGGTCGCGGGAATGTCCGCCCAGCTGCTCGGCGATGCGCCGTCCGATACCAAGAGCCAGCGGCTTGGGCGGCAGGCTGAAGGCTGCGGGCCACTGCTCGCGCAGCCTGGCGATGATGTCGGCGGGGTATTGTTGGCGCCGCCGGCCGCTCATGCGTTGCCCTCCGTCACCAGATCATCGCCGTGCGAGATGCTATCGACGCGGCACCACCGCCCGTTCGTCGGGTGTCTCAGGTACAAGCCCGGACGGAAGTCACTGCCGTCCCAGTAATCCGCGTAACTGAGCGGTCGGTCCGGGTCGGGGTCGGCCGATTCGCCAGGACCCTCGCGAGACACCACACGCGGCGCGCGCCGTCGCCGTGGCGTGGCCATCTTATGCGGGCGCGGCGATGGCCCGCTCTGCGGAAGACAGCTATCTGGCGGGCTTTGGCGCGGGTGCTGGCGCGCTCTGTGAGTGGCTTTATGGTTTCAAAACATTCCCGAAGTGCAGCACCTTTGCCGCGGCCGGGCGCCGCCAGCGACTCGTCGCACCGCAGTATCGCACGGCACATCACCCGGCGCTCAGCCGGCGTTAGGAGCTTCCAGCACCGAAGGATAAGTTGGGCTTGCCTACGCCGCCACTCGGCTAGCAGGACCGCTAGTTCAACTTGATAGTGTTCCTGGTCCATTATGCCCCCTCGATGCCAGCGAGGCGGGCGAGCACTTGACGGCGACGGCCGATTTCCCTACATCCGGCCGTACTGAAGCGCTCCCCGGTGCTTCGGTCTGGAAAGACAACTCGCCCATCGGAGCCCGTCCGGTGGGCGTTGTTTTTGTGCCGCTCACGGCCGCGCCTCGGCCTGCGGCTTGCGCTTGCGCCGCGGGCGCCCATGATTTGTATTGTGCAATACAATATCGGTCGCAACCTGCTGCTCGTCGCGATCCATCGGCTGATTACAGTCCCGGCAATCAATCCGCAGATCCGGCTTGCCCCAGGCATTGGCACCGCAGACAGGACAGGAATATTTGGTGCGGGTGTTGCGCGTCACCGGGCGCTCACTCCAGAGATCCACGTAATCGATCTTTGCTCCATCCTTAAGCAGCTCGGCACAAGCGATAGCGAAGGGTCCACCGGGAACAATGTGATGAGAAACCCCCTGACCGGTCTCGCGCCCGTTGCCGTTGTCGGGTTGTAATCCAACCGCTTTCATCTTCTTCGCCCATTCCTTGTTGTGATAGCCACCGCGGCTCGGTTTGCCGAAGTGTTGTTGCCAGCAATGGGTTTGCTCATGAACCAGCGTCGACAACGTCTCCTCGTCGGTGCGGATTCTGAAGGCTGTCGGGTTTAGCGCGATCTCGTCGACGATCTCGACCTCGTCACGGGTGCCGAAGCGCTTCGGGGCAAAGTAGCCATACGAGCCTTTGCGCCGTTGCATCGTGATCAGCGCACGCGGCAACTCGCCGGCAAACAGCCACGCATTGAACCAGTCGTAGGCCTCGGTCAAACCGACATACGTCACCCGCGTCGGGTCCTTTGTTTTGTGCAATACAATTTCTGCTTGGGTCATTCGTCATCCTTTCATGCCCGCGCCTCGGCCTGCGGCTTGCGCTTGCGTCCCTTGGGCGGGTTCGGCACCGGCGCCGATGGCAATAGCTCTGGCACTTTTGCCGGCTTGTAGCCGCGCGCCTCTTGCTCCTCCTCGCGCCACGCGTCGAGCTTGTGCGACCAGCCGCAGACCTGCCCGCCCTCATGATAGACCGGAAATGTCGGGTCGATGCTGGCCAGCCTATAAACCCGCTTGGCCCGCTTGGGCGTATTCCACATGTGCTGTGAGATGGCCCCCGCGGACCACAGCAGCTTGCCAGGTGCTCGCATAAATCCTAATCCTCTCGGTGGTGTTTCCTTTCCCCCATTATTACCCGTGCGTCACCCGCGTCAACACTATTTCAGCCGTTTACTGAAAATACAACCTCGTCGCACGATATATTCAAATGGATATAAAACTTATACTTCAGCGCATACTTTCCAACCCAAAATGTCTGCGGCGAGCCCAGCGTTTCTGCGGCATTCAGCGGATAGACAACGTTTACGGGTGCTGTTAGGATTACATACTTCAGCGCATAACCACGCCTTTGGCGCGGGCCTAGCATGTCGCATTTCATGTCGTAGGAAAATTTGGGCGCCTCCGGGAAAATCGGGAAATTACAAGCATTCCGGCGACACCAGAACAAACGGGTCCTGGCCGCCTAAGTGCTTGATTTGCCGGGAAAGCAGGGTTTATCGGGCAAGGGGAGGAAGAAGATCAACCTTCATCCCGCCGACAACATACCTGGTCTCGTTGCCGATAAGCCGACGCCCGGCTCGGGCGATCTCTGCTTCATCACCAAGATCCCGCTCGACGACGTGACCGCGCATCTCGAAGGATGCGGCGTGCCGATCGTCGCGGGTCCCGGACCGCGCGCCGGGGCGATCGGCACGATCCAGTCGGTCTATATCCGCGACCCCGACCAGAACCTCGTCGAGATCTCGAACTATTGATCCGTTAATCCTCGACCGACGCCGCAAGGATCAGGCTGAGCTGACAGAGCGGGCGGCCGGTTTCGGCGGCCCAGGCATTGAAGCACGACTGGACTGCCGCACGGTCCTTGCGGTTCTTCGGCGGCGTGTCGGCCGCGCCCCAGCGCTTTAGCGCCGCGGTCACCGAATGGGTGAAGACGAAGGTGTCCTTGCCGACCATGCGCAGAAAGCTCGGGCCGGAGTTGCCGCCCATCTGGCTGAAGCGCTTTGCCAGTGTCTCCCACAACTCGACGATGTTCGTTCCCGGCCAGTCGGAGAGCCACGCGCCGAAGCTGCCATTCTCCTCGGCCACTTCGATCATCGCGGCGGCGTTATCGCGGACCGATTTAAGCTTGCCCCAGTGGCGGATCAGCCGCCGGTCGCCGAGCAGCGCTTCGAGCGCCTCGTCGGACATCGCCCGTACCCGGCGCGGCTCGAAAACATCGAAGACCTCTTCGAAGGCTGGCCATTTCGCGTCGACAAGACTGTGCTTGAGACCGGCGCGAAAGATCCTGAGCTCCATCTGCGACAGATAGCGGTCGTCCGTCACCGCCTTGAGCTCAGCTGGCGAGCGCGGCTTGGTCAGGCGCGCTTCAAGCGCCGCCGCGCCGAGGCGACTGCGGGCCGCCTCGTAGATCGGTGCGAAGGGGGGTGCGGCCATCAATCTCTCTCCGTTCGAGTCACGCTCTGCGGACGCCGTAGAAGGTCGCGAAGCAGCCGGGTAGCACGTCGAGCAGATCCTTACGATAGGCGGTGGATTGCCAATATTCGTCCATCGGAATGTACGGCACGTCCTGCCATAGCCGCATCTGGAGCTCGGCACAGATCCGCCGTTGCTCATCGAGGCTGCCGGCGTCAAGCCAGGCGGCGCGCAAGGCTTCGATGCGTGGGCTAGCCGGCCAGCCGTCCCAGGCGGCGAGCCCGTCCGTGCCAGCAGCCTTAAAGAGATCTCTTCTGTGCATGACGGCCTCCTCCCTGTTTAGCAATGACGATAGCGGATAGCAGCGCGACGCTCCACGCTTCCAAATGCCGTCGTGTCGACCCGATTGACGCGGCTCCGGTCACGGGTCAGTCTTCTATCGAGACCAGCCGCGGAGTAAGCAGCCATGAAGTTGATGTGGTTTCATTTGATGCCCTACACAGAGTTGCCCGACGATTTCCGCGACAAGCATCCCTCGGTGTGGGTCGAGATCCACTCTTCGCTGTTCGACCCGCGGCGCGCGCACCACATGTACAACGACTTCATGGACGAGCTCGAATTTGCCGCCGAATGCGGGTTCGACGCGGTCTGCGTCAACGAGCACCACTCGAACGGCTACGGGCTGATGCCCTCGCCCAATCTGATCGCCTCGGCATTGGCCCGCCGCACCAGTGATACCGCGCTCTGCGTGATGGGCAATTCATTAGCGCTCTACAACCCGCCGACCCGGGTCGCCGAGGAGTTCGCGATGATCGACGTCATCTCGGGCGGCCGGCTGATCGCCGGCTTCCCGGTCGGGACACCAATGGACACCTGCTTCGCCTATGGGCAGAACCCGAGCATGCTGCGCGACCGCTACTACGAGGCGCACGATTTAGTGGTCCGAGCGTGGACCGAGACCGACACCTTCGCTTTCAACGGCCGCTTCAACCAGCAGCGCTATGTCAACATCTGGCCGCGCCCGGTGCAGAAGCCGCACCCGCCGATCTGGATTCCGGGCGGCGGCTCGATCGAGACCTGGCAATGGTGCGCGGCGATGGACCACGTTTACGCTTATCTCTCCTATTTCGGCTTCAAGGATGGCCGCGCCACGATGCAAGGCTTCTGGGATGAGATGGACCGGCTCGGTAAGGACCGAAACCCGTACCGGGCCGGCTTTCTGCAATTTGTCGGGGTGGCCGAGAGCCGCGAGCAGGCGATGGAACTCTACCGCGAGCCGGCCGAGTATTTTTATGGCCGCTGCCTGCGGGTCGACCCTCGCTGGGCGATGCCGCCGGGGTATATTACCGAGGCGACCCAACGCGCCGGCATCATCGGCCAAGTCGGCCGTGCCGCCAGCATGCAGGCCCGGCAGCAGGCGCGGGCGACGACCCAAATGGAGGACATCGTCGAGCGCGGCTATGTTATCATCGGCTCGCCGGCCGAGGTCGTTACGCAATTGACTGAGGTGGCGACCGACCTCAATGTCGGACATTTGATGCTGCTCCTACAATTCGGCAGCATGGGCAAGGAATTGGCTGCCTACAATACGAAGCTGTTTGCCGATCGGGTGATGCCGCGCCTCAAGGGCCTGTTTAGCGAATGGGAAGACCGCTGGTGGCCGCAGCCGATGCCGCACCCCGAGCGGGCCCGGGTCGCTCGCTTCGAGGCGCCGCTGGCAGCGGAATAATCTCAGTCGTCGTGACCCTGACAAACCAAGGGGGAGAAACAATGAAACGCACTATTGCAAGCCTGCTGACGGCAAGCGGGTTCCTCGGCGCGTTCCTTTTGACCACCTCGGCCGCGAGGGCCGCCGATGTGCTTACGCTGACGTCGCCGGCGCTTCAGGACAACGGCACGCTGGAGACCAAAAATGCCTGCAGCGACAAGCAGAGGACCCCGAATTGCGTTGGCGAGAACATCTCGCCGCCGCTCGCCTGGTCAAATGTGCCGGACGGGACGAAAAGCTTTGCCCTATTGCTGTTCGATCCTGAGGGTCGCGCCCCGGCCGGCGTGTCGCATATGGTGCTCTATGGAATCCCCGCCGATGTGAAGGGCTTTGCCGAGGGCGAGCTCAGTAAGCCTTCCGACAAATTTGTCGGCGGCAAGAACCTGATGGGGGTGGGGATCTATTTCGGGCCCGGCACACCGCCGAACACCGACTGGCACCATTACACCTTCACCTTGGTCGCCACCGACCTCGACCCAAAGGCGCTGCCGCCGGGGCTGACGCGCGAGGAATTGGCCAGCGCCCTTATAAATCCCCTCCAGAACCATGTCAAAGGTTCGGCGGGCCTAGTCACCCGGTTCAAGCACCCGTCGTAGCGCATGGCTCAATGCCGCCGATTGCCGAGAGTGAGGCGGGGCGTCCCTACGACGTCAGGCAGTGCTTAGGGATGCCGTGCTCGTGGGGTTCGAGTTTGGGCCCGTCATAGGGGACGCCCTCGTCGGGATCGGCGTTGACCTTGGTGATGCCGTCTGCGACCGGCTCGGCATCGGGATCGTTTCCGGCCGCGATAGTACCGCCGGTCACGACCTCGTCACGCCACGGCCAGACCATGCGGAACCGCTCCATTTTGCGGCCGGTCCCGCTGTGAATATAGACGGTCGAGCTCAGTAGAAAGTTACGGTCAGTGATCTCCGGGCCGACCGCCTCGTGGGTTTGCGCCCAGACCACGGTCTCGCCGCGAAACCATGTGTTCAGCGCCGCGGTATCATCGTGCTGGCCGTCACCCCATAAGACAGGCGGCGCGGCCAAACACTTCGACGGCTCGTCGGCCGCTGCTGGCGACACCGCGATCATTGCCGCGACAAGCGAGGCCACGAGGCAGTTAATGTAGGGTGGCCGGCAACCCTTTGGGGCTGTTTTGCCGAAGAACATCTCGTATAGTCGCATGCGATGCGGTTTTGGACAAGACATCATCGGGCGAAGGGGAGGGCAGGATTATGGCGGACCACAACGACCCGAACGCAATAAATTCGACCTTCTCGGATATTGATGTCAGTGCCGCCGATCTCTACGACATCTTCGGCTTTCCGGGCGACGATCGCAGCGGCGTTGAGAAAGTCGTCATCGCTCTGACTTTTGCTGCCGTGCCCCAGACCGGCGTCTTCGACCCCGATATGCTGTATCGCATATTGATCGCGCCCGATCATCGAATCGCTCGTTCGGGCGGAGGTGGTACCAGCCTCGACGACCTTCTGACTTATTTGGAGGGAGTTAAAGAGAAGTACCTGAAAATATTGAGGCCGTCGGAGGTTCGGGTAACGGTCGATCACAATAACCGAGCAAACCTTCGTTTCATTGGTTTTCCCGGCGGAAGCTTTTCGACCTCCATAACGACCAACGAAAGTGTCAGCGTGCAATCGCCCGGCGGTCACTCGATTAATGTGTTTGTCGGTGGACGCGACGACGCCTTTTTCAATGATCTGCCGGGTTTTTTCCGATCGATCAACTACGCACCGCAGTTTTATCACGTTCCGCATGCGATGGCGGATGTACGGGAACTGAAGATTCCGAAGACGTTTCTCGAACTGGAAGGCAACGACCTCTTCAATTACGACCCGCAACTCCCGCAATGGGGCCACGGCATGAAGAAGGAGTTGCCGGTGGGCCCGCTGACATGGAACGGCAATCGCTTCAAGAAGGACCAGAACGGCAATTTCCGGTTCGTTTATTCGGGCCAAGACGCACGGGCCGGACAGAATTGCAATGCGATCATCCTGGAATTGCCGCTGAGTTTTCTGACGGCTAATTCCGGCGAGCACCGCATCGTCAATACCTGGGGTGAAAGCTGGGTACTGAAGGCGGCACACAAGATCGAAACGATCCCCGACGACCCGTTATGGATCGAGCACCCACATTTCCTTATCGACGCACTGACCCTCGATGACGAGCTGAAGGAATACAAGCTGGTCGATACCGACGGCCAGGCCTTTGCCGACGCGGCACTCAGCGAGCGGGAAGACAACCGGCAACTGGGTGCCAACAATTTCTGGCTGGCCCCGCATTTCGTCAAGCGGCTGGGTCATCTCGGTTGGGGCTTTGGTCCGTCGATCACGGCCCTCGGCCTAGCCTGTGCCTTCGACCACGACAATTCCCCAGTCTCGGTTCACCGGACCTATTCGAGCGTCTTAGAGGCTTTCCCGCGCGTTCAAAAAATCTTGTTTCAAGAGCTCAACATGCCCGACGCTTCGTGGAACCCGAAAGGGCTGGCGATACCCCTGCGGCGTGCGGTCGATATCTTCATCCCGAACGTAAATTCAATCGACATGGACACGACCGGTACTTGGCCGTTTGGCAGGCGCCTGGAGGACCAGGTGGCGACCCGATTCCTGTCGACATTTCTGGATATGAGCGCCACAGAGGTACCACGTCGAATTGCTCAACGACCCGGCGCTGTGGAACAGCGCCCCGATCGAGCCGAAAACGCCGCCTAATCCGCTGAAGAACGACAAGGAATTCCTGACCGATTTCCCGTATCTTGCCGAACCCTGGTGAGCCGATGACGGCCGCGGGCGGTTACGCCGCCGAGATGCGGCGCATCGACGAAGATATCGTCAAGACCGAGGACACCGCGGGCGCGGCGTTAAGCAGTCCGGAACGTATTACCCGGCACGTTTATAGACTCTATCAGAAGGCTTCCATCGCCGGTGATCTGGCAGGGTTGACCGCGGTCGAACATGCCATCGACGACGCCATACCATTATTGTCGAGTCCAGCCGATCTCTACTTACTGAAGGCCCATACCGCATTCAAGCTTCACAAGCTCGCGGACGTCGATTCCGCGCTGCGCGCCGTGCGGTCGGTTTATGACAGCAATGAGGGGCGATTGATCCGGGCGGATCTCGACTTCCAGCGCGGGCATTATTCCGCGGCGGAAAACGGCTATGTCGACGTTCTCGGGCATGAGCGCTCCTGGGGTGCTCTGGCTCGGTTGGCACATTTCCGCGGTAAGATGGGCGATTTGGCCGACGCGGACCGTCTTTATGAGGAGGCCGAAGACCAACTGACGGCAAAGGAAATGCGGGCTTACGCGTGGCTCGAGGTGCAGCGCGGCTTTCTGGATTTCGTCCATGGTCGGTTCCGCGAGGCGCGATCGCATTACCATCGGGCTGAGGCAGCCTACCCCGGATATTGGCTGGTCGAAGAGCACATCGCCGAGCTGCT
>Ga0310909_10001102_pt1 | contig 15459 bp, 12 predicted proteins | sample GREbulkMGT000H_FD_203449 | JGI IMG/M metagenome (GOLD analysis project Ga0310909, IMG submission 203449) | Lab enrichment of tropical soil microbial communities from Luquillo Experimental Forest, Puerto Rico - GRE.bulkMG.T000H | ecosystem: Environmental > Terrestrial > Soil > Tropical forest >... | reverse complement strand
CCGCCGGTGCCAAGCTGATCGGCCACAAGGTCGGGCTCACCTCGAAGGCGATGCAGCGCTCCTCGCAGATCGACGAGCCGGACTTCGGCTATCTGCTCGACAATATGATGATCGCCGACGGCGCGAGCGTGAAACACGAGAACTTCTGCTTGCCGCGGGTCGAGGTCGAGCTCGCCTTCGTAATGGGCAAGACGCTGAAAGGGCCGGGCGTCGGCTTGACCGATGTTCTGCGCGCCACCGAATATGTGGTGCCGGCGCTCGAGATAGTCGACGCGCGCCTGCAGGACCCGCGCAAGATCTTCGACACCGTGTCCGACAACGGCGCCGCCGCCGGCATCGTGGTCGGCGGCCGCCCGGTCGGGCCGATGGACGTCGACCTGCGCTGGGTCGGCGGCATCATGTATCGCAACGCCGAGATCGAGGAGACCGGCGTCGCCGCCGGGGTGCTCGGCCATCCGGCGCTCGGCGTCGCCTGGCTTGCCAACAAGATCGGCCAGCACGGCGTCGCGCTCGAGCCTGGCCACCTCGTGCTCGCCGGCTCGTTCACCCGCGTCGTCCACGCGCGCAAGGGCGATACGCTGCACGGCGATTTCGGCGCGCTCGGCGGCATCGCGCTGCAATTCGTGTGAAGGCGCGTGAGGAGGCGCCGATGGTGCCGCAGCGTCACGCTCTCGTCTGCGCCAAGATTTGCGCCATCATCTGCGCCGCAGCGGCGGCCGCGATCCTGCTGTCGGCGTCCGTGCTGCACGCGGCACTGCCGGGCAATCCCGACGATACCTCGGGCCGTACCTCCTATGCCGGGCAATTGCTAATCGCGGCGCCGTCGCTGCAGGGCTCGGCGTTCGAGCGCACCGTCATCCTGATGGCGCAGCACAGCCGCGGCGGCGCGCTTGGCATCGTCGTCAACCGGCCGCTCGACGAGCGGCCGATCGCGGGCCTGCTGGCTGCCTTTGGTGCCGACCCCACCGGCGTTTCCGGCAAGGTCCGGGTCTTTCTCGGTGGCCCGGTCAGCCCGGAGATCGGCTTTGTCGTCCATGACGCCGGCTATCGTCTGACCGACACCATCCCCATCGATGGAAAAGTCGCGCTGACCGCGGCGGCCGACGTGCTGCGCGACATCGGCCGGGGCAAGGGGCCGGCCAAGAGCCTGGTCGCGTTCGGCTATGCCGGCTGGGCGCCATCGCAGCTCGACAGCGAGATCGCGCGCGGCGACTGGTACAATGTGCCGGAGGACCCGGCGCTGGTGTTCGACGATGATCGTGCGAAGGTGTGGGCCGAGGCCATGGCGCGCAGGAAGACAGATCGCTGATGCCAGACTTCCACGGCGTTTTTCCTTATCTCGTCTCGCCCGTTGACGCCGACGGCCGCGTCCACGAGATAGTGCTAAGGCGGCTCGTCGACGATCTGATTGCCGCAGGCGTGCATGGCTTGACGCCGCTCGGCTCGACCGGCGAGTTCGCCTATCTCGACAACGCGCAGCGCGCGGCGATCGTGCGTACCACGATCGAAGCCGCCGCCGGCCGCGTGCCGGTCGTTGCCGGCGTTGCCGCCACAGCGACGGCCGACGCGGTGGCGCAAGCGCGGGCGTACCAAAAGCTCGGCGCCGACGGCATCCTCGCCATTCTGGAATCGTACTTCCCGCTGCAGGAGGCGCAGGTCGAGGAGTATTTCCGCGCGATCGGCGACGCCGTCGATGTGCCGGTCGTGCTCTACACCAATCCGCAATTCCAACGCACCGATCTGACGCTGGACGTGATCGCGCGGCTCGCGGCGCACCCGCGCATCCATTACATCAAGGACGCCTCGACCAATACCGGGCGGCTCCTTTCGATCATGAACCGCTGCGCCGATCTGAAAGTCTTCTCCGCCTCCGCGCATATTCCCGCTTGCGTCATGCTGATCGGCGGCGTCGGCTGGATGGCGGGTCCGGCCTGCATCGTGCCGCGCCAGAGCGTGCGGCTCTATGAACTCTGCCGTGCCGGGCGCTTCGCCGAGACCATGGATTTGCAGCGCGACTTGTGGCGCATCAACGAAGTGTTTGCCCGCTTCAACCTGGCCGCCTGCATCAAGGCGGCGCTCGCCCTGCAGGGCTACGACGTCGGCGATCCGGTGCCGCCGCAAGCGCCGCTCGGCGCCGACGCGCGCCGCGTCATCGCCGCGGCGCTCGAGGCGGTGCGCGAGACGATGCCGGCTTGAGGCGACGGAACCGGGAAAGCTGGCCGCCCCGCGCCAAAGCGCGCAAGCGACCGGGTCGGAAGCAATTGTTAATTTCTCCCAACGGATTCTTAACGCCTGTTTGCTAAGGCTGCCGCTACGCTACGTCGTGCGGGTGGCGACGCAGAGGTCGTTGTGGCATCGATTGGTTCCGAGCGGGCGTCGCGTTCGCAATGGTTCGGCTCTTGGCTCCATTCTTGGCGGACGGACGGCTCGCTGGCGCGGCTGCTCGAATTGTTCGCCGGCGGCAGCGATTCCTCACTGGTACGGCGGCTCGCCGGCACTGCCTTCATCATCCGTATCGTCGCCGCCCTGCTCGCATTCGTCGCGCAGATCGTGCTGGCGCGCTGGCTCGGCGGCGTTCAGTTCGGCATCTATGTCTATGCCTGGACCTGCCTGCTGCTGGTCGGCGGCATCGCCGATCTCGGGCTCGGCTCGGCGGCGCAACGCTTCATTCCCGAATATACCGAGCACAAGCGCTTCGACCTGCTGCGCGGTTATCTCGTCGGCAGCCGCGCACTCGCGTTCGCGATCGGAGCCGCGATCGCCACCGTGGTCACCGCCGTCATCGCGCTGACGCCGCTCGCCAAATCCGACACCGTGCTGCCGCTTATCCTCGGCTGCGCCGCCATCCCGGCTTTCTCCCTCGCCTCGGTGCAGAGCGGCATCGCGCGGTCCTATGATTGGATCAATCTAGCGCTCGGGCCGACCTACATCCTGCGCCAGGTGATGTTGATCGCGTTGATGAGCCTCGCCTATGGGGCCGGTCTGCCGATGGACGCGGTAACGACCATGGCGGCGTGCCTCGTCACGCTGTGGGCCTGCGCCTTCGGCCAATTGCTGTTCGTCAACCGGCGGCTCCACGCCGCGGTCGCACTGGGAGCGAAAGCCTACGCGCCTCGCGCCTGGCTCACCACCTCGACGCCGATCTCGCTGGTCGAGGGCTTCTATGTGCTGCTCACCTATTCGGACGTGATCCTTCTCACCCAGTTCCGGCCGCCGCAGGAGGTCGCCGTCTACTACGCCGCCGCCAAGATCTTGGCGCTGGTCGCGTTCATCTATTTCGCGGTGGCGCAGACGGCTGCGCACAAATTCTCAGAATATCACGTCACCGGCGACCGCTCGCGGCTGGTCGATTTCGTGGCGCAGACCGTGCGCATGACGTTCTGGCCGTCGCTCGTCCTGATCGGCGTCCTGCTCGCGCTCGGCGAACCGCTGTTGTCGATGTTCGGCAAGGATTTCGTCGGCGGCTACCATCTGATGTTCATCATCGCCATCGGGCTGCTGGCGCGCGCCGCGGTCGGCCCGGCCGAGCGGCTCCTCAACATGCTCGGCGAGCGGCGGCGCTGCGCCCACGTCTATGCCGGCTCGTTCCTGCTCAATGTCGTCCTGTGCTTCGTGCTGATCCCGCGGTTCGGCGCGGTCGGCGCCGCCACCGCCAGCGCCTCGGCGCTCGTCTTCGAGTCGGTGTGGTTGTTCGTGGTTGCGAAGGTCCGGTTGGGGCTACACTGCCTGGTGTTCGGCCGGTCGCGGGATCGCTGAGGCGGTCATGACTGCGTCGCCCGGCACAACGCCCGCTGTCGACCCCGCCGCGCCGCTCGCCCTCGACAGCGCCGCCGCCGCGATCGCCAGCATCCGCCGTGCCGCGGTCGCTGATCGTTATGCCGCCGGCGCGCTCAACGTCGAATGGCGCCGGCTGTCCGCGCTCGCCGCGATCGCCGATGACTGGCGGGCGCTCGTCGACCGCGCGCTCGAGCCCAACGTGTTCTATGAGCCGGCCTTCGCGCTGCCGGCGGCCGAGGTTTTCGGCGGCGATACCGGCGCGCTGTTGGTATGGTCGGGAACGAGCCCGCGCCAGCTCCTGGGTTTCTTTCCGGCGCGCGTCGAGCCGCGCCGCTACCGGTTTAAGCTACCGGTTCTCACCGGCTGGACCTATCCCTTCGCGCCGCTCGGCACGCCGATCGTAGAACGCGAGACCGCGGACGCGGTGATCGCCGCCTGGCTCGCGCATCTCGCCGACGACGCGAACCTGCCCGGATTGATGCTGCTGCCGTTCCTGCCGGTGGACGGCCCGTTCGCGACCGCGCTCGATGCGATCTTGCGGCGGGCGCAAATGCCGTGCGCCGATCTGAAGCGTCACCAGCGCGCGCTATTGGTGCCGGGCGACGACCGCCTGTTCTATATCGAGCAATCGCTCGGCCAGCACCGGCACAAGGAATTGCGCCGCGGCGTGCGCCGCCTCGGCGATCTCGGCGCGCTGTTGTTCACCAGCGCCACCGAGACCGTGGACGTCGACGCCGCCATCGCGGATTTCTTCCGGCTCGAACGGCGCGGCTGGAAGGGCCGCGCCGGCACTGCGGCGAACCAGCATGACGCGGTCTGTCGCTTCATCGCCGCGGCCGCCTCCGCGCTCGCCGCACAGGGCAAGGTCATGGTCGACCGCATGCTGCTCGACGGCCGCGCCATCGCGGCGACGATCACCTTGCGCAGCGGCGACACGGCCTGGTTCTGGAAGATCGTCTACGACGAGACCTACGCCCGGCATTCGCCGGGGGTCATCTTGACTTACGCCATGACCGAAGAGCTGGTCGACGATTTGAGCGTCATTCGCACCGATTCCTGCGCCGCGCCGAACCACCCGATGATCGACCGCGTCTGGCGCGAGCGCCTCCCTCTCGCCGATCGCCTGATTGCGGTACGGTCGCAGGCGCCGTTTGCCATGGCACGTCGCCTTGAAGGCTTACGCAACGCCGCGATCGATACGGCCAAGGCCATTCGCGACCGCGTGCGCCGCTGAAGCTTAAATCCGCCGCAGCCTCTTCCCAGGCTCTTCCCATGCGGCGCTTTTTCCGTCATGAGACCGGGCTCTCGACGGGAATCCTCTGCATGGCCAATTCGATACCGATCCGCATGGGCGGCTATGGGCCGACGACGACCGGCTTTTCGCGCGCGCTCAAATTCATCGGCGATGCGCTGACGGCGGAGTTCGGCGACCGCATCGACGTCAAGTACGTCTGGAACATCATGGATTTCGGCTACCGCGCCGAGGACATTCTCTGGCTAGTCGAGGACGGCGTACTGACGCTGGGCTATCAGTCGTCGAGCTATCTGACCGATCGGGTGCCCGAGCTCGGCTTTGTCGACCTGCCGTTTCTGTTCGCGACCCGCGACCAGGCGCGCGCCGGGATGGACGGTGCGCTCGGCCGTCTCCTCGGCGAGGCCATCGAGGCCAAGGTCAACTATCGCATCCTCGGCTGGTTCGAGAACGGTTTTCGCCAAATCTCCAACCGGCTGCGGCCGGTCCACACGCCGGCGGACCTCAAGGGCATGCGCATCCGCGTGCTGCCAAGCGAGGTGCAGGCGCGCACCTTCGCGCTCCTCGGCTGCGAGCCGCTGCGTATGGATTTGACCGAGGCGATCGAGCGCATCAAGGCCGGCACCATCGACGCCCAGGAAAATCCGTTCGCTAACACGGTGACCTACGGCGTGCACAAGTTTCACCGCTTCCACACAGTGACCAACCATTTCTATATTTCACGGCCGATCTTCCTGCATCGCCCGGCGTTCGAGCGCTGGCCGCAGGATCTGCGGCGCGCCATGCAAACCGCGATCGAGCGCGCCGTCGATTTTCAGCGCACGCTTGCCATCGAAGAGGATAGCGAAGCGCGCGCCGCGATCCTCGCCGCCGGCTGCGAGATCGCGGAGCTGACGGCCGGCGAGCTCGAGAAATTCCGCGCCGCCGTGGTGCCGCTCACCGAAGAGGCGCGCGGCACGTATGGGAAGAGAATGTTCGGGATGGTCTAGCCGCGCCGCTCGTCGGGCTTGGCCAGGATGAGCGACCAGAACACCTTGTACTTTGACTTCGGCGCATAGGCCGCGGCGATGCCCATCTTGGTGACGTTGGCGTTGAGCATGTTGGCGCGGTGCGGCGGCGAATCGCGCCAGCCGGAGAACGCTTCGGCCAGGGTGTGATAGCCGGCGCCGATATTCTCCACCGCGATCGCCGCATCGAAGCCGGATTTCTGGATGCGATCCTGGAACGGCCGGCCGACGTCGTGCTCGAGCTTGTCCCGCGCCGCCATGACGCGGGCCTGCTCGGCGGCGAGCTGCATCAATTCCGGATCGAGTGTCACCACGCCGAGCCCGTTGTTGCCGCGATAGCCGGAGATCATCGACTGCGCCGCGCCGGCGTCGAGCGTGGCGTCGCTGGTGGCGAGATCGATATAGAAGCTCGGCTGCCCCGACGGCGCATTGCCGGCGCAGCCGCCGAGCACGGCGGCTCCCATCAAAGCGCCGCAGGCGAGCAGCGCTGCCGATAGCCGGTTCATTTGGGAAAATCCCCCAGGCCCGGCCCACAGTGCCAACGAAAAAGTGTCGGAAGGATGAACGGCAGCGTCAAGACGGCCGCCGACGCGCGCCCTGGCGTCGGCAAAAGCCCTCAACTACGATCCGCCACAGCCGGCAAGCGGGAGGGACTCTACATGAAGCGATTGGCATGGGTGGCGCTCGTGCTGCTGGCGCTCGCGCCGGTGGCCGCTCGCGCCCAAGACAAGTTTCCGTCGAAGCCGATCAAGATCATCGTCCCCTATGTGCCGGGCGGCGCCACCGACATCGTCGCGCGTATCCTCGCCGACCAAATGGGCAAAAATCTCGGTCAGTCCGTCATCGTCGAAAACAAGCCCGGCGCCTTCGGCATCATCGCCATCGAGGACATGGTGAAATCGGGCGCCGATGGTTACACCGTGATGGTCGGCAACGTCTCCACCAACGCCATCACGCCGATCATCTACGCTGCGAAACTCAAGATCGATTACGCTCACGATGTGGTGCCGATCACCGACATGGTCGATATCCCTGCGTTCTTGGTGGCGACGACCAAGGACTTCGACGTCAAAAGCGTGCCGGAGCTCGTCGCCTATGCGAAGAAGAATCCCGGCAAGGTACGGTACGGCACCGTCGGCCCGGGCAGCTATCCGCACTACGACACCGCCTATTTCGCCAAGCGCGCCGGCGATCTCGACATGATCGCGATCCCGAACAAGGCCGGCGCCACCGGCGTCATCAACGACATGCTCAACGGCTCGACGCAAGTCACCTTCCTCAACGTCGCGAGCGCGACGCCGCAGGTCAAAGCCGGGACTTTGCGCACGCTCGCCTTGGTCAATCACCGGCGGCTGCCGGATTTTCCGGACATCGCCACCATGCAGGAGCTCGGCTTTCGCGGCGTGGGCACCATCGCCTGGCAGGGCCTGTTCGCGCCGGCCGCGACGCCGAAGGACGTGCAGCAGGCACTGTTCGCGGCCGTCACCGACGCGATGAAAGCGCCGGCGGTCGCCGAGGCGTTCGAGAAACAGACCTTCAATCTCGTGCCCAATGCTTCGCTCGACGACGCCAAATCCTGGCTCGCCGGCCAGATGGACAACTGGCGCAAGATCACCAGCGAAGTGAAGATCGAGATCGAGTGACGCCGCGCAATGAGCAGCGATCGATCAAGCTCCAGCCCGGTCCACGGCATCGTCGTCGAGAAAGACGTCGACGTCGTCATGCGCGACGGCGCGCTCCTCAAGGCCGACGTGTTCCGGCCGGACGATAACGGCAAATTCCCCGCCATCCTCAATCTCGGGCCATACCAGAAGGACAAGCTCTGGATCGTGCCCGACACCTTGGCCGAGGCGCCGAACGAATGGATGAACTGGGAGACCGTCAATCCGCAATGGTGGGTGCCGCGCGGTTACGCCGCGGTGCGCATCGACAGCCGCGGCACCGGTAAATCGCCGGGACAATACGATCCGTGGTCGCTCGCGGAAGCGATCGACTTCTACGACGCCGTCGAATGGGCGGCGGCGCAGCCGTGGTGCACCGGCGCGGTGGGGCTGTCCGGCATTTCCTATTACGCCATTAATCAGTGGTTCGTCGCGAACCTGAAGCCGCCGTCCTTGAAAGCGATCGTGCCGTGGGAGGGGTTCGCCGACCTCTATCGCGACGCACTCTATCACGGCGGGATCTTGAACCTGTTCATGACCAACTGGTTCACGGCGCATCTGCTGCATCACACGCTCGGCCGTGCCGCGCAGCACATGCCCGACGGCTGGCAGATCAACACCTTGCATTTCTGGTTGCACAACAATCTCGACTCCGGCGCATTCGCCGGCTCGCAGGCGCAGTGGGACAAGCTCGACATTCCAATGTTCTCGGTCGGCAACTGGTCGGGCACGGGGCTGCATCTGCGCGGCAACACTGAAGCGTTCATGCGCGCGGCGACGCCGCACAAGAAGCTACGCATCCATCTCGGCTCCCATGTCCATCCGTTCTACACCGAGGACGGACGGGCCGATCAGATCCGCTTCTTCGACCATTGGCTTAAGGGCATCACCAACGGCGTGATGGACGAGCCGCCGGTCAAGCTCGCCATCCGCAAGGGCGCCGACGCCTTCGAATGGCGCTACGAGCAGGAGTGGCCGCTCAAGCGCACGCGGTGGACCAAGCTCTATCTAGATCTGTCGCATCAGGCAGCGGAGGGCGCGGCGGCCGCCGGGACCCTCGAGGTGAAAAACCCGCCGGCCGTAAGTTCCGTGAGTTACGCAGCGTCGAGCCTCGGCTCTATGGGCTCGACCTCGGCGGCGTCGTCCCAGGTGCTGGGCGGCGGCATCAAGCCCAGCATGGGCGTCTCGTTCCAGACCGAGAAGCTCGCGGTCGACCCCGAGATCACCGGCCCCATCGCCGCGGCGCTGTGGGTGTCGAGCTCGGCCGAGGACATGGATTTGTTCCTGACGCTGCGCAACATCGATCCCGACGGCAACGACGTGATGGAGACCGGTCAGCAGGGCCTGCCGGTGCCGGTGGCGAAAGGCTGGCTGCGGGTCTCGCACCGCGAGCTCGATCCGGAGCTGTCGTTGCCGTACCGGCCCTATCACCGCCACCGGCGGCGGCTTTACCTAAAACCTGGCGAGATCGTCAAAGTTGAGGTCGAGATCTGGCCGACCTCGATGGTGTTCAAGAAGGGCCACCGCATTCGGCTCGACGTGCAGCCGCGCGACGGCTTGGGCAGTAGCCGCTACATGCATTATCACGCCGATTACAATTCCGGCGCCACCAACACGATCCACGCCGGCGGCGATCGGGCGTCGTATCTGCTGCTGCCGGTGATTCCCGCGGCATTCGAGGAATTTCTGCCGACGGTCGCGGCGTAAGTCGCGCGCTACGGCGCGGCAAAGCCAGCGCGCCTCATGCGCCGGTGTGCGTCGGCCAGTGCCGTTCGCGGAACCACCTGCGGTAGTCCGTCATCTTGGCGCGCTGCGCCGCCGGCGCGTGGCGCTTGCAGGTTGCCGCCTCGTCGCTCTTGTCCGGCGCGCCCCAACGCAGCTCGACGCAATCGTTCGGGTTATACGCCATCTCGAAATCGGCAGCGCGGTCGATCACCTCCTTGAGCGTCAGCGTCCACGGCGAGCCGTCGCTGCGCGTATAGGTGAACTTGCGCGCGGCAAGCTCGGATGCGAGCACGCGCTCCAAGTCGGCCTTCACGTCGGCAGCGCTCTTGCCCGCCGGGATGGCATAGCGCTCCGACCGCCGCGCCACGTGATCCGGATAGCCGCGCACCACGTCGATCGCGATCAACAGCCGGAAGTCGCGCGCCGGCGTCGAGAAATCCTCCCACGGGCCGTTGGTCTCGAAGATCGCCGCACCGTCCGGCATCGAGGCCTCGCCCTTCGCGCTGTTTTGATACTTGCGGCCGTTCTCGACCGAGGTGACGCGGGTCTTGACCTGCTCGTCGAGCGAAGCGATGGCGTCCACCATGGCGCGCTGCGGATCGAGCGGATCGGGCGACATCACGTCGTCCATGCGGTCGTAGAATTCTTCGAGACTGAACTGCGACTGCTCCAGCGAGAAATCGCCGTACTGCGGGTTCTTGGCAATCTCGGCGTTGCTCAGGCGCCGCAAGCCGCCGTTGCCCTCGCGCACGATCGGCCGGAAGTGCTTGAAGCCTGGGCTGCCGAGCGCGGGCTCGTGCGCGAACAGGAAGTTGCCGCGCCAAAAACGCTTGCGCGTGATCGAGCCGTCGGGTTCGGCATCGACCGCGAGATACACGCCCGGCCGGCCGTTCGCCTCGGGCACCAGATGCACCAGCATCAGCACGTGGCCGTACGGATCGGCGTACACCGTGCCCGGCCGCAGTGCCGATTGCGTCAGCGGTACGGTGTAGAAATCAGTGTTGTCGTCGTTCGCCGACACGCGCACGGCGCCAGTATGAACGACGTCGCCGACGTCGCGCAGATAGGCGCCGAACGACGGCCGGCCCTTCGGCGCCTGCGGTTTTGAGGCAGGCGCCGCCGGCTCGGGCGCGGCGGTCGGCTTCGCCGACGAGAACAATTGCGCGAGCGAGGACGTCGGCGCCGCCGACGCGGTATCCGGCGGCGGTGCAGGCGCGGCGGCCTCCTTCTCCGGCGGCGGCGCCGGGCGCGTCTTCTCCGGATGCTCGACGTCGAACCACTGGAAGCATTTCGGCGGCCGGCCGGCGGTGCCGCGCGAGCAATTCGAATAGCCGAACGGCAAGCCGAGCTTGTAGGCGAAATAGGCGCGCAGGAAATAGACGAAGTCGGCGCAGTCCGGGCGAAGCGACAGCGAAACATTGTCTTCGCCGGCGCCGAAATAGTTGAACAGGAAGTTGCGCGACTTGTCGCGCAACACTTCGTGCCACGCCTTCCACGCCAGCTCCTGTTCGGGCGGCGCATCGAAAAGCTTGGCGACCCAGGCCGAGTAGAGATTTTCCGTCGTGCGGTTCCAGGTATTGCGCAGCGGCCACAAGCTGCCACTTCCCGACAGCGGCGGCACCGGCGGCTTCGCCGCGCTCACCGCGATGTCGCGGCTAATCGCACCGCAGCCGGCCGGCGCGCGGTCGCGATTGAGCGTGGCCTTCCAGGTGCCGGCGGCCGGCGTCGCCACTTCGGAGTACCAGAAATACGGCGGGCCGCCGTTGCGGTCGCGCGAGGACGCCGCGACGCTGCCATTGGGCGCGACGAGCGCGAGCTCGCCCTCGAGCGGCTTCTCCGAGACGACGAGGACGCGCAGCGGCGCGCCCTGCCACGGCGCGGCCGGCGCCGGCAGCACCGTGACCTCGGTGGCATCGTCGCAGCCGGATGGCGCCTGGGCGTGGGCGCCCGGCGCCGAAAACAACAGGGCCAAACATGCGCCTGCCACCGGCAACGACGCAGTCGCGGCAGCAGCAAACTGGCGTGTGAGTAGCATTTGATCGACCTTCCCGGAGCGTGTCGAAGTGGCCTGCGGGTCCCTCACCAGGGCCGAGCCTGAAAGATACCGAATCCGCCCCGTTCAGTCAGGGACCATGAAGGCGATTTTAGGTCACACCCGCCCCCGTCGGCGTCCGCGGGCTGGGCCGGCCCGTCCGGGATCGCGCCAGGCGCTTGTCGTTGCGGCCTTTTCCGATCATATCGGCGCTGGTTTCGTCTCCGGCGGGCGGGAAGCGGCATGGGCACAATCAAGATCGACGGCTTGAGCGTTGCCGTGACCGACGTCGGCGCCGGCCCGCCCGTGGTGCTGCTGCACGGCCTCGGCTGCGGCCGACGCATGTGGTTCCATCAGATCCGGGCGCTGCGCCGCCGTTTCCGCGTCATCGCCTACGATCTGCGCGGCCATGGCCAAAGCGACGCCCCCGTCGACGCCACCGATTACTCCGCCGCGCATCTCACACGCGATTTCATCGGTTTGCTCGATGCGCTGAAAATCGAACGCGCGGCGGTCGTCGGTTTCTCGCTCGGCGGCGGTCCCGCCCTTGCGCTTGCCGCCGGCAAACCTGAGCGGGTGTCGCGTCTGGTGCTGGCCGACGTCGGCGCCGGCGCCGACGATCCGGTGAAGGTCGAAGGACTGGCGCGGCGCTGGGTGTCGCTGATCCGCCAAGGTGCGGCCGACGCGCTCGTCTGCGAGATGCTGCGCAGCGAGCTGTTCAAGCATTATGCGAGGCGCAGCGCGCGGCGCCGCGAGCACATGGCGGCGCTCATTCGCGCGACACCGCTCGACGGCCTGCGCTTTTCGCTGTCGGAGATCGTGGTCAAGCGGAAATCGCTGTTCCGGGTCGCAAGCGTGCTGCAATCCATCCGCGCGCCGACGCTCGTCCTGGTCGGCGAGCAGGATTACATGTGCAGCAAGTCGTCGCGCCTCTTGGCGCAGACCATTCCGGGCGCGAGCCTGAAGGTCATCAAGAATTCCGGCCACATAGCGCCGCTCGAGCAGCCCGCGGTGTTCACCGCGGCGCTCGTGGAGTTTTTAGGCGAAGCCGAGCCTCAGCGTCCCGCCGCGTAATTCTGCATGCCGCGGGGGTTGGCGGCGGCGCGCCGGCGGCGGCCGACGCGCGAAGCTGCCGTGAGCCGGCCTTCCGACCAGGCCGGGCCGACTTCGACCACGTGGCCGCGGCGTTTCAATTCGTCGACCGTCTTCTGCGGCACCCGACTCTCCAGCACCAACACGCCGGGCCGCGCCGTGCGCGGCCAGAACGAGCTCGGGAAATGCTCGGAGTGCCAGGCCGGCGCGTCGATCGATTCCTGCAAATTCATGCCGGCATGGACGTGACGCATGAAGAACTGCGTGATCCATTGATCCTGGCCGTCGCCGCCGGGCGAGCCCCAGGCGAGGTAGGGCTCGCCGTCGCGTAGCGCCATCGTGGGTGACAAGGTGGTGCGCGGCCGCCGGCCCGGCGCCAGCGCCGCCGGATGGCCTTCCTCGAGCCAGAACATCTGCGCGCGGGTGCCGAGGCAGAAGCCGAGCTCCGGGATCACCGGCGACGAATGCAGCCAGCCGCCCGACGGTGTCGTCGAGATCATGTTGCCGGCCTTGTCGACGATGTCTATGTGCACGGTGTCGCCGCGCGTCGCGCCCATGCGGCCGACGGTCGGCTCGCCGGCGCCCATCCGGCCCACGGTCGGTTCGCCGGCACCGGCGGCGAGCGGCGCCGCCTCGCGGCGCAGCTTCACCACCGCGCCGAAGCCCGCGATCGAGCCGGGACGCAGCTCGAGCGACGCCTTGTTGGTCACGAGCTTGCGACGCTCGACATTGTAGGCGTCCGACAATAGCGTCGTCATCGGCACTTCGACGAAATCGGGATCGCCGTAGAACACCTCGCGGTCGGCATAGGCGAGCTTGGAGCATTCGACTATGAGATGGATGAAATCGGGCCCGGTCGGATCGAGGCCGTCGAAGTCGTAGCCTTTGAGCAGCGCGAGCTGCTGCAGCGTCACCGGGCCCTGGCCCCACGGTCCGGTCTTGCACACGGTGTAGCCGCGATAATCGTAAGTCAGCGGCGCCTCGACATGCGGCGTCCAGCGCGCCATGTCGTCGGCGGTGAGCACACCGCGGTGCGGCCGGCCGCTGGTGTCCATGATGTCCTGGGTGCGGCAGAAGCGGTCGATCGCTTCGGCGACAAAGCCGTGCGACCAGGATTTGCGCGCGCGCTCGATCTGTGCCACGCGGTCGCCGCCGGCGCTTTCGGCATCCTTGACGATCCGCGTATAGGTCGCGGCCAGCGTCTGGTTGGTGAACAGCGAGCCGGTCGCCGGCACTTCGTTGTTCGGCAGATAGACCGCGGCCGATGTCGGCCAGTAGCGGCGGAACATGTCGGCGACGGTCGCGATGGTGGCGTTGGTGCGCTCGAGCAGCGGATAGCCGTGCTCGGCATAGCCGACTGCCGGCGCCAGCACGTCGGCGACTTTCATCGTGCCGTAGTCGCGCAGCAGCATCATCCAGGTCTCGAACGTGCCGGGCACGCAGGCCGCGAGCAGCCCGGTGCCGGGCACGAGATCGAGGTCCTCGCTGCGATAATGCGCGATCGTCGCGCCGGCCGGCGCCACGCCTTGGCCGCAGATCACTTCCGACTTGCCACGCTTAACGTCGTAGACGATGACGGGAACGTCGCCGCCCGGGCCGTTCAGATGCGGCTCGACCACCTGCAGGGTGAACGCGGTCGCAACCGCGGCGTCGAAGGCATTGCCGCCGCGCTCCAGGATGCCCATGCCGACCGCGGTCGCGATCCAATGGGTCGAGGTGACCACGCCGAACGTGCCCTCGATCTCCGGCCGCGTGGTGAAGGTGTTCGGATTGATATTGGTCATGAATGCTCTCGGTGTCTTGCCGTTAATAGCGTGTTCGACCCTGGTGCGTTCGGCTTCTTGCACGATTGGTGGCCGCCGCATAGAGACTTAAATCTACCGGGCTATGGGCTCGGCCGAAAGGGCAGGGGGAGGACGGCGCACCGTGTCGCGCGAGGCTCTGAAAGTCGGCTTGGCCGGGCTCGGCGCCGTCGGGCTTGAAGTGGCGCGGCGGATCGAGGCCGGTATTCCGGGACTCATCCTGGCGGCGGTCGCTGTGCGCGACGCCGACAAGGCGCGGCGCAACCTGCCGGGCGCGGGCGCGCGCATTGCAATCGTCGCCGCCGAGGCTTTAGCGGAAACCTGCGACGTCGTCGTCGAGGGCTTGCCGCCGCCGCCGTTTCGCGGCGTCGCGATATCGGTCATCGCGCGCGGCAAGCTGTTCATGCCGCTCAGTGTCGGCCAGCTTCTGGAAAACTGGGATCTCGTGGCGTTGGCGAAAGAGAAGGATGCGCGCATCCTGGTCCCGACCGGCGGGCTGATCGGGCTCGACGCCGTACGCGCCGCCGCCGAAGGCGTCATCCGTTCAGTCACCATGGTCACGCGCAAGCCACCGGGCGGCCTCGAGGGCGCGCCCTATCTCGTTGAGCGCGGGATTTCCCTGAAAGGCCTGAACACGGCGCGCAAAGTGTTCGACGGCACGGCCCGCGACGGCGCGCGCGGCTTTCCGCAGAACGTCAACGTTGCCGCTGCTCTCAGCCTCGCCGGTATCGGGCCCGATGCGACGCGACTCGAAATCTGGGCCGATCCGGAACTCGAGCGAAACACCCACCGCATCGAGGTTGATGCCGACACCGCGCGTTTTACGATGACGATCGAGAACGTGCCGTCGGATGACAATCCGCGCACCGGCCGCATCGTGGCGCTGAGCACGGTGGCAACGCTGCGCGGGCTCGTCTCGGAACTCAAAGTCGGGACCTGATGCCGTAATCAGGTGCGCACTCTTTCCATGAGACTTGATGATCGATTGCGAGCGCGTCCGGTTTGCGCGCTTTCTTTAGCTCGAGCCGCCCGCCGCCGGCATGAATTTCAGCGCCACGCCGTTCATGCAATAGCGCAGCCCCGTCGGCTTCGGCCCGTCGGGGAAGACGTG
>Ga0310909_10001097_pt1 | contig 15469 bp, 10 predicted proteins | sample GREbulkMGT000H_FD_203449 | JGI IMG/M metagenome (GOLD analysis project Ga0310909, IMG submission 203449) | Lab enrichment of tropical soil microbial communities from Luquillo Experimental Forest, Puerto Rico - GRE.bulkMG.T000H | ecosystem: Environmental > Terrestrial > Soil > Tropical forest >... | reverse complement strand
GCGGAAGCGGGATTCGATCTCCGAGAACAGGCGGGGGGTTGTGGCCACCGCCGGCGGCAGTTCCACGTAGAGGAGGAACTGCTTCCGGCGCAGCAATTCGTCGGCGGGATGACCGGCGGGGAAGCCTTTGGGCGGCCGCGAGAGCTCGTCGCCCTGCACCTCGCCAAGCAACTTGCGGACGGCGCGCGATTCGGTGATCCGGCGGAACTCGCGGTAGTGGCTCGCCAGATGGGTGCGAATCGCGAGCAGCGTCTCGGGTGGCGGCATGTAGACGCCCCCGCCCACCGCCACTTCTTTGTGCGAGATGGCGCAATAAAAGCCGGCGCCGCCGTGACGTTCCAGGCCGCGGCGGGAAAAGCTGGCGGCGATCTGTTGTTTATAGGGCGACTTGTCTTTGCTGAAACGAGTGTCGCGGTAGAAGCGATAAACCGCTTTTGCCGGATCGGTCACGTACTGTGGCGCGAACTCCATCAGGGCCGCGTTCAACGCCGCCACCAATTCCTGCATGGGCTGCTTGACCTTCTCTTCGAAGATCGCCTTGCGTGGCTGAAACCAATCGCGATGGTTGTTGCGAGCTAGGCCGCGGAAAAACTGAATGCCTTCGCGTGGAAAGCCGGGAAATCCGGAACGCACACATGCCTCCCTATATAATTGGTGTGATGCCGACCACGGAAGAGGCGCAGGCGCGTCTTGCCGCGATACCTAATTTAACCGTTTCAGCCTCAACGCCGCTTGCCCCGTATACCCGTTTTGGAATTGGGGGCCCGGCCGACCTGTATGTGGAGACCGGCGATGCGGAGGCCTTTATTGCGGCGCTGAAGGAGGCAAAAGCCACTGGACTCGAGACCGTGGTGATCGGTGATGGAACCAATCTGATCGTATCGGATCTTGGCTTTCGCGGGATCGTGCTGCGCTATCGCGCGGACCGGCTGCAGTCGGCCGGCCGCTGCGTGATGGCGGATGCGGGCGCGGTGCTTCTAGACTTGGTGGATTACACGATTTCGATCGGGCTGAAGGGTCTGGAGACGCTGGCCGGAATTCCGGGTTCGGTGGGTGCCGCGGTTTACGGCAACGCCGGGGCGTATGGCCACTCGATCTCCGAACGCGTGGTCCGCGTGCGCTTCTACGATGGGGCCGAGGTCCGGCTGTTCACCAACGAACAATGTCGGTTCGAGTACCGTGAGAGCATCTTCAAGCAGGAGAAAGACTGGATCATTTTCTCGACCGAACTGGCGCTGGACCCCGCCGATGCCGCCGAGCTTCGTCGAAGGGCCGACGAAATAGTCAAGATCCGTAACGAGAAGTTCCCCCTCACCATGAAGTGCGCTGGCAGCATTTTTAAGAACCTGATCCTGAACCATCTAGCACCCCAGGTCGCCGCCCGGGTGCCCTTGGCGGTGGTACGCGAAGGCAAAGTGCCTTCTGCCTATTTTTTGGAACAGGTCGGCGCCAAAGGGTCCGGGCGCGGCGGGATCCGCGTAGCCGACTATCACGCCAACCTGATCTACAACGCGGGCGGCGGAACGGCGGCCGATCTGCGCGCACTGATCGCGGACCTCAAGGCGCGGGTGCGCGACCACTTCGGCCTCGAGCTGGAAGAAGAAGTTCAGTACGTCGGCTAGCGCGGTCTTCACGCGGCCCGGCGAAACCCCTGATAGGGCGGTCGTGGTCTGACTGCGCGCGGCAGCCCGCGGCCGTTCTGTAAGGGGGGCAGGAGGGCGGTGCGGAGGGGCTCGAACGGCGGTTTCCATCCCAACTTGGAAAAGTTGGTTGGGATGCCACCCGAATCCGGGCGTTTCTCGCCATCGGTCCTCAGGCTTGTGCCCGCGTAGCCCTCGCTCGCCGGTTTCCCCGAACACGTCGACTCTCACCGACGCCTTCCTCGTCGAGCTCAACGCGCCGGTCGCCCAATTCGTGAAGTGCGGCCACCGTCCGGCGGTTGGTCCAAGCCCACGCTCGGCGGGAGGCCGGCGCTGGCGCGGACGAGTTCCAGCTGGCCACGCGGCCCGAGCTCGACCATGCCTTCTATCCCGTGCGGAAGGCCGACGTCCAGGGCGCTTTTCGGGTTGCTCGTGCCGATCCGGAGGGTTTGGGGTGACCTGCTCTAGGGAGGGTCGCCGGCTGGTCGAAGGGAGCGGCGCCAACCCCGGTCGGCTGCTCATGCTCGATGGGCGCCGCGGGCGGAAGCGGCCGATCGTGCCCGTGCGAAGGACCGAAAGCGCCGCGCGTCCCCCGCGCCACGCGTGTCTCCTGTGACACGCGCACGAGTGAGCAACCCTTTTCTTATCAACAGCTGTGATCTGGCCTCATCCATGCAACCCACCTCCCCGGGGGAGGGCCAGAAGATGCGCAGGATGGGTGAATCGATCAAGAAGCTGGCGTCGGTAACCAGCGTGGTGCTGTGGGCGACGGCCGAGGCCCTCGCGCAGCAAAGACAGACTGCGCGGCGGATCGTGGTCAGCATTCCGGATCGAAAGCTGGCCGTGGTCGAATCGGGGCGTGTGGTGAAGATTTTCTCAACCGCCGTGGGGGCAGAACGGACGCCCAGCCCGACGGGCTCGTTCGAGCTCGTCGACCGGATCGCCAATCCAACCTGGTACACGAAGGGGAAGGTGGTGGGCCCGGGGAGGGCGAATCCGTTGGGCACGCGCTGGCTGGGCCTGAGCCTGAAGGGTTACGGAATTCACGGCACGAACAACCCGGCCTCGATCGGGCACGACCTCTCGCACGGATGCATCCGGATGCGCAACCGGGATGTGGAAGAGTTGTTCGGTATGGTGGCGATCGGCGACGAAGTGGAGTTGTACGGCGCGCGGACGCCGGAAGTCGCTGCGATCTTCGGAGAGGTTTCGACAGCGCAGGCACAGACCCGGGCCGGCCAATAGGAGGTGGTGGACGTGGAAAACGTAGTTGGATGTGTGGCGATGGTGGCGATCACCTTCCCGGTTTCGTTCTATGTCGCGCGCGGATGCTTGCGCGGAATCATCCGAATGATTTCAGGGGCGGAACGACGCCATGTGGTATCCTCGCATTCGTGAAGGCGTGGCACGCGGCGCTGGCCGCGCTCTCTTTGTTTTCTCCCCAAGCCTCGACGGCAGCCGATGATTTGAGGAGCGCCGCGCGCGAGTTGGCGCGGAAGACCTCGGCTTGGAGCCGGGGGCCTGTCGCGGCCGTATACCGGAATCTTTCCTCGCTCCCCGATTCCGAGATCACCACGGTTCGTCGGGAGTTTGAAGCAGCGCTCGCCGGTTCCGCGGAAGCCGCCACCGGAGCGGAGGTGCGGATTACGCTCTCGGAGAACGCATCCGAGTTTCTGTTAGTCGAAGAGATCCGAAAGGGCGATGAGGCTCAGGTGTGGATGGCGTCCTGGAAGCGATCCGAGCGAACTTTGGCCTCGGTTTCCGTAATCACGCTGGACAAGAAGCTGGTATGGGAGCAGGACGAGCCGATTCTGGATGTGGCCTTCGCCGGCGATCGCATGCTGGTGCTGGCGCCATCACAGATCACGGTTCATAACGGGCGCGCCGAGCGCGCCGTATTGAAGTGGGGACCGTTCGCGCCTGGGCGGCCGTGGCCCCGCGACCTTCGCGGACGGCTGCGGGTGAACGGCGACCGCGTGCAAGCCTTCTTGCCGTGGCTGGTGTGCAACGGATCCGCCACGCCCGCCTTGGTTCTCCAATGTGCCCCGAGCGAGGCGCCATGGGTGTTGGAATCGGGAAACCACGCGATTCTACTGGCCAATTTCGCGGCCGACCGGAACTATTTCGATGGCCGCGTGGTGGCGCAAAACGGATCATCGCGATCGGTGGCTCCGTTTTACTCGGCGGTGGCCGTGGACGAACCAGGGGGCACCACATGGCTGCTCGCGCTGGTAGACGGGCGCGCGGAGCTTTTCGACGCGGCTTGGGTGCCGGTGGCGACCTTGGCTTCGTGGGGCAGCGACTTGGTGGGCATCAGCGCGCAGTGTGCGGCAGCATCGCTGGTGCTGGCGACGCGCCCTGGCGACGCCAATGAACCGGATGCCCTGCAGGCGTTCAGCATCGTGAACCGCGCCGCGGCGCCGGTATCCTCGCCGTTGACATTTTCGGGGCCGGTTACGGCGCTTTGGCCGTCGGGCGCGACGGCGGCCGTCGCCGTGGCTCGGGACCTGGCGACAGGCAAATATGGAGCGTATGTGGTCACGGTGGTTTGCAGTCCTTAGCGCGCTCGTGATCGCGACGCCGGCGGCGCCTCGGTCGCGGCCTCGCTACGGCGGAACGCTAAGGGTGGAAGTGCGTGCGGACATCGAGACGGCGGACCCGCCCGCGAGCGGTCGCGGCCTGCCTGATCTGGCCGGGGAGTTCACGATTACTCGTTGGGAGGCCGGCCGGCGGGCCGTATATTCGGCGAATGAGAGTGCGGCAGGCCGGCCTTTCCTCGACTCGGTAGAGATCCAACTGGCGCGACCCTTCCGCGAGCAGGCGATCGATCTCGATCTCGGCCGGGCGGACGTGGTGGAATTCGGGCCGAACGAGATGCGCCGGGCGGCGCCCGGGCGGAAGACCTGGACGTCGGCGCCGGTGCACGTAGTGGCGTTGGTTTTTGCTGCGCGGGTGACGGATGCGCGTGTCCGGGAAGCGCTGGCGTTGTCGGTCGACCGCTCGGCGATCCATAATGTGCTGCTGCAACGGCAGGGGGAGATTTCAGGGGCGCTGCTGCCGCAGTGGCTTTCAGGTTATGCGTTCCTGTTCTCGACGGCCGTGGACCTCCCTAAGGCGCGCAGCCTGGCGGCCGGGCTCGCGCCCGCGGCTCGCGTACTCACGCTCGGTTTCGACGACGCCCGGCTGCGTCCGATCGCGGACCGCGTGGCCTTGAATGCGCGCGATGCCGGGCTGGCGGTCTCGGTGGGGACCTCCAACGCGGATGTGAGGCTCGTGGAGGCGCGCATTGAATCGGCTGACCCGGCCCGCGCGCTTTCCGGGGTTGCGAAGGCGCTCAGCTTAGGCGAGCCGGCTCACGTGGACTCTCCCGAAAGCCTGTATGCCTTCGAACGCTCCTTGCTCGACGGATATCGGGCGGTTCCGCTGTTTCACCTGCCGGACGTCTACGGAGTGGGCGCGCGCGTGAAGGGACCCCCGGGGATTACGTCGTTAGGCGAGTGGCGTTTCGGTGATTTGTGGCTGGAAGGGAACCGGCCGTGACCTTGCGCACGCGCCTGCTGCTGATCTTCACGGCGGTGGTGGTCGCATCGGTGGCGTTAGTGGAGGGGCTGGTCGCGCGCACCACGCGCCAGGCCTTCGAGCGAGTGGAGAACCAGCGCGTGGAAGCCTTGGTGGCGCAGTTGAGAAAGGAGTTTGCCCGGCGCGGCGATGAAGTGGTGCGTGCGGTCCATGGAGTCGCGGCCTCGGACACGGCCGTGAGTATAGCGATAGCGTCCGATCCGGCGCCGTACTACAACGACGCGGCGGCGTTGGCGGCAGCGCATGGGCTGGACCTGCTCGAGCTGGTGGCGCGTGACGGGACGATCATTTCGTCGGCGGAGTGGCCGGCGCGCTTCGGGTACAAGGAAGAATGGCTGGCCGAGACACGCGACTGGAAGATGGGAAGGGCCTTTCTCCGGCGCGAGGAACTGGCCGACGGCATCACGCTGGCGCTGGCGGCGGTGGGTGAGGCCCGCGCCGGAGACCGCCGGCTATACGTCACGGGAGGCGAGCGGCTCGATCGCGAATTTCTGTCGACGCTGGTACTGCCGTCGGGAATGCGAGTGCTGTTGTATCGCAATCTGGAGCCGCAGGTTGCCACGGCAGAACTGATCGGCCCCTCGGGCCCAGTGGCGCAGCCGGAACTGATTCTGCCGTTGATCGAGCAGGTGCGGCGCGAGCCGCGCGAAACCACCCGAACGCTCGGGAGGGGCGCCGCCGCGGAAATCTTCCAGGCGCTGCCTCTGACAGGGGCGACCAACAACCTTTTGGGAATTCTGCTGATCGGCAGTTCGCGGCGCGAGTTGGTGGAGTTAGAAGCCTTCTTGCGGTACACCGGAGTGGCGCTGGCGGGCGGCGGAATCCTGGTGGGCCTCGCGCTGGCCTGGTGGGCTACGGCCCGCGTGACGCGGCCGGTGCAGGCGCTGGCAGCGAGCGCCGGGAAGGTGGCCGCCGGGAACTGGGACACGACAGTGGAAGTTGCGTCGCGAGACGAGGTTGGGCAACTGGCGCGCGCCTTCAATCGCATGACCGAGGAACTGGTGGCGCAGCGCGAACGGCTGGTACAGGCCGAACGCGTGGCAGCGTGGCGCGAACTGGCGCGCCGCCTGGCGCATGAGTTGAACAACCCGCTGTTTCCGCTGCAGATTACCGTGGAGAACCTAAAGCGGGCGCGCGAGCAGGCCCCCTCGCAGTTCGACGAAGTCTTCCGCGAAAGCACAGCCACCTTGACCTCTGAGTTGGCGCACCTCAAGCAGATCGTGGCGCGATTCAGCGATTTCGCCAAAATGCCGGCGCCGCAAAGGCAGTCCGTAAACTTGAACCAACTGGCGGGCGAATCCGTGAAGCTGTTTGAGGCGCAACTGGCGCAGGCCAGGGTGACGGTTGGCGTGGAATTGGACGAGCATTTGCCGAAGGTTTCAGCCGATCCGGAGCAGATGACGCGCGTCCTGCGCAACCTGATTTTGAACGCGATTGACGCCATGCCTCAGGGCGGTGCGCTTACGGTCCGGACGCAGGCCCGGGACGGCGGCGTGCGGCTGGAGGTATCGGACACCGGGCAAGGACTCACGCCGGAGGAGTGTGAGCGGCTGTTCACGCCGTACTACACCACCAAGACCCACGGCACGGGGCTGGGGCTTGCGATCGTGCAGTCGGTGGTCAGCGATCACCACGGTCGAATTTCAGTGGAGAGTCAGCCGGGCCGAGGCACGACTTTTCGACTCGAGTTGGGGTAACGAAGCGAGGATCCTTGCGGGTTCCGGATCGCGTGCGGCAGGCGATCAGCAGTATTTGCGATAACCCACTTGAGGACAACTCCGCTTGACTGGCTTCTATTACGTGTTTGAAAGGTGGCGGTTTAACAAGCCAAATGGAAAACCCGACGGCCGCTGTTTGTCGCGACCGGCTAAGGAGCCACCGAAAGCCAACCGCAAACGAAACCAAAGCGCTAGCCCCACACAGACCAAGCAGTCTGTCCAGGTTCACTCCCAGTCTAGAGTAGCTCAAAGAGGCGTCATAACGGCAGGACGGACACACGAAACGCCGCCGACCGCACAGCCGCGACCCGGTTGAACTCTAGGGCTTGTTCTGGGCCCACGTTGTGTTCGCATCCGATCCTATTCTGGTCCAGCCCCCCCGGAATTCAGCGGTTGCGAGGTTACCCGGGGTCGCAAGGAAACCTTTCGGGCCAGGCTGCGGACACCTCGGCGCGTCGAATCGGGTGTGCATGACGGAGGGATTCGAGAGGCTCATTGCGCTGACAGCCGACGGGCCCGTTACGGTAACCTCAGATTTGGCTCACCTGCTGATTGTCGATGACGACCCAGCTACGTTGGCATCGCTCGCGCGGGCGTTTCGCATGGCCGGGCACGAGGCCACGGTGTGCGACCACGCGGCGCGCGCGCTCGAGTTGGTGAAATCCCAGTCATTCGACGTGATGCTTTCCGATGTGGTGATGCCCGGCAAGGACGGGCTCTCGTTGCTCGAGGATCTGCGGAGCCTGGGGATCGCGGTGCCGGTGGTGATGATTTCCGGGCAGGCCAATATCGAGATGGCGGTGCGTGCCACGCGGCTGGGTGCCGCGGATTTCCTCGAAAAGCCGCTCTCGACCGACAAGCTGCTCGTGACCGTCGACAACGTGCTCCGGCTGAAGCGGCTGGAACAGGAAAACCGGGAGCTGCGCGAACGGGTGGGCAAGCACGAGATCGTCCACACGGGCGAAGCCATGAAGCGCGTGATGGCGCAGGTAGAACGAGTGGCGGCGAGCGAGACGCGGGTATGCATTCTGGGAGAAACCGGGACCGGCAAGGAGCTGATCGCGCGCGCCCTCCACGAGAACAGTGCGCGCCGCAACGGGCCGTTCGTGACCCTGAACTGCGCGGCCGTGCCGGGGGAGCTGATCGAGTCGGAGCTGTTCGGGCACGAGAAGGGGTCGTTCACCGGAGCGGCTTCGAGGCACCTTGGCAAATTCGAGCAGGGGAACCACGGCACGCTGTTCCTCGACGAGATTGGAGATATGCCGCTGGTGATGCAGGCGAAGCTGTTGCGGGTCCTCGAAGAGAACCAGGTCGAGCGCGTCGGCGGCGACCGGCCGATCACGGTGGATGTGCGTGTCATCGTGGCGACGCACCGCAACCTGGAGGAACTGGTCAAAAAGGGCGCCTTTCGGCAGGACTTGTATCATCGTGTTTACGTGTATCCGCTTCTGCTGCCGCCCTTGCGGGAGCGCGCCGGCGACATACCGGGACTGGTGAGTTATTTTGCGGCACAGGTCGCGGCGCAGAACGGATGGAAGCCCAGGACATTTCAAGCGGAGGCGATTCGGGAACTTCAACGCTATTCCTGGCCGGGGAACGTGCGGGAGCTGCGCAACGTGGTCGAGCGTTTGCTGCTCCTGGCGGACGGGGTAGTGGATGTAGCGGCGGTACGGATGGCTTTGCCCACAGGCGCTGACGGCAGAGCCACCACGGGGAATGTTTCGCCTTTCTGGGGAACACTCGCCGAACGGGTGGATGCTTTCGAACGCGAGACCATCCTGGCCGAGCTGAAGTGTCATGAACGGATGACGGATACGGCCAGGGCGCTCGGCCTGGAGCGCAGTCACCTCTACAAGAAGTGCCAGGCGCTGGGCATCGATCTGCGCGCTGAGCGCAAGGGCGAAGAGGGCTGAGGCCGCGGCCTTCGGTAAGAAATCTTACACGGTTTGCCTTGCGGCGATTTAGACCGATCCAGTAAGTTTGTGTGGTTTATTTGTTTGCCTGATTTTGAAATTGGGTCTATACTCCACACGATATGCGGCGTCACCACTATCTAATCCCGATATCCATCGGGGTAATAACCTTAGGGAGTTTGCGGCCGGCGGAGGGGCAGCAGAAGACTCCGCCTCCGCCCGAGTTTGTGAACTGGCTCCCGGTCAGCGATGCGGAGCGCGATTTGAAAACTCCTCAAGTGGACAAGGATGCCGGTGCCGAGATCTTATTGTGGCGCGTGCATGTGGTGGATGAACTGCTGAGCAATCAGGATTTCCAGAGAGTATTCTACCATTACGTCCGGCTCAAGGTTTTCAACGAGAAGGGCAAAGAAGCGACTTCTACCATCGACCTGACTTACCGTACGCCTGGCGCCATCTTGGAAGTCGCCGGCCGGACCATCAAGCCCGATCAAGCCGTGCTCGAGCTCGATCGAAAGACGGTTTATAAGCGGGACCTAATTCGCGCCGGCCGCGCCAGCGAAAAGGCGGTCTCTTTCGCCATGCCGGCAGTGGAGCCCGGCTCGATCGTCGAGTACCGCTGGAAACAGACCGAGGACGATAACCGCTTCAGATACGTCCGGCTGCATTTCCAGCGCGACTTCCCGGTCGAACGGGTGACTTATTATGTCAAGCGGCTCTCGAACCAGGTTGTGAGCGCGGACATGTATCTGCTGCCGTTCAACTGCGCTCCCAGCCCCATCAAACAGGAGAACGACGGCTACAGTTCCACAACTCTGACTAACGTTTCGGCTTCAAGGCATGAGCCGTATGCCCCGAGCGATCCCAATCTGGAGGCATGGGCGCTTCTGTTTTACCGCGACAGCGCCTCGAAAGACCCGGATAAGTACTGGAATGCCGAGGGCAAGAAGGCATATCGGGAAGTGAAGGACCTGGTGAAGTCGAGTGACGAATTGAAGGCAGGGGCCACCGAGGCGGTGAGCGGCCTCGCCCAGGACGAGGACAAGGTGACGGCGTTGGTGACGGCGCTTCACAAGAAGCTGCGGAATCCGTTCGACTCCGAAGTGACGGAAGCGGAGCGGGAGAAATTTTTCGAGAGGCTGGTGCGCGGGCGAGACCGGAATTCCGCCGAGATCTTCAAAAGCGGTATCGCTACTTCCTCGGAGATGAACGTCGCCTTCGCCGCGCTGGCGATGGAGGCGGGGCTCGAAGCGCGCCCGGCGCTGATCGCGAGCCGCGACGAGTATATTTTCAATCCGAAATTCGCGGATCGCTATTTTCTGGACAACACCGGGATCGCCGTCAAGCTCAACAGCACGTGGAAGGTGGTGGACGCAAGCCGGAAACTCCTGACTCCCGGCATGCTGCCCTGGCAAGAAGATGGCATGATGGCGCTGATCACGGATCCAAAAACGCCGACGTTTGTCCAGATTCCGGCATCTCCGCCGGAGTCATCGGCCGAGCGGCGGACCGCGCAGCTCCGGCTTTCCGACATCGGCACGCTGTCTGGCGACGTGGACGAGTCGTACACCGGCCACCGGGCGGAGGGGTTGCGCGAGGAAATCAAAGGAAAGAGTCCGGCCCAGCGGGACGATTGGTTGCGCGACCGCGTGGTCGAGATGTTCCCCGACGCGGAGGTGACCGCCATCGACCTCGAGAATGCAGACGATGCCAGAAAACCGCTCACCGCGCGGTATCACCTGGACGCGCCTCGCTACGCACAAGTCACCGGGAAGCGGATTCTGTTCCAGCCGAACGCCTTTCGGCGGGGGAAGGGTTCCCCGTTCAGCGCCGCGGAGCGGCGGTTTCCGGTGGATTTTCCGTACGGCTGGCAGGAGGTCGACGAGGTTCACATTCGTCTGCCGGAAGGCTTCTCCCTCGATAACGCCGACAATCCGGGAGGCCTGAACTTTGGGGAGCCGGGCTCCTACCGCCTGCAGATGGGTGTCACCAAGGGGGCCGAACCGGAGTTCCAGATGCACCGGGAATTCACGTTCGGCAACAAAGGGCTCCTCTTTTTCAAGGCTGAAAGCTATGCGACGCTCAAGCGGATCTTCGATTCGATCCAAGTTCGCGATACACATACGATCTCGCTCAAGGGGAACTGATCATGCGTCGTCGACTCTGCCCATTGTTTTGGCTGGCGCTGCCGGCGGCGCTGGCGCACGCCGCCAATGACGTGCCCGATTGGGTCAAACAGGCGGCGTCCGCCACCCTGCCCAGCTATCCGGCAAAAGTCACAAACGTCACGCTACTCCGGGAAGAAGCGGTCACCGTGGATGTCGACGGCCACCGTGTGATGCGCGAGCGTGGCGTTATCAGGGTTCTTCAGGCGGGCGCTGACAAGATCGCCGCCCACCGCGCTTACGATAGCAAGACTGGCCGCATCCGAGACTTTCAGGGTTGGTTGATTCCGCCCCTGGGCAAGCCCATACCCTATGCCAAGAACCAGGTGTTGGACATCGCGGTGGCGCAAGGCGAGGTGTACGACGAGTACCGGGCCAAGGTGCTGGAATTGGGCGACGCTCGACCGGGGTCGGTGTTTGCCTGGGAAGTGATTGAGGAAGAGCGCAGCATCTTCACCCAGGACGAGTATGGATTCCAGGAGCGGTCGCCGGTGTTGGTTTCCCGTTTCACGCTTACGCTTCCAGCGGCGTGGGAGGCCAAGGGCGTGGTCATCAACGCCGATAAACAGGAGCCGAAAATCTCCGGCTCGACGTACACATGGGAGATGCGCAACCTGCCGTGGCGGGAGCGTGAGGACTATAGCCCGGCGCTCGACGCGCTGGTCCCGCGTCTGCTGGTGAGTTATTTTCCGCCCTCCGATAATCGTCAAGGCCTCAAGGGTCTCAAGGATTGGACCGAGGTTTCCTCTTGGATGTCGACACTGGTCGAGCCAGCTGCGGACGCGACCGAGGCCGTCCGCGCCAAAGCGCGGCAGTTGACCGCCGGCGCCACCACCGAGCTCGACCGGATCCGCGCCATCGCAGCTTTCACCCAACACACCAAGTACGTGGAGATCGCCTTGAATCTTACGCGCGGCGGTGGTTATACGCCGCATCGCGCCGAAGAGACGCTGGCTCGCAACTACGGCGACTGCAAAGACAAGGCGACGTTGATGCGGGCCTTACTGAAGACCCTCGACATCGAATCCTACCTGGTCAACATCAGCGCGGATGACCGTGACTATGTGCATCCGGAATGGGCCTCTCCCACACAGTTCAATCACGCCATCGTCGCCGTGCACGTCTCCGACGCCGTGAACCTCGCAACTGTCTTGCCGGACACGCCGTTAGGGCGGCTGCTCATCTTCGACCCGACGGACCCGATCACGTCGGTCGGTGACCTGCCGAAGGAGGAGCAGGGAAGCCATGCCCTGGTGATCGCCGGCGCACGCGGAGCGCTCCTCGCCATGCCGCAGCTGCCGGCTAGCGCCAACCGGATTGAATCTACGGTCGAGGCCTCGGTTGACGCCTTCGGCCGCCTCGACGCCCAGATCCAACGCCAATACTTCGGCCAGTCCGCTGTGCCGCTGCGCGGCGTCGAGACTTATCTGGGAGGCGATGAGTTAAAAAAGCTGTTTGAAAAGGGGTTTGCGCGGCGGATCGGAGCGACAACGGTTCGCCGTGTCACCACCGACACTCACCCGGAGGACAACCGGTTGACAGTCAGCGTCGACGTGGGCTCGGAGCGGTTTGCTCAAAACATGCAAGGAAACCTCTATGTGGTGCGTCCGGGTATGCTCGCGAGCGGTGGGGAGTACTTCCTGCCCCTCAAGCCGCGCACTTCGCCGGTGAAACTCGGAGCCGACCTGCGGCACGACACCATCCGGATTCACATGCCGCAAGGGTTCAAGCTCGATGAACTGCCCGGGCCGGTCAAGGTCACGAGTCCCTACGGCGAGCTGGATGCGGAGTGGACGGTGAGCGGCGCGGAAATTGTGATGAAACAGACGCTCGAGATTCGGGGTAAGGTCGCCGGCCCGTCTGAATACGCCGATATCCGCGGTTTCTTCGACAAATTGGCGGGGGCCGAAGATGCTCCCATCGTGTTCGTGAAACAATAAAAGCCGAATTCGTCTCCGTAAGGGCCTCAGGAAACGGCTGAACCTGACGTGACGTAGCGGACAGGTTCATGAACTTCACTATCGAAAGTTAGTCACCGGCCCGGGTTCCGGGACATGCTAAGCTCGGTTGAGCAGAGTCCCGGCGGCAAAGTGTATCGTTGGCCACGGTTTTCTGCGACCGGCTGCTCAAAACTCATGGGAGGTCCGTTGATGTTCCAGTTCCAGCTACAGATGCGAAACGCGATGGTGTGGATGCTGACGGCGATGATTCCAGTGGTAAGCGCCGCGGCGGCAGAGAGCCACGTGGTTCCCTTGACCGAGCTGCACCAGGCGGCCGTCGCCTCCACCGAAGCGCGCGGGGCGAATCTGGCCCGAGTAGAGCACTTTTTCTCTTCGGATGTGGCGCAAGCGTCTCTGCGCGCTGCCAAGATTGACGGCGACCAGGTGATGAAGGCTCTGCCGCTGTTGAGTGATGAAGAACTGGCGCGGCTGGCCGCGCGTACCGATAGGCTGCAAACGGACTTCGCCGCGGGAGCGCTCAGCACTTTGCATCTGACTTATATCGTGATCGCGCTGGCGGCCGCCGTTTTCGTCCTGATCATTGTCGCGGCACGTTGAACACCCGTATTCTGGCGGCGGGAGTGTTCGCGGGCGTCGTGACGGCGGCGGGAAGCTCTCTCTGGCTCGATATTCCGTTCGTCCGGCAGGCGGACAACGGCTGCGGCTCGGCAGCGCTGGCGATGACCATGCAGTACTGGATGCGGCACCGCGCGTCGGTGGCCGCCGAAGACGCAGACGCGGCCCGCATCCAGCAGCAGTTATATTCGGTTAAAGCCAGAGGTATCGCGGCCAGCGACATGCAGCGTTATTTGGATGCACACGGTTTTCGCACGGTGGTTTTTCGGGGCGCGTGGGATGACCTGCGCGAGCAACTGGCGAAGGGAAGGCCGCTCATCGTCGCGATCCAGACAGCGGCTGACGCCTTGCACTACACCGTGGTGGCGGGGCTGGGCGAGGGCACCATCGAGGTGAACGATCCGGCGGACCGCAAGCTGCGCAAGATCGGTCGCGCCGAATTCGAGAAAAAGTGGAGGGCCACCGGGAATTGGACATTGCTGGCCGTGCCGCGTTCGGTCTCCTGATTTTGGCCTTCGGTTGCGCGGCCGCGTCCACCGCCAGCGATCTGGAGCGGGCGATGGAGTTGGCAGGTTCCGGCGAGTGGGGTCAGGCGCGCGCGGCCTTGCTTGCGGGGGCGCGGCGGAACCCTGGCGACAAGCGCTATCCGCTTGAACTGGCAGGAATCGAATACCGGCGGAAGAACTCGGCGGCAGCCAAGCGCTATCTGCGGCGTGCCCTGGAACTCGACTCCGCCGACCGCTACGCGAACGACTTTCTCGGTACCCTCTATTACCTCGAAGGGAACCTCGAAGCAGCGCTCCGGTATTGGAATCGGATTGAGAAGCCGCGAGTGGACGATGTGAAGATTGTCCCGGCGCCACGGTTGAACCCAGTAGTCCTGGATTCGGCGCTCGCTTTTGCGCCCGGCAGTCTGGTAACGCTCGATGGCTGGCGCACCACCCGAGCGCGGCTCGACGGGTTGGACGTGTTTGGTAACTACCGCCTAGAGGTACGGGCCGAGACACAAGAGCGGTTTGACGCCGAGCTCGGTTGGCTTCGGCCGTCGGCGTGGATGACGGCGGTTTCAATGGTACGGGGCCTGGCCTATGAGACCGTGGAGCCCGAGTTGCGCGACATCGGCGGATCCGGATCGAATTGGACCAGTCTCTTGCGCTGGGATGCCCAAAAGCGGCGGGCTGCCACCGAACTGGCGGGACCGCTCATGCACAACGCCAAATGGCGGTATCGATGGTATGCCGATGCGCGCAGCGAGACCTGGAACACCGGCGGGCTCGAGGATTTCCGTTTGCGGAAGATGGCGACCGGGGCCGAATTCGAGGCCATCCCGAACGGGACCGTCACCTGGCGCTCCGGATTCGAGGTGTCGTCGCGGGGTTTGGCGAACCTCGCCGAGTTTCGCGGCGGCACGGCCGTAGCCTACCGCGCGGGCCTCACCTACCAAGTGCTCGACTCACCGGAAAAACGATTCACGCTGGGCTCGAACGCGACGTGGGAACTGGGGCGGATGGTTTCCGGCGCGCCCGACCTCTACTCGCGCGCGCAGATCACGCTGACGGCGCGCTGGATGCCACTGGCGCGCGGCCAGGATTACGCCGTAAAGACGCGGATCAGCGCGGGCACCGCGCAGGGAAGCACGCCCGTGGACGAACTCTTTCTGCTGGGGATCGAGCGCGACAATGACCTTTGGCTGCGCGGACACGCGGGAACCATCGAAGGTAAGAAAGGCAGCGAGCCGGTCGGCCGGAACTACTTTTTAGCGAATTGGGACATCCATAAAGCGGTTTATCGGCACGCGCTGTTCACGGTTGAGGCAGGGCCCTTCGTGGATACCGCCAAGACCAATGACGTATTCGGGCGCGCGGGCTTCAGGCGGTG
>Ga0310909_10001092_pt1 | contig 15483 bp, 17 predicted proteins | sample GREbulkMGT000H_FD_203449 | JGI IMG/M metagenome (GOLD analysis project Ga0310909, IMG submission 203449) | Lab enrichment of tropical soil microbial communities from Luquillo Experimental Forest, Puerto Rico - GRE.bulkMG.T000H | ecosystem: Environmental > Terrestrial > Soil > Tropical forest >... | reverse complement strand
TCGTCTTCGACGGGCTGCTCCAGCCCTGGCACCGTAACGCTGAACCAGCTGACACACTTGAATCAGAATGACGTGGTGCTCACGCTTCCCAGCGCGACCGCGAACTTCCTGCTAACGGATTCGACCACGAAAATCATTGAGAACCCGGAGATCCGAGCGATCGACGGCCAACAAGCCAAGCTCAACATCGGCGACCGAGTCCCTGTGGCAACTGGAAGCTTCCAGGCCGGCGTCGGTGTGGGTTCAACAGCCGGTGCGGGCTTCGTCAATCCACTTGTCAATACGCAATTCCAGTACATCGATGTAGGTGTCAACGTGGAAGTAACACCGCACGTGCATCCGAATCGCGACGTGAGCCTGAAGGTTCAGATTGAAGTGTCGTCCGTGACCGGACAAGCCACCATCGGCGGCATTCAGCAGCCCATCATCAGCCAGCGCAAGATCGCTCACGAGATCCGGCTGAAGGAAGGTGAGGTCAGTATCCTCGCGGGCTTGATCGATCATATTGACACCAAGACCTTGAATGGCTGGCCCGGGCTCGCCAAGATTCCTGTCATGCATTACTTGTTCGCGGCAACCTCGACGGACCGACAGGACAACGAGGACTTGATCGTGCTGGTTCCCCGCATCGTTCGCATGCCGGAATGGACTCGAGCGAATTTGCGCGGCATGTACTCGGGCACGGAAACGCTTCCGGCCGTGAAACGCGAGCTAGATGTGAAAGCACCGGCCTCGAATCCGGCTCCGCAAACGCCGGGGCCCGGTGCGGCCTCGCTGGCGCCTACGGCCACCCCGGCCCTGGCCACGAACCCGGTGCCGGCGCCTGGCAATGCCACGCCTCCGGCCGCAACGCCACCACAAGCATCGGGACCCAGAATGCACTTTGAGCCCGCGGCGCTCAATCTCAGTCCGGGGCAGACGGCAACCGTTGGCATTGTCGTCGAGAACGTCACCGATCTTTTCTCGGTTCCCATGCTGCTGCAATACAATCCCGCGGTCATCAGCGTCGAAGAAGTCCGCCACGGCGGCTTCCTCTCGGGAGGCACACAGGAAATCGCGATTGTTCAGCGTGTAGACAAGGAGCATGGCCAGGCCATCATTTCAGCCACACGCCAGCCCAACACGCCTGGAGTCAATGGCAACGGAACGCTGTTGGGCGTGGTGATTAAAGCGCTGGCACCGGGAACAAGCAATCTTTCTATCGTGCAGGTGAACGCCAAGGATTCTCAGCAGAGACCCATTCCTTTGGTCACGGGCGAAGCGGTGCTGAGGGTGCAATGAGTCCAGAAGGGCTTGGGCGCAAGATGCGTAAGTTTTCCATCAAGAGCCGCCGTGCCGGGCAGGCAGGCATGACGCTACTCGAACTCATCATTGCGTGCACGATTTTGCTGATCCTTTCTTCCGCCGCCTTGCCGATCGCGAGGTTCACCATTGTCCGCGAACGCGAAAGGGAGTTGCGGCACGATTTGCGCGATATGCGCAATGCCATTGACCGCTATAAGGACTACGCCGACCGGGGCATGCTCCGCACGGAATTGGGTAGCGAGGGCTATCCCCCCGACCTTGACACTTTGGTGAAAGGAGTTGCCTTGGGCGGTGCCGGCGCGAGCGGAAAAAATGTGCGCTTCCTCCGCCGCGTTCCTGTTGACCCAATGACGGGGCAGGCGGATTGGGGCATGCGGTCAATCCAGGATGATCCGGACTCGCAGAGCTGGGGTGGAAAGAATGTTTTTGATGTTTACTCCAAGTCGCAAGCCACGGCCTTGGACGGAACCAAGTATACGGACTGGTGATGACGTGCTGAATCTTACTCTCCGAGCCCGGGGCGGTCGCCACGTATCGCGCAGGCGGGAATCCAATTCTCCTCGCTGCGGTCAAGGCTTTACCTTGATCGAGTTGATGATCGTCATCTCCATCATTATCATTTTGATCGGCATGGCAGCAGGCCTGTATGGACGGTCGATCCAACATGCGCGCGAGGCGGTACTCAAAAAAGACTTGATGACGATGCGGGAAGCAATCGATAGCTACACCCTGGATAAGCAGCAGGCTCCTCAGACGCTCGACGATCTCGTGCAAGGAGGCTACTTGCGCCAGGTTCCGGTCGATCCGATCACCCAGCAAAACGACTGGGTTCTCCACACGAGCGACACGGTGCTTACCCCTGAGCAGAGCGGCACCGGCATTGACGATGTGCATGCGGGAGCGGATGCGATCAGCAGCGACGGCACTCCGTATAATTCCTGGTAGATTCTCTTCTGACAAAAAAACTGTTTTTCGCGTTACCGAATTTGACGGACCGCTCGGCGTCCGCTATAGTGGGAGTGCGGGGTGGAGCAGCCTGGTAGCTCGTCGGGCTCATAACCCGAAGGTCGTCAGTTCAAATCTGACCCCCGCAACCAATTAAAGCGTTAAGCAGCAAGGGCTTTCGGATCTCCACCGAAAGCCCTTTTTCTCTTGCCGAGCCCGATTGTGCACGAATTGTGCACGTCCTCTAAAACCTAGCCCGTAAGCAAAAAAGGCCGGGAGAGAATCCCGGCCTGAAGTATTCCGTAAATTTGCGAAATTCTTTCTAGCGCATGGCCACAACTTTTGGCTCTTGCTCCTGTGCGGCCGCTGCTTCGCGGAATTCCTGTACCAGTTCAAGCGCCTTGCGTTTGCGCTTCACGTCTGCAATGTTGTACCGCGTGTAGGTCGCCTGTGAGCGATGGCCGGAAATCGACATTGCCACGTCGCGCGACACGCCCGCTTCGTCCAGATTTTTTACGGCACTTCGCCGCAAGTCGTGAAAAAGTCTGTTAGGGACGCCCGCCTTTTTGCAAGCCGACTTCCATGCTTTGCGAATGTCAACGATGGGCTCGCCGTCGTGATGAAAGATCAGTGCGGCCAGCGTCATAGTGTCGCCCGTTTTCACCTGACGCGCGGCGCGGCGACGTTCGAGAACTCCCACGAGGTCATTCCCAACCATCGGGATCAATCGCGCGTTCTTTTCGTCTCCGTCGCCCTTGGCGTCTTCGGCCTGCAGCTCGATCACGTCTCCTTTGACGTACTGCCATTTGAGCGATAGGACTTCGCCAAGCCTCATTCCCGTACAGTAGGCGAACAAGGCAAGATCTTGGAGGTAGGCCGGAAGGAATCCGTAGATTTTGCGGAACTCGCTCTCTTCGCAGAATCCCTTCCGTGCGTTGCCTTTTTCGGAAAGGAATTCGATATGCGGCGCGCGGACGAGATCGCCGCGCCGTACCGCGATTAGGTAAGCCTGGCGAATCAGCTGCAACGGCCGGTTGATCGAAGCGGGTTTGTCGCCGTCAGCGAGCCGTTTTTTCTTGTAGCCGTCGATTATTTCGGAGGTTAATCCCACGGCGAGATAGTTTCCAAAATCTTCGTCCGCCCGCTTCAGATGGGATAAATTCTGTGGGCTCGCCTGGCCGTTGAGTTCAAACTTAGCTTTCACGGCTTCGAGCAAATCATGCACGGTGAGGCGCCGCACTTGTGGAGTCACGAACGGCCTGGCACCGATTTCGTCGGCGTGCACTTCCTTTAGCCGGGCGCGCAGAAACTTTTCTGCTTCCTTCGGGTTCGTTCCGCCCGTCGATTCGCGATGCTGCACGCCTCTCAGGTAGTAGCAAGCCCAGTACACCGAGCCACGCAAATAAATCCGCCCGTCGCCTCGCATCTTAGTTCCCTCCCTTCACGGGTGCCTTGGCCCAACGCGCTTGCGCGCCTTTCTTGCCGATTTCCGAGAGTGCTTTCTTGTCGAGATTCTTCGCGCGAGCCTTGCCACCCTTCGCGCCCGCCTCTCGAATCGTCAATTCCTTCTTTGCCATGCCCCTGTTCCCTCCCTTTGTCCTATCCTTAGGGCTAGGCATAGTCTACCGCTAGGCATTGTAGGGTCAAGAGAACGTTTGCGAAGGATTTGCTGGAAGCGCACTTGCAGGGCTCGCTTGGCGGATTCGATAGCTCGATAGGTTGCGTGCTTGCCTTGCGCCAAACTCCAAGCCAGGAACGTTTGAAGATCCGCATCCGTTATTTCTGCTAGGCGCCGCATGCGCCAGCCTTGTGTGCGTGTCAATCCAAGGTCTCGGCAATTGGGAATGTCGGAGTGCTTCCTTGGACTTCTCGCACGCGGCCCTTTGCCCGCTCGGATCATGGCGATCAAATATTCCAACGTTCGCCCTCACTGAGTTCGCTTAAGTCAATCATCGCGCCCGCTTTAAGTAGGAATCGAGTCCCGCAGAACTGAAAAGCAACTTCCGCCCGATGCGCCGCGTGAACGGGAATTTTTTGGAATTCCGGTACAGGTAATCCGGCGACACGCCGAGACGATGCGCCGCTTCGGGAACTTCGAGGTTTTCATTCGGCGCCTGCACAGCCGGGCTTGTGAGCCGAGCCAGGATTGTCACGCGAATTTCTTCGAGCTCCGCGGCGAGGCGCGGCAGTTCATCGGCGGGTAACGTCTTCGCCAGTTCGAGCGCGGGTTGGAGAAGGAATCGCACTCGTTATTTCTCCATTCGCAAAGTGAGCGGCGATTCGCGCGGCATGGAAACATGCACCTGGAAACTAGGATCGCCATCGGCATCGGTGCAAAGGAATTGGCGCAATCCACGCCACATCAGCGCCGCAGAAACCATTTTGTGCACATCGTCCGGCCCGACCACTAGGCAGTCATCGCCCCGCCAGGTTTTACGTTTTGATTCTCCGTTGATTTTCACGTCGGCCGTGTCGCCAACATTGAACGATTCCGGCATCCACACCACAAACAGAAGTTTTCCGGTGTGTATTTTTCTCATCGTCGTCTTCGGTCTGTCGCCTAGCCGCGCCCATTTTTTCAATTGTTTCTTGCTGTACATTTTGGGGCTCGCCTTGCCGCCCTTCGGGCCGGCTGTACTACGAAGGACGAGACACACAGTGGGGCTCGTTGCGTCGGGGGGCTAGGCATAGCGTGCGACTACCTGTTTACGCCAATCTGGGTCATTCGTCGTGCCTGTTCTGCAGTCTTCCTCATGGCTCGTGACTGGGTTCGCTTGATTGGGACGGACTGCCCTCACAGGACTGTGAGAAAGCTGCTCCACGTTGCAATTCCGCCTGGGCTTTGGTGACAGTGAGACGTGCATAACTCTCCGGATTTGCTTTTTCAGAGGCGCGGTACCGTGCAATTTGGCGGATGACCTCTTCGGGGTCCTCGCCGCGACCTAGTGCTCGTTTAGCAAAGGCCCAGTCGTGTTCGGACTGGCTCAGGCTGGTGCGTGGCGAAGACTCCCGCTTAGCCTTGTCGTAGTTGTGGTGCGGTGAATCCTGAGAGTCGATGTGTAATTTGAAATCACGAAGATGGTAAGTTTCCGGGGATTCCCTTCGAACGTCGACATAGACGTCCGTTTCGTATTTCTTGTTGGCAAAACCTGGTAGCCGCAAGACACGCGTTGCATCGGTAGCGGCGGGATCTCCACTGAACTCGCGTGCCATGGCGTGCAGAAGCCCTTCTGCCTCGTCGAGACTCATGCCTTCCACCTTCCAGACAACCTGGAATTTTCCGGGCGAACTGGTGAGGACGTAATTTGGTTTCGGGACGACGTTGGAGTTTTCAACGGATTCCAGGGCTTCCGGCCCGCCGTGATCCAGGTCGAGATAAACGTGCCGGATGGATTCGATGTCTTCCTTCGTTCGCGTCGAGGCATCTTGCCGGAGCGGGTTCATTCCTATATAGATGTCCGACCCGTTGGCGTTCTTGTAACGCAACCATGCTTGAAACTCAGGACTCGACGCCTTTTGCGCGCTGGTGATGCGCTGAATGGTTTCGCCGAAGTCGCGGTTCAGCACGAGCATGGCGATCCGGTCGGTCTGCTCGAAGTTGTCGAGAATGTATTCTGAAGCGGACGGAACAAATGCAGTAGGGTTCTCCACGGAATTCATAGAAGCTCCTTGTAACTGTCGAAAACAAAGCCGTAGTTGTATTCATCCCTGTCGGGATCGTAGCCGTGGATTTCCACGACCTCGGAAACGAAGCGCCGGCCAGGCCGGCGCTCCAGGTGCACGACGACGTTTACGGAGTCGCCGACGTTTGTCTTGATCGCCCGATAGGGCAAATCCACGCCGCTCTGCAACACGCAACTGGTGAATCGAGCAAGGCCCTGCCTTGCGGAGGTGGCATGGACTGTTGAAAGACTCCCGGAATGCCCGGTGTTGAGGAGCTGCAGGAGATCGAAGGCCTCACCACCGCGTATTTCACCGAGGATGATCCGGTCGGGCCGGTGGCGAAGGGAGGCTTTGAGGAGGTCCCGGATGGTTATGGCGGGCAGACCGTTCTGCGACTGCCGCGCTTCGAAACGGACCAGGTTGTCCTGGTCCATGTGAATCTCCGACGTGTCTTCGATAAGAAGGACACGTTCATCGGGCGGGATGAACTTCCCGAGGACATTGAGCATCGTAGTTTTGCCAGATCCGGTACCCCCAGCGATGAGAATGTTTTTCCGGGCGAGAATGTAGTTTTCGAGTTGGTTGGCGAGCCACCGCTCCAGCGTTCCTGCCTGAACTAGTTCTTCGACGCCAAAGTGCCGGGCGTTGAATTTCCGGATGGTCAGAGTCACGCCGTTTACACTGCAAGGCGGGATGACGGCGGCGACGCGACTGCCATCCGGTAGCCGTGAATCGAGGATGGGTTTCGACTCCGAAATGTCGTCGCCCAATCGTCGGGCAATATTCTTCACGGCGACCATCAAGGACTTCTCGCCGAGATTCACACCCTGAATCGGCTCGACGAATCCGGCCTTTTCAATGAAGATGCGGTCCGGGCCGTTGACCATGACCTCGCTGATGGAGTCATCGAGAATCAGGTGTTCGATCGGTTTGAGAAACGGAAGGATGGTTTCAAATCCGTTCATTAGAGTTCTCCGTCCGCAAGCTGGCGGAAGTAGGATTTGTTCACGTTGTTGTAGTAGGGCTTGAGGTAGCAAAACATCGGAGGCATGGGGTTCGTGCCGTCGTAGGCGATGGTGACGGACTGCGCGTTACGCAGTTCCATGAAGGTTTTCGTATCGAAGCGGGGATCGTGGTGCGGGCTGTAGCTTTTCGAGGCGGTTATATTTGACTTGTGAGAGAGGGCCTTGCCGGTGAGGAAGCTGACGTTTGCGTCGTGCCCGCTTTCCGAGAGGTTATAGCTAGCCTTTAATTTATCCTCGCGCCCGCAAAGCTCGCTGGCGATTCGCGCAGAGAAGTCATCGGAAAGCGACAAGAAGATCTTGGTGCGAAACGTCTGCAGCAGGGTTCGCCAAGATTCCCCTGGCAGCGCCGACTTAAGGGAACTGATGCTCTGGGTCGCGATGATCGGGATACATTTGGGCTGTCTGGACAGGCTGAGGAATTTCTCATCACCGGTAGGTTCACTCTCACCGACTGTGGCGAAGTGTTGATACTCATCGCAGAGAAACAACACCTGCCGGAAATAGCTTTCTGGATGCTTCTCCATGAAAGGCACCCGATTGAGCACTGCTCGTTCGAAGTCGAGTTTCAGCATCACGGCGAGGGCCTTGGCGAGGCCAGCGTTCATGGCGATCGGAAAATTCAGGGCACAGACACGGCCATTCTCGACGAGCCAAGAAAGAGAAGGCAGCGGTCTGCCGAACTTGAAGTCTGCATTGGCCCGGGGGTCGTAGCATTCCGCAGGAGGACAGAAAGTGCGCTTGACGTCGGGGTTGTCATCGAAGAGCGAAAGAAATACCGAAATCCCCTCGACGATGGAGGTCCGCAGTTTAGGCTCGATTCTCTTCCAATCCTGAAAGAACCACCGCTTCACCGCTTCGAGCTGCGCTTTCTTTTGAGCAGGAGCGGGGTTCTTGCGAGAGCCGTTTTCGGCTTCCCATTGGATACTCTTGTCTTTCAACACCGCGACGAGGCCTGGTGTGAGTGGCGCCCGGAAGCGGTTGGACTCTTTGTCGAGCCGGAATTTGAATGCGTCGAGGTCACGCGGATACTTCAGATACTCTTCTTCCCACAGCAACGCGGAATCGGCTTCGATGAGCCGGCGGTCCGCCTCTTTTATTTTGCTTTCGAGTAGATCAGGGTTGATGGCGCATTCATAAACATCAAAGAGCGTAACGTAATCGAAAGCGACCTTGTGAAGCAGGATGATGAATTTCACGAGGTTTGTGTAGGCCTGCTGCCAGAAGGGTTCCTTGCCCCGACCAAACAGGTTGTTCAGCAGCGAAGCGATGTTGTACGCGAGGGCATAGGCATCGAGGTCGTTGTGAAGGGGGTTGTAACGGTACTCGGATTCGAGGCTGATTTCGACGTAGTCTCCAGCGCGTCCGTGCCGTGCGAGGATTTCCTGCACTTTCCCGCAGAAGTCGCCTTTCACTTCCAAAATAAGTCCGCCAATGCGCCGATCGAGGTCTTCAGCGCGATACGCCAAAATCTGCTCAGCGAAGGGGTACATACAACTTGCTGTTTTTCCCGAGCCGACCGCACCCACGATGGCGATGCCCGTGAAAAGGCCTCGTTCCGGGATGACTAGCCAGCGCGGCGATTCGGAAGGAAGTTGCTTTCGGGGGTGATGTACCTCGCCCACCACGAGAGAAAGTGCTGTCCGTTTCCGCGGGTCAGGATAAAGGGGCAGTTTGCCAGCCCGAATCTTGCGGCCTGCCTTGAGGGCGAAAATGTAGAGGCCGGAAAGCAGGATCGAATAGGCGATGTAAGGCGTTGTATAGAGGAAGAGGGCGTAGGAGTACTTGAAGAAGAGAAAGGCCGACGCCGAGCGGATGGCCATGACCCGCAAAAAGATATTGTCTTCCGGGAATGGCGTCCTGAAGTAGAGCGCCATTCCCGTGGCCGCCGAGATAAGACAGGCGAGGAAGTGCCTCGAATGGAGGATTCGTTGGATCATGCCCGCGCCACCTTTGGCGCGGCGGGACCATCCTTCCTGTCAGCCTGCGTCTGCTGTTGCTTGCGCCAGCGGCGGAACTCCACATCTCTCCAAATCACGATCTTCAGTGCTGAGTTGACGACGTGATCCGGCGTACTCTGGATGAAGGTCGCGTACTTCTCTACAGCGACTGCAATCGGTTCCTGCAGTTCGTATTCGCGCTTCACCATCGCCGGCGGCTTATTAATGATCGACATAATTTATCCTTCCTTATCTCTTCTTGGCCTTACTGGACGCGGGCAAAACACATGGTGAACAGAGAATCATCCTGTTCGCTGGGCTGGAGCGACCGCCACGGTTCCCGTGGCAACGAAGTGGGGTCGCTCCAGCCCAGCCGGGTGTTTTGCCCGCGTCCAAAATCAACCGTCGCGCTATGCGCAACCTCTGTGCTCCCAATAACTTCCGTTCACCGCAGAGGTGAACGGAACGGTGAACGGCAGAGTGAACCGTGTCGTTCATGCGCCGTTCACCCGGTCTCTGGTTCTCTCGTCGAGCGGTGATCGCCCATTCCGGACGAGATATGTGTCAAAGAAGACCGTCCGCGGCGGAGCAAGCTGTGAAAACTCAAGCCTCAGTGCAGTCTCGGCGATTCGGCCTGTGATCCAGGCCTGGTAAAGACCTTCAAAACGCTCGCCGTGAAACCGACGGCGTGCCTCGTTCAAAAACTCAAAGTCCGCCGCCACCGGCACAACGTATTCGTGGTTTTCCCACTTTCGGCGGACGTCGAAGTAACGAAGCACCTCGCTGGATACATCGGATTCGAGTGGCTGTTTGACGCTCGAGCGGAAGCGATCTTCAGCGCGACGAAACTCCGTGGCCCGCGGCGCAATGTAGAGCAGGCGAAAGCTCTTCAAGTGGCGGAAGAGTCCTTGATAGGCCGCGAGATGCGCGACAAAACTCCATAAGCTTCCCGTGCCGGGATCCACGTACCCGAAGGTGACCACAGGCAAAAAACCTGATAAGGGAGCCGCGAGAAATAGAGGAAACGTATCCACGAAATAGCGAACGGTCGGGTGGCTACCAGGGCCGCCTTCGTAAACCTTGGCTGGGAGAACGTCCTTCGGAACGGCAAGAGATTCACAGAAGAGATTGACCTTGTCGCTTTCGGTCTCAAGAAAGTCGTGCCCTGGATTCTCAAGTAGAAAGTCCATCTGCACGAGACGCGTGCGGATGTAGTCGAACGAGTGCCGGCGACGATTGCGGACGTTGTCCTTATCGATGGGCCCGTAGACAAGCCGAGAAAACAGATGAAAGACTGACCCTGTTCCCAGGTAATCGCGCACGGTGGCGTGTGCGTGCTTCAGGAGTTTCTGTGCGAAGGCCATAGAGCGCTTTCCCCGGCTCACCCCGGTGAAGGCGTTGAAGTGACGCATGGTGAAGTAACCTGAGTGCGTCGCCACCACGTAAAGGAAACGCGCCTCCGGTTCCGTGTAGCCGAGAGCGGCAATTCGTTCGATTTGATCCTGGGGCATTTTCATAGCGACAAAATCTCGGCCGTCAATTCACGTTGATCCAGAACGCGCCGGAGGTTCGACATGTCGCTGGCATGGGCGTAGATGGAAAATCCGGCGCGGACTTTTTCCGCGAGATGCCGTCCGCGGTAATGGCTGGTGGCGAGTTCGATGTCCACACGGGCTCGCTCTCCATCGGGGGTGTCGTACTCGATGCGCACGTCAGGAAGAGGAATCTTTCCGCGCACCACTTGAAGCCCCTGCCGTTCGGCCACAGTGCGCTTGCTCTCGGGGGAGGCGCGGTCCGGCCCGAGTTTCGCGAGTTCGTGGTAGACCCGCTTTTTCAACTCGTAATCGAGGACTACGCGGAGGTTCCGTCCGCCCCCCCGTTCAATCTTGTCCGCCGCTTTCTGGTAAAGCCGGTAGAGGTCGGCGTCATGGTGAGCTTCGCGTGGCTTGGCGAAGCCAAAGTAAAGGGCCTGATCCCTACCGGCGATTCTGTTTTCGGTGAGGAAACGGTGGCCCGACTTGGTAAGCGTGAGCAATTGTCGTGAGCCCTTTTCCTCATGAGGAATGGACTTCATCTGGACCAGGCCTTGCCGGATGAGGTTTTCGACATCAGGCCGCATTCGGCCTTTGTCGCTGCCGTAGGCGAACTCCGTCAGGTCCTCCTGAGCAATTGCACGAAACTTGCCGACTTCGACCATCGTTGTGATTTCCGAGGTCCGCAAACGATAGGTCCGACCCCGGATTTCGTAGACCTGGCGAAGCTCAGGGGAGCAAATGGCGCCTGGATCGGTATGGGAACCTGCCCCCTGTGCAGGCTCTTCCCGCACTTGGTCACGCGACTCCTCATTGCAGGATGTCTGCTGGGCTTTGGACTCGCGCTCCTCGGAGACCTCGCGCGGGCCGATGAACTCCTCGGGTTCGTAGCCGCGGGCCATTTCAGTCGGTCTCCTCTTCAAACCAAGGCGCGGGCACGTCGGTCGCACCCATGTGAAGCTGTTTGTCGAGATGGGAGAGTTTTCGCCCGGTGTCCTTGAGGAAGAACTTGCGGATGAAAACGAAGGCGACAGCAAACACATTGACGGACAAGAGAGCCACGTAGGTGAGGATGGGTGTCGCATATTCGCGCCAAAGAACGAGCTTGTATGGGGCGAAGAATTTCAGTTCACCCATGAGCCAGAAAACCAGGGCTAGCAGAAGGGCAATGGTAATGATCAATGCGTTGGCAATCATTTCAGGCCTCCCGATTGGAATGAGGACTCACGCGAGGTTGCGGGATGGAGCTGATGGCTGGCCCTGGACGATTGCGGCAACGGGCGCGGAGTTGGGCCATGGGGTGGGAACCTCGTAGACATATATTTCAAGGGCAGCAGCGATGTTGTACGCGAGGGCGATGCTTGGCAGAAAGCGCCCTTTCTCCAGGGCGTCGACGCACGCGCGATTGACGCCGACGCGGGACGCGAGATCGGTTTGTGTCGGTGTTTCTTTTCGGAAGAGTTGAACACGGTTTTTCACTTGAAGGCCTCGTCTTCACGGAAGTGGGTGATCGTCAACCCCAAAGGGTTGATGGGAATCAATTCGTTGGGCACGCGGCTCTTGAAGAGGAAAATGAAGTTGGCGGTATAAAGATCGCGCTTCAGTTCGCTGTGGTCGGCGGGAGAGTAGTAGACCAGATAGAAATCCACACGTGCACGGAATGGCGGAGTCTGCATCTCTTCGAGTGCGACTTTCTTCACTTCTACGTCGACCTCAGGAGCCGCGGTGTTGGTGAGAAATTTCCGAATGATGTCGCCTTTGCGGTAGGCGTCGAGAATGCCGTCGGCAAGCTTTCCGTCGAGGAAGTAGAGGGCCTTCGAGAAGTCATCCTGAATGGTGTAGCGGTTGCGACGATAGTAGAGGCCACAAAACTGCGACAGAAAATACTTTGCCTCCGCGTCCTGCGGCTTGTACTCAAGGTTGTGATAGTTGATGGCTTCGGCGCGGCCGAGATCATCAATGCGAATCACAAGAGGGCGAAAATCTTGAAAGGTTTTGATCGTCTTCAAATCAAGAACCAACAGGCCCACAGCGACGAGAGAGACAAGGGTCAGGGCGATTTTGAGATAGGTGTTGGTCACCATAGGGTCACCGTATTGTTCGAGATAGAGCCGCTTGGCATCCTGGAAGGTACGGTCGTCACTCATGGCAGGAGGCCTCCAGCGATGCCGCCCACAAGGGCGGCTGAGGACCCGCCGGCAGTGCCACTGAAGATGTGGTTAGTGAGGGCCGGTATTTTCAGAAGGGCATAGATCGAGGCAAGGAAGGTAATGAAGAGGACGGGGAAAGCTTCAATGAGTTGGACGGTCGAAATGGCACCCTTCGGCTGAAGATCCATGATTCCGAGGATTAGATTTGCAATGATGTAGACAACTGCAGCAGCGATGACCTGGTAGAACGCATATTGGATGAAACAGCGAAACCACCCCCAGAACAGCCACTCCATTTTCGGGACGATAAAGAAAGGTATGAAGACCGGCCCCACAAGAACACAGACGGCAGTGGCGATAAATCCGAAGGCTATGACGACGATGGCAATGGCCTGAGCTGCGGCAAGCAGGATGATGATGACCACGTACATGGCCGTTCCCAGGACGTCTGCGATACCGGGCGAGTCCATGCGAGACTCAAAGTCCGCAATTCTCTCCTCCACGGTTTGAAGTTCGGTCTGATTGATTGTGTTGGCAAGAAATTGGGACTCGTCGGTAATGAGGTTATGGAAACTGGTCCCCACACCCGGAATGGGCGCGCTGTAGTAATTGACCATCGCGAAGCCAAAGCTGACAGTCAGAAGAAGACTTGCGAAGTTGTCGAAGTGGAGGAAGTGTCTGCCTCCGGCAGATGAGAGAGCCAATTTAACTCCGAACCAAACGACGAGGATTGTGGCGAAAGCGCGGAAAAGGTTTTGCCCCATCGCGTCGAAGAAGCCGAGATTCTGCGTGAGCAGGTTATGGATAGCCTGAAATATAAACTGCAGGTAGTCCATGGGTGACAGCTCCTTCGACGCGACGCGTAGATTGCAGGACGCGTACTACGGCATCCGGAAGTTCTGAAGTGAAGTGGTTAAGGTGCTTGTGACTTGGGAAATGTTCCCGGAGAGATTTGCTTGCCGGGAAATGTCGGCGTTGATCGCGTTAGTGGTGGTCTCGCGCTGTTGTTTGGCGAGGATGGTTTGCTGCTCGAGCAGCGACGCCAGGAGCTTGTTTGAATCCTGGAGCGTGCGCAGCGTCAGGACTCCCGCCGCGTTGATTTTGTTCAGTACGGAGACTTCACTATTGAGATCGGAGTCGCTCGAAAACGAGTCTTGTTCCAGGTTTGCGATCTGTGTCTGGATATCCTGGGCGCTGCCCCGGATGGCGCCGATGGTGGCCATTGCGTTCATGTTTGCGCCGTCCGCGAGTTCGACGGAGGCGTATTGGGACTGCACGCGGTCCAGCTCCGAAGCATCCATGCCTGAGAGATGATCCGGGCTGTACGGAAGTAGTTGGGTTGTGGACTTCTGGTAACCGGTATTGATGTTGGGAAGCAGGCCGGAGTTGATGCCGCTAATCCAAGAGCTGGTATTTCCGAAGGTGTTCAGCGAGGTCACATTTCGCCATTGCGAAAACACCGCGCGGTAACGCGCAGGCATGTTTCGGATGAAGGTGGCCATCTGAAGGGCCAAGTTGAGCTGGTTGGTGATTTGGGCGTAGCTCTTTTGCAGTTCAAGGAGGTGCTGTTGAAGTTGCTGGTAGCGGAGCAGCGCGTTTTGGTAGTTGGTAGGGTCGTACACGATCCCGCTCCCAAATTGCGCGGAGGCGGTGCCAACGCAAAACCCCATGACGAGCACAAAGAGCAAAGCTTTCCTTTTCATCGAACTTCCATCCTTTCTTTCTTGCCTTCTAGAGATCGGAAGGCATCTTGTGGTTGAGGTAGTCGGGCAATGCGAGATCGCCCGCGAGATAGACTTTGACTCGGTGGCCTTCGCGGATGGTCACCGTTGGCATGATGTTCAAGAACTTCTCGAGGATTTGTGCGGAAGACTGCGCTGTGCTTCGCGCGAATCCCTGACGCATCAGGTCCGTGCTGGACGCGGTGAGGGAGCCTGCGGTCCCGGTCTCCGCGATGGCCCCGAGGCCACCAACGGCCAGCGATACTCCAAAGATGCGGAGATAGTGGTTATTGACCTGATCCCGCAGCCCGGTGTCGCCGATCTGGTTGAGCCCCTTGAATTGATCGAGGCTGACGGAATATCCGTCCGGCATAAGCATGCGGTGAAACAGAACGGCTAGACGTGTCTGGCCGAAGGTGTCCACCTTCTTCGTTTCACCCAGCAACTTCGCCCCTGCGGGGATCAATAGATGCTGGCGGTCGTTGGAATAAACATCGGTTGAGAGCAGGCACGCAACGGGACCTGCAAAGCCTCCGTTGAGACGGTTGATAAGGACGGTTTCGAGGATGGTTCCTTCGAACAGTACGTAGGTTTTTCCTGCCGCCGCGTTGGCCGTATCGGCGGACGCGGCGGCAGGTCTTTTTGTTTCCTCCTTTCGATCCTTGGTTGCTTCCGCGGAAGCAGTTTGCATCGGCGGGAACGACGAAGTGCCCGGCACCGGAGAAGTTGGTTTTGGCTGCGTCTCTTTCAGAAGTTGAGCTATCTGAGCCGTTTCCGGCCCTGAAGGGAGAGAAGCAGGAACGGCGAAGGCGGGTTCACTTGCCGGGGACGGAGCACCTGCTAGTAGTTTGCGGTAACTTAGAGCCACGTTGGAGGCGAAAAGCGATACATAGGCACGCCTCTTCCGCTCCGCCTGGATCGGGTCTTCTTCCGGCCGCTGCTCGCCCGTACCACCGGCGCCAGGTTGTTGAGACTGCGAGTCGTGTGTGGCGGCGCCCATTTGTCGAGCCTGCTGAGCGAGTGCGGCCTGGGCGACAAGTTGCTGGCGCTGCAAATCCTGAATGCGGTTTTGCATCTCGGCAATCTTGGTTTCGTTGACTTCGAAGGGTGCTTCTACGGGCGCGGCGGACGGCGTTGCTCTGGCTGGCGTCGGCGGCTTCTTGCCCCCAGTCAGCCACATGATGGCGACCATGCAAAACGCCAGC
>Ga0310909_10001091_pt1 | contig 15485 bp, 16 predicted proteins | sample GREbulkMGT000H_FD_203449 | JGI IMG/M metagenome (GOLD analysis project Ga0310909, IMG submission 203449) | Lab enrichment of tropical soil microbial communities from Luquillo Experimental Forest, Puerto Rico - GRE.bulkMG.T000H | ecosystem: Environmental > Terrestrial > Soil > Tropical forest >... | reverse complement strand
GATGAGCCAGCAATCCTCTCTTACGCAATCAGCTCATTCTGTCCGACAAGTGCTGACGGCCTACACCGAGGGCTTGCTTTTGCCGGCGGGCCGGGGTTTGCCACGACGCAAACGGAGTGCGCCATGACTGAGTCGAGGGTAGCAAAACGCGCGCTTTGAGCCGGTAAAAGTTGCAATTGTGGTTAGCCAACCGTATTTGGTTCCACATATTGCAGCGTACCTTGCCGCCCGGGTTCATCGCGCCATGCCTCCCAACCAAAACCGATAAGCTGCCATCCGGCAGCCAATGGCTGCACGAGATCAAGCACGACGGCTTTCGGATCGTCGCCCGGAAGGAAGGCTCGCGAGTGCGACTCTATAGGCGCCCTACGTTTCAGGAGGCTCCCGCCATCCCGTTCAAGGTTTAATGCCCGTGAAGGGCTTGATACGTTCGCTTCGCGAGCTAAACTTTCTTGGCCGTCCGGATGGCGGAAACGGAGGACTCAGATGCCGACCAATGGAGGACGCAACGGTGACGGGGGCGCCACCAATGCAGAAAAGGAGCGAGTATACGAGCTTCTCGGCTTTACTCAGGTTACTTTCTCAGCCAATCCGTCACCAGTTCGCCCGTTTGGAACGACAACGCTTTCGTGGGAAGCGAAATTACCTACTAATCTCCACTCAGAAATCACGATCGTGGTCGCCGGAAACGAGGTACACGGAATTTCGCCGGGTACTCTCTCGGGCAGCGCGACCATTACCATGGACCAAACCACTCTTTTCGGACTTACTGCCAAGACTCCCATAGTGCAGAGAACGATTGCCGTCCTCACGGTCCCCGTGAACGAATCTGAGTGTCAGCGAAGCTCCTTCCCCGTGCAAATTCTCACGGCTCGGATCAAGCAGCCTATCGATCAAGCACTTCAAGGACGGCTGCACGACCCCACGGGCTCTAAGGTCACGGCTAACGACGCCGGCATTGTTTTTATAGCCGTGACGCTTAACCTGCAGGGGCAGGATACTATGGATATTTCCATGCAGTTAGTGGTTCAAATGGACGAGGCCGCACGAAACGTCGCGGTGACGGCCCGCAGTATCGTAGCAGATACGCACCTATCTGGATTGGGATCGTTTTGCGAGGGTGCCGTTTCGCAAACCGCACAGGCCTTTATGACTGAGATAGCTAACAATCAAATAGTTCCGAGCGTCGTACAGGGTTTGAATGATCAAATTCAACAGGCTGCTACGGCCGCTAAGACGGCGGATCCGCAGCATCGGGATTTTGTGCTAACCTCTTTCACTCTCGACAGCAACGAAGTCGCGTTTCTCATTTGCCCAACGGGGACTGGCGGGCCCAGCAGTCGCTTGGATGACATTCCCCTCAGCCAGCTTCATCGGCCGCCGAAAGTTCGTTAATCCCAAATTACGCGCGAATCCAACGATAACAAGCGATTGCGGTTACAAACCTCGGCGCCCCCGCTCATTGAATCCTATGGCTGGATGCCAAGCTAGACGTGTCGAAAGGGCCAGCGAAATGAGAGCGGCACGTGGACAAGGACTACCTGGTCCTCAAACGCGCCTCAGCAAGCCGCCCGTCCTCCGGTTGCCACGATATGAGGCGCTCCAGGTTGAATAGCACGTTGTCGAGAAACACGACCCGATCGCCAATCCGCCACTGCGTCATAAATGCCTGGATGAAGTCCCTTTTATCTGCACGCCCGCAATTGAGCAGGCGCTTGACGATCTCGCCACATGCCTCATCAAGTTCGCACGCGGCAAGCCGCTGAACCATGTCCGGGTCCACAGCGAGCGCATAGTCCACCTGGCGCATTCGCAATGGCGAGTCCGCACGAATCCCTTCGGCATTGCTCTCGCCGCCTCCTTGCTCCACCGCTAAGGCCCGCAGCTCCAGTTGCTGCCGATATTCGACAGCTTGAAGGGCCACTTGACACGAATGGCGGTTCCAGGCCTGGAATATTCCCGGACCTTCTTGCGGCGCCTCCGGCGCGGCAGATCAATTTCATAAATGCGAGCAGCGAGTAGGCCGGTTGGGTGAACGCGCGGCAATATGCTCACAAACATTGGCTCGAACCCCAGGTCGCGTATTTGCTGCGCCACACGGTTGCGGTCGGAGTCCAAAATTTGAAGGCGCAGCCGTTGCTGATCGTCCAAGGGCAACGCGCTTGTTACCCATGCACCGGCCGCCTCGATCTCGCGAGCAAGAGCACGCGCAGTCTGCTGGCGTTCACTTAGAAGCTGGGTCACGGCGTGCCCTTGTCGTGCGATGATAGAATGGGTGCTGGTCCCCTCCGGCAGAGCCTCGGAGATAGCCATCCTTGACGTCATATGAGCCGCGCTGCACTTCACCCTGCTGCTGCTTGGTCGCCTGCCGCAAAACCTGACCACCGCCAGCATGACGTGACGGCTTAGGTTTTATACGGATCGGGAATCATCGTGAGCGACCGCCTCGATTGGCTCTAGGTCCAGACATTGGCGTCGATTCTCTCAGCCCCGGTGAGCTTGGGAATCATGGGGTGAAGTTTTCATCGCTGGCACGCAAAACATCAATATGACAAACTTCATACCATCGGTTTCGCTGGTCGCTCACAAGGGAGGTTCCAATGCGGAAGTCATGGCTCTTCATCGTTGCCGGCGTTCTCGCTGGCACAGCCGGGGCTGGAGCGGTCCCAATTAGTCTAGCGGGAAACATGGGGTAGGTGAGATCGCGGCTACCTGCGCTAGTGTGGGTGGAACCTTCATTCCTCAGGGGCTGGGTGGCGACTATGGGTGTACAAAGAGTTGTGGCGATGGGGGGACGTGCGAAGTTTTTTGCGACAAGGAGGGCATTTGCGAAGGTTCGTGCCCCGCTTGCGGTGAACGCCGACAACGCCGAGGACCTGTCCCGGTGCTGAGAGGCGCTCATGCAGTTACGCGTGTCTTAAACAACTTAACGACTGCCCGCGCGGGCGGGCCGGGCTATGGCTACGGGCCAGGGCCATACCCGGACGCCGTGATCGTCAATCCCGTCACCGGAAGATGGTGCAGAACCGAATCGAACGGTTACCAAATCTGCTGGACGCCATAAAAGCTTAGCTTCGAAGGCATCGTCATAAACGGCTTGGTTCGCCGTATCGCTCGGGGCGGTCGCGGGATTGGCTCAAGTTGAAGAACCCGGACGCGCCCGCAGTGAAGCGCGAGGCGGAAGAAGATTGGGGCAGAGATAAATGGCGGTAGCGCCGACCGGCCAGTCGTTGCTTCTGAAGCGCGCGGCGCTTAGTCGGCCATCCGGCGAGTGGAATGATGACGACTTTGACGTGCTCGCCGCCGGCATCGTGGTCGGCCGCATCATGAAGGCCGCCGCCGCGCCGGTAGGCCAGCCATGGCTATGGACGCTAGCCTATGGCCATCACGAAGACCGCACGCCGACGCACGGCTACGAGCCGCCCGGCTAGGGGCGAGGTCCTGGCGCCGCGCCCGGCGGGCTTCCTACGGCTTCCCGGATGCTTCCCACAGCCGGTCCGGGGAAGCGATCGCGACGGAAATGCCCGTGCAATGGGGCTTTCTTGGGAAGCAGTCGGCCTATCCTACCTGTCGACCGTAGTTCGTCACCAAGCGCCCGCTGGTTGCTGTTTGTTGTTAATGGGTTGAGCAATATTGGATCGAGACGGATGAGAAAGGCCTCAAGGGCTCTGTCCATGCCGGACATGGCCTCAAGGGCTCTGCACACGACGTGGTAATCTTGTAGCCATCTCTACTACGGGTTCGCGCGTATGTCGGCTACCACCAGGTGATAATAGGTGGTCAGCAAAATGAGGAACCAAATGAATTCCCACGCGGCCAACAGATAAAACGAAGAACCCGCAGTCAGAAATATGATTGTCATTAAGATCTTTATCGCTATGCTGAACCAGTTAGGCCAGCGATAGAACAATGGATTAAGGGCGCCTGGTATGTAAACAAACTGCAAACCAAGGAGTGTTGCTGCCCAAATGCGCGGCCACGCTTGCGGATACGGATCGATCTGGAACACGCGCTGGGCAAATCCTACCGGGTCGAAGATGCACCATAGGCCAACGAGTAGATTGGCGATGATGCTGATACGGAACAAAACCTGATAAATGCGAAGCCGGTTTGCCATTTGCGCCTTGGCGTAGGACAGGCTTTGCGCTTCGCTCATGCAAGCACCTTTGTCAGGAGATAAGCGAGGAGATCGGCCTTCTCTGCCTGGTCGAGATCGGTACCGTAGAGATGACCGGCATTGCTGTTCCCGGGCAAACTTCGTATCGAAACAGAATTCGCCCTTGGGATTAGCCGAATCGTACGGTGTTGCAGCAAAGCGGCCACGGGCGGAATCGAGTAATTCCTCCCGCGGAGGAAGGTCTTTGGTCTGTTTTGCGGCTGTTCCAAAAGATCAGCGAGTGTAGGGACTGAGCCATTGTGAAGATAGGGCGCGCGCAACCACAGGCCGTCCGTTGGTTCGGCGACGTAGCCGCTAAGTTTCCGGAAGTGATGAAAGCCCCAATCGCGGCCTTTGCGAAACACAGTGTAGGCGTTGCGGGCCGTGATGGTCCACATATCGACGCGAGTCGATCGGTGGCGGCCGAGGCACTGTCCGAGTACGGCGTCGTCGCTGAACGACGTCGCCGTCGGCAACGCGCGCAACGCCCGCATCCGCGCCAAGGCCGCAGCCGCCCACAGCATTGAACCTTGGCTCGACTCATGCTCGGAATCGAGCGCGGCGGCGAGTTGCTGTTGCCGATCGACGCGGACTCGATCGTCGCGCGGGGTCAGGGACGGAAGCAGCTGGCCCATGATTTCGAACCAACGGCGGATACGACCGACGATGAACCGATTCATCATCGGCCCGAGCGGGATGAAATTGCGATCTATCTTTGGCTGGTCATTAAGGGCGCGGATTTCCGCTGGGTTGGATACCAGTACCACGTCGACAATCCCTGGCACGCGAAGATGCCGCGCCACGCCTTCAGCTCGCCGATTTGGGCCACGGGAAGAAGCAGTTCCGCACGTTCGCCAGAGTAGGACCGAGGGACGGTGCGTGGCGCAGCAGCACCTCGCGCATGCCGTTGTTCTCGATCCAGTCGATTCCGAGCGGCGTATACACTTCGGGCGTGTAGTCGTCGGTCAGAAAGCGGTCACTCTTGATCCGCCGCGCGGCCATGACGATGAAAATGCGGAACGACGTATCCGAGATGGCAAAGCCCGGCGGCTTGGTCTCCGCGAGCGTGCCAATCAGTAAATCAACGCGTTCGACATCGCCGTAGATCTTTTCCAGCTCTTGCTGCCACTGCTCGTTGTCGGTGAGCTCCTTGAAAGTCTTGGGCACGCTCATCCGCAGCATGCGGCGGAAGGCGCAATAACGCGGCACGCCGCGCTCGCGGTCGCGCAGGATGTCGGTCGCGGCGACATCGGTCTTGATCTTGTCGATGTTTTCGGGCAGCCGGCGCAGGTGCATCGGGTAATTGTGCAGCTCCAGCGCTCCTGGATAGCTAGTGCCGAGCGAATAAAGCACATCGTCGAAGGGTACCTTACGGTGCACCTGTGTGGCGCCGCCGGCCATCACATCGGCAAAGTTGCAGGCGAGGATCAATCTGTCATCGCAGTGCCGGCGAAACGAGAAATCGTCCGGTATCAGCGAGTGCAAGCGGTAGACAGCCGTGAATTCCTCGGTGATCGAAAAGGGCGCAGCATAATGCTCCTGCCGGGAGGACGGAATGCCGGAGAGGAGTTCGTTCCGCAACGGTCGGCCGAATGCTTTGAAATAGGCTTCGCCCAGCGCGCCCCACCATTCGCCACGCATGGAGTATTGCAGCGTTGGACTTTGCAATAGCGCGTGCGACCATTCGGTAGCGTGGATCTTCACTATCAGCGCGGCATTGATCAACCGCGCCTTCTGAAACAGCCACTCGCCGTTCTTGTCAGGGTAATCGACACGCAGGCGATCGACGATCGAATTGTGCTCGCGTGTGAACAGCGTGTGCATGGTCGAAAGCCCAATCCACCAATTACCGTTGACCGCAGCGAGTTCCTGCAAGGGATCGTGGTCACTCGCATCCGGATCGATCGGCAAATAACCGGCTTCGTCCAAAGATAATTTGCCGTCCGGCAATAGCACCGCAGCTGGAGAGCTGCGCACACAATGCTGCCGCTGCAGGTCGGAGCCGTACATCTGCGAACCATCCCACCAATGGGTGGCGATGTTGCGATAGGTCGCCGGCCGACCTTCGTCCTTCGGTCCGCGTTGGCGATCCGGGCTGGTGCGCAGGATCGTCATTTCCCGGGTTGGCCAATCGTCGCCCACAGGAACCGGGAAGCGCCACGGCGGGCTTTGCGTGTCGTTGACGCCGTGGCTCAGCCAATCGTGAACCATGAATTGCAGCCAAGCCGCCAACAAAACATTGACCGTCTCTGCCGGAATGAACTTGCCGCGCGCGAGTAATTCCCGGCTGATCACACGTGGATTCGGTTCATACAGATTGGGCGGCTGCTCGCCGAAGGTCTGTGGCAGCGGCGCATTGCGCCCGAACCGCGCATTGGTCATGCCCATCCAAGTCTTCGATAGATCGTTGAATGTTCCATCGGCTGTCCGACAGTGGCGGACGTCGAAATCGGGAGGCGGCGCCGGAGTTGGAGGTGCTGTTTCCGTGTCGAACAGATTGCGCCAGCGCAAATCGACGCGCAACGACAACAAATTCACGACGGCAACAGGAAATGGCAGACGATGCCAGACACACAAGCGGTTGACTATGCGAAAAACTGCAGCGATGAGTCCTTCAAAAAAATTCGCAATCATACCGCCACCCCTTCCGCCAACATTTTGTGGCAACGAAGTTCCGCGTCGGCCCCGAATGGAGAATTGCCGACGGCGCTGCCGGGAACCAAGCAGCCTTTGAGAGTGATAGTGAGACTTGATTTCGGCGCAGCACAAAAATCGCCGATGCAGGTGACTATGTTGGATCCCTTTCGAAATATGATTTTGGTTCGAGTTAAACTATCGCCTGCATTCCGCCCCAACGTGTTGAGCGCAAAAACGAACATCGCGCACCACAGTCGCCGTTTATTGACACTACGCCACCTAGTGCCCGCTATTGAGTGCAGCCATACCCAAAGCTTGAGTTATTGATAACACTCTCAGGAGTACGCTCGCAAGAGACAACTCGCTGAGCATACATGGGTTACGCTCGTGTCGGGTGTACCTGCTTTTGTCGGTTGGGCTGTAGACAACGGAGGCGGTCTTCAGCATGTGCGATTATAGCTTGCACCATGTCAAATCACGGTCTGCGAGGGTTGGCGACAACGGCCACCGCGACTTTAATTCGGTCACGAGCAGGATGCTGAGAGAAGCCTGTGGACTTGCCGGTCCAGCAGGTCACGAAAGTCGAACTATTCATCAACCTCAAGGCAGCGAAGACGCTAGGCATCACCTTCCCGCTCTCGCTCCTCGGCCGCGCCGACGAGGTGATCGAATGATTGCAGCGATGAAGCTTCACGCTGCTCAGCAGCGCCGCGGCGGGCCCGCTAGGCTATTCGTCGGGAAGGCCGCAATCGAACAACCTTGATAGTTGAGCCATAGCTTCTCGGCTTCGATGGGCTTAAAATAGTCATAGCCTCAAGCACGGCTGCAATCCAAACCGGGTGCAGACCAATGCCGGAGATCATTCACAGCGGCAGAGTCGCGCTGTCGTTGATCGTGCTTGGAGCTATCCTAATTTTACTGAGCGTCGTCGGGTTTCTTTCCGCAGGCTGGACCTCTGTCCTCCGGGTAACCGCGTTTGTTCTCATGGGCGGCGGGGGGGCGTATCTTCTCGTTTTATCGCGAACTCGGTGGCACGAATGGCAAAGCCTCATCGGGACACTCATCAGTGTGAGTGTGACTGTGGCTGTTGCCATTTGGCTGACAAACGCACTCACCACTGCAACGAAGCGCACGGATTTTTTCCTGGACTTCACCAAGCGTTATCACGCGATCCGTACCGATGCACATGATTTAGACAAGAAGGTGAGAAAAGAACCGACTTCTTTTAATCAAAGCGACGCTCACCAAATCTATTTCCAACTTTTCGGCTTGATGTATGACGAGATCTATGCCTACCAAAACAACTTTTTAGACAAAGAAGTTCTTATCGAGTGGATGAGCTGGCAAATGTACGATTACTCCGGCCGTGAATTTACAATCGGCGGGGTATCATACGACAACGGATGGCAATCGTGGCTCGCCACACCGGCGAAGCAAGACCAATATACACCAATCATGAAAGAAATATTCGCATGCGAGAATAAAGAATGTATCAGGGGTGCCATTGAGTTGATAAACAGCTGCGAAGCCTTCGTTGCATGGTTAGGCCTCTGTCAGGTGTTCCACCATCGGGGGCAGAAGCCGTTCAAGAGGCAAGCTCAATGACTCAAACTTCCGTGAACAGATCCCGCGCTAACGCTGTGTCACGTGCCGCCGGCTACGTCGACCGCATCCTCAAGGGCGAGAAGCGTGCTGACCTGCCGGTTCGTCACCAACCAAGTACGAGCTTGTGATCAACCTCAAGACTGCCAAGGCGCTCGGCCTTGAAATCCCGCCGACGCTGCTCGCCCGCGCCGACGAGGTGATCGAATGAACAAGCGCGAGTTCATCACGCTGCTCGGCGGCGCGGCGGTCGCGTGGCCGCTCGCGGCGCGCGCGCAGCAGCCGGCGATGCTTGTGATTGGACTCACGGGGTTATGTCGGATATTTTTTCAAATCAGGTGAGCACGTTCTCGTCCGGCTGCGTTGCGGCAGCCGGACGAGATTCTGGCAATGGTGGAGGTTTCGATGAGCGATGGCGACCACATCAACCGACGCGACTTCATTGTTACCACCGCCGGTGCTGCCAGCGCGCTCGGCAGCGGCGCGACGTTGGCGACCGCTCAGCCCCAGGCTTCGCCACCGCCAGGATTCGACGAGCAGAAACCATTTGCCAAATTTTGGCCGATGCAATTGCGTGACATCGTCACCGTCAACCTCGCCGCAGCCGCACCCGAACTGGCGAACGAGGCGGTCAAGGAGCGACATCAGATCTACTGCCATCTGCTCATGAAGCTGATCGTCCGGTTCTGGAACGGCAACAAACGAGGTCCGCTTGGTTCCTATCCGCGGCGCGTGAAGCAGATGGAGGCCGCCCAGCCGACGCAACGCCACCGCGGCGACATGATCTCCGATCCGGACCAGCTTCGCATCAACTGGGATCGGTATGTCGGGCACAACATTGCCTGCATTGCAGTCGACGGCAATGGCGAGATCATCGACTTCGATTTCAACCACAACCATTTCTTCAGAAGCTCAGCCGAGCATGCGGAATCGCGCATGGTGCGACGCCTGTTCAGTCTCACCGATATCTTTGACAGCTGGAAAACCGGCCCGAATTGGAAATCCGGCGAACGCATCCGTGACAAATCGCATGCTGTTTCGCTCAGTGACGTCACGCTCTACACCTCGCTGGAATCCTGTGCCCAGTGCTCGGGCGTGATGTCCTTAGCCGGCATCAAGCAGATTGTTTATCTGCAGAACGATTTTACTGCCTACATGATCGGCAACATCATGTTCAATCTTGCCAATCCGGTCGCCGGCAGCCTGCCGGGAGCGCCGATCCCGATTCCGGCGTCTGAGGTCGGTTTACAGCAATTCAAAACGCTCAATGACGCCCATCTTGCGTTCAGGAAGGACATCCAGGACGCGAAGGACAAGAATGACTCGACCCGCTCGTTCTTCATTTCGCCGGACAAGACGTTCATCGATTATGATTCGGACATCACATCGTTTTTGTGCACCGATGCGGCGCGCGATATTCTCGACGAAGGCGGCAAGAAGCTCGATACGATGACGCTGCGATTTCCCGGCGAAAAGCATCCCAATGAAGAGGATGTCTTGACCAACCAGCACTGCCTGGACGAGGCGCGCGCGTTTTTCAAATATGCTGATATCGAGGGCTATCGCGGGTCTCCCCATAAATTATAGAAGCGGTGCTCGCGACGGAACGGCGGGAACCGAGAAATCGCCTTCAGGGGACGGTGTAGAAGGGATTTGGCACCTTGAACGCGCATTCCGCGAAGCCGCCCTCAAGATCGCTCAGCTGGTCGCCCATGTTGGCGATGATCGTGTAGCCCGCCGCCGCCACTTTCTCACGTTGCTTAGTCTTGAATTGTTGAACATCATCGTCATTCCTGTCGCCGCGCGTGATCAGTCTGGCCCAGCCTTCGTAACCGGCCCGATCGAGATTCCAGAGCGTCGCCTGCCGTTGACTGTCGCGGCGGGCGGTTATGAAAAATACCGCAATGCCCTTGTCGAGCGCAGTCCTGAACAACTTGAGAGTCGGCACGATCGCGGATGCATCCGACCGGAGTATCCATTCATTGAAGCCGCAAGGTCCCTCGGGCAGCCGACTGCAGGACCCGTTCGCGATGAAGCCAAAATCGTTGGCGACGAGGTTTGTCCAATTGGAGAGCGAAGTTTCGTCGATATCGAGGACCAAGGCGGGTTTGGTCACCTGACCGGCGCGTTGCTCGATGTATTTGCGTGCGCTGTCCGCGACCGCGGCGATGTCATCCTCATAGAAAGTGGACTGATAGTTCTTCAGAGCCCGCTTCACGTCGTCGATGTTGAGCAGAGAGGTCGGGATTGCCGGTATGCGGGCGGCAGGCATCAGACCACATTCAGCGGCATGCGCCGCGATTCCCCCGCCGGCGAGCGCCGCGGCCACGCATGCTCCAGCCAACGCACGCCCCAACCGATGCGCAAGTCTCGGCATGGCGCCGCGATCGTGGTTGCGCTTGAGACCGTCGCACATGCCCTCTTGCACGCCGCTACCGCGGGTGATCGCCGCGACCGGCTCCGCGGTTCCGCAAGCTGGGGTGCTTGAGCCCGTCACTTGAGGTCCATTGCGAGGATATGATCCGCCGTACGCAAGCACAACGCGGCGAGAGTCAGGGTCGGATTGGCAGTCGTGACCGTCGGAAAGGTGCCGCTGCCCACCAAGTAGAGATTCCGATGATCGTGCGAGCGCTGAAACGAATTCACAACGGACTTCGTCCGATCGTCGCCCATGCGATAGGTCCCGACGATATGCCCGGCGCCGCTAAAACCGATGCGAGTCCTTCGGCCGTCGATGGTTGCCTCGAACGCGGTCGGATCGTTGTCGCGGATGAAGGTGAATGGTTGCGCGTTTAACCTCTTGAAGATGGCGTCGGAGGTCTGTTTGGCGGCGATGAGGCCCTTCTTCGTGTAGTCGGACACATTGTATGCGACCTGCGGGCGCTGCAGGCCCAATCCGTCCTTCTGCTGTCGCGACAGGGTTACCCGATTGGAGCTGTCGGGGGATTGTTCGATCAGGAATCCGATCCGGAACTGGCGCGTGATCCGGTTGTTCAACGTCTTCACCAGCTTGGAGCCGAACAGCGCTTCGCGGGCGCTGTTGAGACCGCTGAGATTGAGACCATTGACGAAGTCCACGGTCGTGACGCCGGGATCGTCGCCGGTGCCGAGGCCCCCGACCACGAAATTCCAGGCTTCGTTTCCGATTTCGACACGAAATGCAGCGCGATCGCGACGGAACGGCCCATCGCGCAGATCTTCAATACCCGCCGTGGAGAGCGGGCCGCGATACGGATACACCCGGTCCGAATCCTGATCCGGCATCAGCCCCCAGGTGACGAGGTAAGGATGATCCATCAAGTTGCGCCCGACCATGTCGCTGCGGTTGGCCACGCCGTTGGGCGTTCGACCTGCGTTGGTCGACATCAGCAGCAGCCTGGGTGTTTCAATGGTATTTCCCGCGATGACAAACACTTTGGCGGTAACCGAGCCTTGCCCGGTACGCGGCCCAATTTCCTTCTCGTAGCGGAGAAAGTTGATCCGGCTGATGCGCCCGTCCCCGTCAATCACGATCTCATGGGCAACCGCTCGATATATGATGTTGACGCTCCGAGTTCGCAGCGCTTCATTGATGGTAACCGTCGGGTCGTACTTTGCCTGAATCGGACAAATCGGAATGCAATTTGTATTTCCCGCGCAGGTTCGCCGCTGCTGATAGGGCTGGGAATTACGCGCGGCCGGCGTGCTTCTCACGGTGAGAGGCGCGCCATCGACGGTCATCCCCGCGATCTTGCGGCTAATGACCTTATCGAGCTGCGACAAGGGAATCTTCGGCATTGGATAGGATAGATCCTTAGTATCGATGCCGAGATATGCCTGGTCCTGCGCATCGGCCGACACACCGATCTCAGCTTCCGCCTTCGAGTACCAGGACGCGGCCCCACCCCTTGCCAGATCATCGTAGCTGATGGGCCAGTCGACGAACCGATTGTATTGCGAACGCATTCTGAAATCGCTGGGCAGGAAGCGAAGGCTGGTGCCGAGCCAATGCAGCGATGTGCCCCCGCCGATCCGCTCGTAGGTGCTGCCGAACGGGATCGGGCCAGTTTGGACCAGATAGCTCTTGCTCGGATCCTTCCAAGCTATCGGGGCCAGCATGATCGAGTTTGCCCGGCCTGCGTTCACCTTGCTGGGATCGTTGAATTTGCCGTCGGCGGCGAGGAGTTCGGGCGGATAAGGACTCTCCGGCACCTTTGCCTTGGCTTTGAAGAACCGATCCATGTAGCCGTTGATATCCCTCGGGATTTCCGGGCCGGCTTCGAGGATCAGGACATCCTTGCCCGCTAGGCCCAATTGTTTCGCGATCAGGGCACCCGCGACTCCGGAGCCGACAATGACGACATCAACGTTGAAATTCTCGTTAGCGTCCATGGACCGCCCCCTTCACTTGATGAAATCATCGAGCGATTGCGTTGGCGGATCGGACCAGTAGCCAAAGGCCCACTCGCTGTATCCCATCGGATGGGCCTGCGCGACACGCCAGACAAAGCCCTGGGTGTAGGCGGTGGGCGAAAGCACTTCGAAAGGAATTGGCGGTGGAACCGAAGGCGGCTTTTTCAGGTCGGCCGGCTCGTACCAGGCCCCCAAGTACCACGCCAACATAATGCTGCGCGCCAGGAAACGAACCTCGGGATCGTCGAGGATTATCTTGGCGATCTCGTCCTTGTCGGGCTTTTCGCTGTTGGCGTTGTAGAGCCTGAGCAACTGCTCGAATTCCGGATATCTCTGTGCCCGCGCGTAATAGGCATGCTTGACGTCGAGGACATCCCGCGACGCTCGCTGACTAGGCGGCCGTTTAGGATTCAGCCTGTCCACGGCAATTCCGGTCAGCGCCGATGACAGGCCGAGGAACAAATCCATCGAGGCGGCGGCCTCGACGGGCCGCGTGGCGTCGATCGATCCGACCGCGGTCACCGCGGTGGTTGCGGCCGCGCCGCTGAGCATGGTTCGACGGCTAACTACGGTCATGCGGTCCTCCTGAACCCGTGCGCTGCCCGCCGGCGTGCTGTCGATGAGTGGTTCTTTGTTATCGGTTTTGACGGGCCGAGCGCTTCCTCGGTCCGCAGTTCGGCGAGCATCCTGCAAGAAGCGACTATTGGGCCTTTTCCAGGATGTAGGTGAAGTCGGACGGAGCAGCTTGGCGTTTGCTGTTTACCGGCGGGCGCGTCGTCGCATTCAGATGACAGGCTATGCAACTCGACGACGCCAGCGGAATGACGCCCTGGCTGTAGGTTTCGAGCGTGGTGTTGGCAAGATACGTCGGCGCGGGAACGCCGGTCAAATCGACCTTGTTGGCGAAGTCGGTCGGCCACTGCGTGCTGACCAGCATGTAGTTCTCCCACACGGTGCCCTTGATGCCGGGAACTGCATGGGCCAGCGCATTGATCTGCACGACGTCCATCGTCGGCGGGATCACTCTGGTGATCTGGCTTTTGAAGCCATTGGGGAACGGCTGCACGCTCGGATCCCACGGCCGCTTCGGGAGCTGATTGATCGGGCATTTCTCCGTGTCGCAGTTGGGATCGTAGAAATTGTAATGGCTCAGCAGGTTTCGCCCGGCGGTGGCATCCGCGTCATCGGGCACATTGTTCACGTGCTCGAAGGTGGTCCAGACCCATTGCGGCGCGAATTCCGTCTTGTGCCCCACGTGAAAGCCGATCATTCCCAGTTGCTTGGGAACGCAGGTTGCCGCGACCGGCGGGTTCTTTTTCTCGGGCGTGTAAATCAGGCCGTTAATGGTGTGAAATTTTTTCGGATCGTCGTCGGAGCCGAGCACCTTCCACGATGTCTTGACCATGATCGCGCCAATGCCGATGGGCAGACGGACGTTCCCATTCGCACCCCTGGGAAAGTCGACCACGTCGGCGAAGTTCTCCTGGCCTTTCCTGCTGTACAATTTGTTGTCGAAGATGAACTGGAACATTTGCTTGTTCATCAAAATGACGAACAGGGCATAGTTGCCATTCTGATCGATCAGCGGTCCGCTCTTGAACGGCTGGTCGTAGGTCTCCTCCTCCATGTGAATAACCATCGTGCCGGGCCTGAGAACGCCGCCGCCGCATGCAGCCGGAATCTCGATCGGCTCACCCCACTTCGGCGGCTCCTTGCCCTCTGCCATCATCAAGTCGGGAAGTTGGCGATAGCTTTCCCAAACCGTCGGAGCATCGTCGCCGATCCGCGTCGTGCCGCCGACCGGGGAATTCAGCGCGACAAATGTCAGCCAGGAATAGAGATCGAAGCCATGCTGTAGATTGTCGACCGCGTCGCGAAAGGGCCCCCGATCGTCTACCGCCGGCGCGCAGGGCGGCAGCATGCTGGGTACGATCAGCTCGCCGGAAAGGGACGTGTTGTTCGGGTAAGCCTTGCAATCCGGCGGGGTGGGCGCCTGCGCCCGCGCCGACCAGCCGATCAGCGCCGCAAACCCCACGATGCCCAGCAAACCGACGGCAAGCGAGCGGCTATTTTGCATGCCTGTTTCTCCCTCAGTGCCTTTGATCTGCCGACGATGGCGCAGGTTGCGCCGCGCGGCCCCGCTGGTGCTCTGTCGGCACCGTCCGGATGCCGGAACCTGTCTAACGATTGAATTAGAAGCAACGCCGAGCCGCCGAAGCGAAAACTCTTCTCCTCGCTCGCACCATGATCGCGCGCTGACGTCGGCGACACGACGACCTCCACGCAATACGGGGAAAGCCAAAATGATCGTTGCGTGTTAAAGTTGAGTACTGCAATTCTTGCCTGTCAAGTGAAATCCTTCACACAATCAATACCCGCTACGAGCGAGGATCGGCAGGACGCGTAGTCCGCAGGAGAAGCGCTGAGGAAAACGACTAAGGTCCGCGCGAGGCGGCGATGGCGGCGTTCGCTAAGAGCTGGCGGCGCGAATGACCGCTTGAGGCTGCTGCAACAGCCTCCGATTTGGGTAGGCTCTTCGTTAGAAGAACCAGCGCCGGTTTCGCTGGTCACCAAGGAGTATTAGCGCGACGCCTTCGCTCCCAAAACTCATGCCCATCGGAGAGGCGCACGCTCGCGCGTTATTTCCTTCAGCGCGTCGCGATGGGCGGCAACCGCCTCTTCGAGCTTTGCCGTCCCA
>Ga0310909_10001090_pt1 | contig 15486 bp, 12 predicted proteins | sample GREbulkMGT000H_FD_203449 | JGI IMG/M metagenome (GOLD analysis project Ga0310909, IMG submission 203449) | Lab enrichment of tropical soil microbial communities from Luquillo Experimental Forest, Puerto Rico - GRE.bulkMG.T000H | ecosystem: Environmental > Terrestrial > Soil > Tropical forest >... | reverse complement strand
TGTCGACTGATGCGCGGCTCGGGGTGTAGCTCACCGGCCGATAGAGGAAGTCCATGCTGGTGAAGTACGCGCCCATGTTCGTGATCATCCACAAGCCTTCATGGGCATCGAACTCGATGATGAGAGCCTCGTCTGGCCCCAGTTCCCAGTACATGTTGGCAGCGGTCCTGCCACGTTTGTCGTCCGCCTCGGACGCGGCCGGGCGAGGGAACCGATTCGGGTGCTCGCTGTCGACGCCGCCATAGGTGAACGGGAAGTCGGGCCAGTCGGTCATCAGTCCGGTGACGAAATCACCCGCCCAGCGCATTGCCTCGACCATCGTGTCGGGAGTCGGCAGCGGCTTCGGCGAGGTCATGTCGACGCGCTCGATCCGCATCCGCGCGGGACACTCATCCCAACGGTCGAAGCCTTGGCGGATGAACAGCTTGCGCGACGCCGCGGTGGTCGGCAGCCAGTTCGGCCCGCGCTCGGGACCACCGATGTACAGCTCGAAACTGCCGTCCCGCTCAACGCGGAGTTGGTCGCCGAACAGGTTCACCTCCGGCACATCGCCGAAGGGCTCATGCAGGACGTGCGGACCGTCCGGGCGCGCCCCCTGCACGGTGATATTGAAAAACCTTGCCGTGCCGCGTGTTCCGGCGATGCGGTAGGTCGACTCCCCGTCAATCCAGACCTGTTGGTAGGTGAAATCAGCGCAGTCTCCGCCCAGTTTGCGGGCCGGGTTACAGAAGGCGTGAATCATCGGATAGCGGGTGTCGCGGGTTTCCAGGGCCAGATCGAAGGCCTGCCCCAGGTTCTGGGTGAGAAAGCGAAATCCGTCGGCACGCTGCAAGCCGGAGGTCGCGTTGAAATCCTTGAATGCTTGCTTGCCGGCGGCTTTCAACCGCTCGCAGAACTCGCTCCATGCGCGGTCGAGTGCTGCGTCATCTGCTCCGTCGCCGAAAGCCACCGCGCACCACCCCTTTCTTAGGGTCTCAGCTGCCGAGCCTGTCGAGCATCGCGCTCACCGTCGCGCACGCTCGCTGGGCCGCCGCTAACCTGCCCTCCGCATCGATTCGCGGCCCGAGCAATTCCAGGTCGAAGCCGAACCGATAGCCGTCGGCCAACGCCTGAGCCACGAAGGATTCGATCGGTATCGCGCCGTCACCAGGCACCGCGCGGGCCGGCAGCGCCCGGTCTCCCAGCACGTAATCACTCAACTGGATCAGTTGTGTCCGCGGAAGCGCCAGCCGTAACAAGCCCGCGAGGTCGGCTTCGGCCCAGCAGTGAAACAGGTCGATGCAGATGCCAAGTCCTGCCAGCTCGGCGAGGGTGACGGTGTCACGCAGGCTGTGAGCGAGATGGATGTCGGCGTAGAGGCTGGACGCGTTCTCGATGGCCAGGCTGACGCCGGCCTGCTCGGCCTCTTGCACGCACGGCTCGATCGCGCGGCAAAACCGCTCGGCTGCCTGCTCCCAGGTGAGTCCGCCCCGGCCGCCGGTGAGCATGTAGATGCACCGCGCACCCGCGGCGGCGGCGGCATCGATCAGCCGGGACAGGTCCGCGCGTGCGGCGTGGACCGACCGCTCCTCCCCCGACAACCGACCGGCGCCGAACAGGTGGTAGACCGCCTCGACCGCGTAATCCTCGGCTCGAAACAGGCGTACGAAGCTGGGGTCGAGGAGTTGCGCGTCGAGAACGCTCAGGTGTCGCACGCCAAGGGCCGTCCAATTGCTTTGCAGCTCGGCAAGATCCGCACCGAGGAACGTCACATTGTGGACCGACAGACCTTCGTGCGTGAGCATGTCAGTCGCGTTTCTCGATGATGACTCCGAACCGCTCACGGAAGGGCGCGAATTCAGCGTGCAGATCTTCGAGGTTCTCACCAATGTCGGTCAGCAAGCTGGTGGAGTACCGGAACTTGCCGTAGCGGTCGCCGCGGTTGTGGGCCAGGTAATCACGCATCGACGCCTCAGCGTCGGTGGTGAGGGCTCGCCCACAAAAAGCGTAGTACCGACCGACGGTGGCGACCGGGTCCGCAATGAAGTCAGCATAGGGGATGTGCAGGATCCGCGGGTCGTACACCATCGGGTTGGTCATGGTGTTGGCGATGCTGGCTCGGGTCATCTCGAGGTGCTTTTTCGTCTCGACCGCGAGATCGATCGGACCGACGATGCCGTCGAGGATGTCAGCCATCATCATCGTGCGCGACGCCGCGACCTGGACCGGGTCGCGATGCAACCAAAGCAGGTTCGCGTCGGGATAAGTGTCGAAGAACTCCCTGAGACGAGATCCGTGAAACCCCTTCAGAACCCAATACTTTCGCGGTCGGCCGAACTGGAACTGCTGCAGCATCGCCTTGTGCAGACGGTACTGCGCGGCCGAGTCCGTCGGCAGACCGGCCACCAGCGCCTGCATCGGCACCCGCCACCACGCGGTCGGAGTCATTACCCGAAAGTCGAACGCCCACGTGCGCTCATCTTCGGGAAGACCATCACCGAGCATGTCGTTGTACGGGTGGCTGAGTAGCCACTTGGGCATCTTCGCGTTGATCTCGCGCCAGTCGGCATCGGCCCGGGCCCGGCGGGGATCGTCCGGGCGGGTTGTGCCGGGAGGCGGCGACGGGTACATCACCTCCCAGAAGCGCAGCGCACGTGCGTTCGGGTCCACAGCCATCAGCGCGTGCATGAGCGTGGTGCCCGAGCGCGGCTCGCCCGTCACGAACATCGGACGATCGATCACCTCTGCGGCGATCGGATAGCGGTTGCGGTCCTCGATGAACTCCAGCCGCGACGTCAGCAGCGAATGACAGACCCTTTCTGCTTGTTCAATGCCGTTGGCGTCCATGCCGATACCGTTCAAGTGATCGACGGCTAAGGCGAATCGCTCCGGCAGCGTCGCATCGCCATAGTCGTCCAGTCCCGTCTCCGCCTGCGCGCCGGTGAGCATCGCGGACGCATCTAGTCCCGCGGCCATGGCTGACCTCCACACAAAGTCAACAGTGCGTCCTCCGTCTTGCGCACATTGGCTGCCGACGCGGCGCCGAACTCCAGTCCGGCCATCGCGGAGTAATCCAGAATCTTGGGCACGCGGAGTCCGGCGTCCACATACGACTTGATGATTCGGGCAACCTGTTCCGGCGTGCCGTGCGGCACGACCGCGCGAATGGCTTCGGGGTCGACGCGGCCCAGAAAGTCGAGGATCCGTTCCCGAGTCAGTGTCGTCGGGTCGATGTCATGGAATCCGCCCCAGTCATCGCCCATTGGATGCTCAAAGCCGAAGCGGCGCAGGACTTCCGCCGGCACCTGCAGCAGGAACGAAGCCACCAGCGGAGCCCTGACGATCCGGTCGATCGCGTCGTCGTCTTCGCCGATCAGGCACACCTGCACGTAGCACGGTGTGATCGCCATCGGGTCGCGGTCGGCTCGTTCGGCGGACTTTCTTACCGCGCTGAGCATTTCAGCGTAGTGGTCTGGGGTCCATGCCCCTGCCGGCCACCAGCCGTCGGCATAGCGCCCGACGATATCGAGCATCCGTGGCCCGCTGGCACCGATCCAGATCGGCGGGAAGCGCCCGTCGTAAGGTTCGGTGTCCAGCCGGGCATGGCGCAGCCGAAAGAACCGGCCCTCGAAGTCCACCGGCCCGTCGCTATCCCAGAGCAGTCGGATGACCTGCAACGCTTCCTCGAACCTGCCGACGGGCCGGGCGAAGTCGAATCCGTACGGCACGATGTTTTCGCTCTCACCGCTGCCCAAGCCGAGGATGAATCGCCCTCGGGACAGATGGTCGATGGTCAGCGCGCTTTGGGCCAGCATCGCGGGGTGACGACGTACCGTGTCCACCACACTGGTGGCCAGCGGCACGGTATCGGTCAGCACTGCCGCGGCCGCGGCGACTGCCATGCCGTCGAGGTGGCGATGCGGCGACGGCGATGCCGTTGCAAGATCGGTGAATTCGGGCGTCCACAGTGCGTCGGGCCAGAAGCTCACCATGTGATCGGGCAGCCAGATCGAGTGGTATCGACCGGTATCCAGCTCAGCCAGGTTCGACAAGTTAAGCGGGAGCGTAGTTCGCACAAACGCGGCGGGCGAAACATTCACCGCGCGACCCACTCCGATGTCAGGGCGAACTCGGACAAATACTTGGTCGAGCTCCAGCCACCGTCGACGACGATCGTCTGCCCATTGATGAAACTCGCACCCGGCGAGCACAGGAACGCGACCGTGCTCGCGATGTCATCGACAGTGCCCAACCGTTGATGCGGCGTCATCTCGGTGTTGATCTTGCGGAACCGCTCATCTTCCAAGCGCTTCTCGACCATCGGCGTTTCCGTCACACCGGGCGCGACGGCATTACAGCGGATGCCGGATGCACCGTACTGGCAGGCGATATGAGTGGTCAGCGCGGTCAGCCCGCCTTTGGCCGCGGAGTAGGCGCCGCCGCGGAGCCCGCCGATGACGGCGAAAGTCGACGTGATGTTGATGATCGCGGATCCGGGTCCCATGTGCGGCAGCACGTCGCGCGCGAGCCGAAACGGGGCCCGCAGCATCAAACCCAACACGTAGTCCAATGTTTCGTCGTCTGTTTCGTGTAGTGGTTTGGGACTGCCAACTCCGGCATTGTTGATCAGGAAGTCGATGTGACCCCACCGGTCGACAGCGAGGTCGACGATGCGTCGCGGCGCATCGTCACGAGTCAGGTCGACGGCCAGAGTTGCGACCCGCGCAGCGTCGCCGACGGACTTTTCCAGCTCGGCGAGTCTGTCTTCGTCGCGGCCCGTGCCGAGGATGGCCATACCCATCTCGGCGAGTATTTCTGCGCATCCCAAACCAATGCCGCTGGTTGCGCCCGTGACGATTGCGACCTGCATCTCACCCTTCCATCTTTGTAAGTACCGCTCGGATCTGATGTTTGAGGATCTTGCCCGCGTCGTTCTTGGGCAGCGCATCCCAGATGACCACCTGTTCTGGGGCCTTGAATCTTGCGACGCCCTTGCTCTGCAGGAGCGCGAGCAGGCTCGCGACATCCGGCACTGACTTACCTGGCTCGCGTATGGGCACGATCACCGCACACGCGCGTTCTCCGGTTCGGTCGTCGGGCAACCCGACGACCGCGATCTCGGCGATGCCGGGGTGGTCGGCGAGCAGGTCCTCGACTTCTGTGGCCGAGATGTTCTCGCCGTTGCGGATGATCACGTCCTTGGCGCGGCCGGTCACGACGAGGTATTGGTCCTGAAGGTATTGGACCCAGCGCCCGAGGTCTCCAGTGCGGAAAAACCCTGCGGCATTGAATGAGTCGGCGTCGTCTTCGGGATGTCGGTATCCCAGCAGCATCTGCGGGCCGCGAACGCAGATTTCGCCGTCACCGGCCGGCGCGGCCTCATGGGGGACGAGTTTGATCTCGGCGATGCCGGCCCGTCCGTCGGTGTCGGCGGCTCGGGGGGCTTCATCTCGCCGGGGTGCGCCGACGGTCGCGACGGGCACTTCCGTGCAGCCGTACACGCGGGTTACTACCGCCTGGTGCAGATATTCGGTAGCGCGGCGGATCAGCGACGGTGAGACCGAGGCACCGCCGCAAATGAAAATCTTCAAGTAGGGCAGGCGGGTGCCGGCGCGTTCGGCGGCGGACAGCATCTGCTGCAGAAACGGTGTCGCCCCGGCCATGTGGGTGCACCGTTCACTGTTCATCAGCGCCACCGCCATCGACGGATCCCACCGGTCCATGAGTACCGCGGTCGTGCCCAGTAGTAGCGGGGATTCGAACGCGTATATCGAGCCGCCGATGTGAGCGATGGGCGACGGAACCAGGAAGGTGTCGCCTGGCTCGACGTTCCACTGGTCGCGGATCTGGCAGATCAGCGCGTGCATCGAATTATGGCTGTGCAGGACACCTTTCGGACGGCCCGTAGTGCCTGACGTGTAAAGGACCATCCGTACGCCGTCGGGATCCAGGACAGGTAGCCTCGCGGTATCCGGCGCAGGCCCCAACAGCGCCGGATACGTCGTGTGCGCCCCTGATTCGCCGCGCAGCACGACCACTTGGGGGGCCCGGCTCATCGCGCCGGTCACGCGTTCGAGCATCGCTGCGTAATCATGGCCGCCGAACTGGTGCGGAACGAAGATCATCGCGGTTTCGACGTCTTCCAGGATGAAGCGCAGGTCGTGGTCGCGCAGCGACGGCAGGATCGGGTTCACCACCATCCCTGCCAGCGTCGCGGCCAGGTAGATGACGGCGGCCTCGTGCCAGTTCGGCAACATGAACGACACCGTGCTGCCGATCGGCATGCGCTCCAGCAGGGCGTTCGCCAACGCGGTGGCCTGGTTGTAGAGCGTGGCACCGTTCAGCCGAATGTCCCTATCCACCAGCACCGTTCGCTGCGGCGCGATTTCGGCGGCCGCGCGCAGGGAATCGGCCAACGTGGTGTGCACCCACAGCCCGCGCCGGTACGCCTGCGCTGCGCGCATCGTGTCGAGGCGGGCTGCCGCGATCACCTCAGCCGGCCTGACCGTTCACGCGGCGCATCGTCATCGCGTAGCGGAAATTCGACGACAGATGGGTGTTGATCGTCACCTGCGCCATCTCGCCATCGGAGGTCTTGTAGCTGCGCCGCATCTGCAGCGCTGCCGTCCCCGCCGCAACGCCGAGGCCGTCGGCCAGCTCCGGAGAAAGCAGGACCGCGGCGATTTCTTGGTGCAACTCGGAGATGCTCACACCGAACAGGTCCTCGATCAGCGGAAAAATCGGGCCGGTGTGACGCTGCAGCAACCTGCCCACCGCGGCGAAAGTGCGGCTTATGTAGTACTCCGTTCGGCAGAGGGGCACCGCCGCGCCGTCGGCTTGCCGGTACCCGCGCACCGACAGCCACTGGCTGCCGGCCTCCAGTCCGGTCCGGACGGCGAGGTCGTCGTCAATCGTGACCATCTCGTTGGATTCGATGTTCAGCTGCGCGCCCGCCGCGAAGGCGAGCAGGTCGTCGATCGACATCGCGTCCTGTGCATAGGAACTGGACGCCGGCCGGGGAACCACACGGGTGCCCGCTCGCGGTCGCGACGCAACGAGGTTATCCTCCCGCAGTCGGCGTAGGGCTTCGCGGACGGTGTAGCGGCTGACCGCGAATCGCTCACACAGTTGGTGCTCGGTCGGAAGCTGCGAGCCCACCGGATAGACCCCGTCGACGATCTCCTTACGCAGTGTGCGCGCAATCTGTAGGTAGCGGTGCTCGCTGGAGATGGCTTGGGACATTAGCTTTCCACACGGCTTTCCAAGCGGCTTTTACGTGACCGGCGCAGTGCCAATACGCTGCCGTCGCCGTCGGCAGAGATGTAGAGCGTCCCGTCGGCCGCTGCGGCGATGCCGGCGAAGGGACCCTGTGGCCCCGAAAACGGCGGCATTCCTTTCAGCGGCTTGGCCACCACACCCGGCGGCGGGCCGACCGGTAACCCCGAAGCGATGGTGTGCCGAGCGTTGGTATTCAGGTCGAACGCGATCAACTCCTTGGCGCCCGCATCGACGACAAAGAGCACACCGTTGCAGATCGAAATGCCTTGCGGGCGCTGCAGTTCGGCCAAGACCGTGTCGATCCTCGACCCGTTCAGCCTGACCACCCGTCCGGCGCCGGCCTCTGCCACCAGGCACGCACCGTCCGCGTCGATCTCGACGCCGACCGGCTCACGCAGGCCGCCGGCCAGCACCTCTGCACCACGCGAGACACCACCCGACCGCAACGAAAGCACCCGTCCCGTGCCCAATTCGGCAAAGACCACGCCGTTGGGGCTGACCGCAACCCCGTAGAGCTGGTCGAAACCGTCTGCCAGCAAATCGCTTTCGCTCGTCGCCGGGCGGTAGCGGCTGACCTGTCCACCCGACGTCGTCACCACGAACTCACCGGGTGCACTCGACGCAACGCCGCGCAGGAACCCGGGATACCCCGGACTGAACAACATCCCCACGGTCTGCAAAGACCCGTCCGGCAGGGCCATATAGAAATACGTGCCATCGGCGATGTAGAGCCGACCGTCGAGACCCACGGTCAGATCCAGCGGCCAGTTCAGCCCACCGGGCAATACTGTTCGCGTCTCGCCGTTCGGTGCTATCTCGGTAATCTCGCCCGTGAAGTTGGATACCAGCACCCGGTCGCCGACGAAGGTGCAGTTGTCCAGCCCCGGACTCAGCTGGGCCAGCAGTCGCTGTTCGCCGCTACGAGGATCGACGCGCAGCACCTGACCGCTCGCCACCTGGGTCGAGACGAGGTAGCCCTGCGGGTCGAATTTGACCGAATCGGGCACACCGAGATCGCCCGCGACGCACTGTGGTTCGCCTCCGTCGGGATCGACGCGCCAGATCTCGTTGGCACCCATCACCGGGAAATACAGCAGGCCGTCCGGGCCGACTTCCATCGCGTTTGGCGAGGGCAAGCTTTCCAGCAGCACCCGCGGCGGCCCGCCGCCCAGGTCGAGCTCCAGCAGACGCCCGCCCTCGCGGCATTCACCGATGAACAACCGGTCCCGATGAAAGGTGATGCCGTTGGCGCACGGGACATCGTCGCGCAGGACCCGGGTGCGGCCGGCGGTGTCGAGCATGCTGACCCGACCGTCCATGACCTCGGTCGCGTAGAGATTGCCGCTCGCGTCGAACGCGACGTCGTCAGGCGCCACGATCTCGCCCCCTTTGGCGCTGAATGTTTCCAGGCGGCCGGTACGGTGATCCAGCGCGCTGATCTGACTGCCGGTCACCTGCGCGATGTAAACCCGACCGTCCGGGCCGGTGCGCAAACCGTTGGCGCCGAACAGCCGACTCGGGGCGGTAACCCGGTCGAGTAGCCAGCCCTCCGCGACTTCGACAGGGTGCGGCAGTCCATACCGGGATGGCTGCGCTGAGCTGGCCCCTGAAATGGACATGTTTCGCCGAGGTCCTTCCCATCTAAACGGAAATGCCCGTTCGGGCTGGACGTTATCAAGTAGTTCTAGTCCAGACAATAGCCGCTAAAGAGCGCTAGATCCTCCTTGACAGTCCCGTCTGCGCTTCGGAATAGTATTCTCCAACCGGCAGAACTACATATGTTGTCCGGACAAAGCGGAACGCTGCTGGCGCGACCCCAGGGTGTCCGCCGCAGGGAAAGCAGGCTGGCCAGGTTCATGGAGGATTACCTGAGACTCGACGGTCGCATCGTGGTGGTTTCCGGTGCCGGCGGCGGCGGCATCGGCACGACCGTGACGGCGACGACCGCCCGGGCGGGGGCCACCGTGATCGCGGTGAGCCGCTCGAAGGAAAACCTCGACGAACACGTCGTTCCGCTGGCGCAACAGGGTCTGTCGGTCGTGCCCGTCGCGGCCGACGCGTCGACCGACGAGGGCATCGCCGCGGTCCTCGACCAGGCGCGGCGTGTAGACGGCAGCCTCTACGGTCTGGTCAACGTCGCCGGCGGCGCTGAGCCCTCGACGTGGATGCCGTCGACCCGGGTGACGCGCAGCGACTGGCGCAAGATCTTCACCGATAACCTCGAGACCGCGTTTTTCATGAGCCGCGCCGTGGCGGCCGAACTCGTCGCGCAGCAGCTTCCGGGATCGATCGTGTCGATCTCCTCGATCAGCGGCATGAACACCGCGCCGTTTCACATCGCTTACGGGACCGCCAAGGCCGCGATCACGGCGATGACCCGCACCATGGCACTCGAGCTGGCGCGAGGCGGGATCCGGGTGAATGCCGTCGCACCGGGCGTTACCGAGACAGCGGCCTCACGCACCTACGTCGATGAGGACCCGGATCGGGATCGGCAGGCGATCGCGATGGGCCGGCGCGGGCGGCCCGAGGAACAGGCCGGCGCCATCCTTTTCCTGCTCTCGGAGTTGTCCAGCTACATCACCGGCCAGACGCTGCTCGTCGACGGCGGGCTCGACCTCAAATGGAGCCATCTGGGCGCCGACAACACCTCGTTGTTTCTCAAAGACGAATCCTTCCGCGCGGCCATTAGGAGGATGTGATGACCGATCTGGCCAAAGACGTGAATCCCGCTGGGGCCGACACGGCAGCCGAGGAACTCTCGAAACCGATGACGATCGGTGTCGAGGCGTACATCAGCGAGAGCTATGCCCGGGCCGAGCGCGACAAGCTATGGCGAAAAGTCTGGCAGCAGGTTGGCCGCGTCGAAGAGCTGCCCGAGGTGGGCAGTTACCTGACCTACGACATTCTCGACGACTCGATCATCGTGGTGCGCAGCGGCGACAACGAATCCGACGGATTTCGGGCCCACCACAACGTCTGCATGCACCGCGGCCGCCGGCTGATCGACACACCCGAGAGCGCGAAGAACGCCTGCGGCCGAGCCCGTAAGTCGTTCGTCTGCGGCTTCCACGGCTGGACCTACGGCCTGGACGGGGTGTGCACTCACATTCGCGAGCAACAGGACTGGCAGGAAGCGCTGACTCCCGAGAACACGCACCTTCGACCGGTCAAGGTCGACACCTGGGGCGGTTGGTTGTGGATCAACATGGATCCCGACTGCGAGCCGCTGGCGGATTACCTGTTTCCCGCCGCGAAGATTCTCGACCCGTTCGGCCTGGAGAACATGCGCTACAAATGGCGCAAGTGGCTGTCCTTCGATTGCAATTGGAAGGTCGCGCTGGAGGCCTTCAACGAGACCTACCACGTCTACACAACCCATCCGGAGTTCAACAAGTTCGGGGAATTCAAGGGATGGGCCAAGGCGCAGGGCAGACACAGCAACATCGGCTATGACGCCCCGGACGATCTCGCGGCGACCAAGTCCAAGATCCGCCTCGGAACTGGCGCCGATCCCCGTGTGTCAACCGCGGAGATGCAGATCTACACGATGGAGGAAACCAACACCTCCACCACCGAGACGCTGGTGAACGCCGCCAAACGGTTGGTCGACGAATTGCCCGAGGGCACACCGGCCGACAAAGTCCTCGAGCACTGGCTGGCGTCGGCGCGCCGCGACGACGAGGCCCGCGGCGTGATCTGGCCGACGATTCCGTCCGACATCCTCGGGCAGGCGGGTACCGCGTGGCAGATCTTCCCGAACTTCCAGATCGGTCAGGGTCTGACGGTTGCGCTGTGCTATGGCGCGCGGCCGCACCCCAGCTACAACCCCGACAAGTGCATCTTCGAGGTGTCGGTGTTCGAGCTGTACCCGAAAGGCCAAGAACCGCAGACGGAGTGGGAGTACACGCCGGTCGGCGACGCCAGGTGGCGGTCGGTCCTGCCCCAGGATTTCTCCAACATGGCCGCCGTGCAGCGGGGCATGAAATCCCTTGGCTTCGCTGGCACCAAGCCCAACCCGTACCGCGAACGCAGCACGGTGAACCTGCACTACCAACTGTCGAAGTACATGGGCACCGGCGACCCCCGAGAGCTATAAGGAGAAGGCACCCACATGACATTGTTCGACACGTGCAGGCCGACCGATACACCCGACGACATCGACATCCCCGCGCTGCGGGAGAAGTACGCGAAGGAGCGCGCCAAGCGGCTTCGCCCCGAGGGCTCCAAACAGTACATCGAGCTCTCAGGTGAGTTCGCGAAGTACTACGAGATCGACCCATACACTCCACCGTTCGTCCGCGATCCGATCTCGGAGGACATAAACGTCGCTGTCATCGGTGGCGGCATTTGCGGTCTCTTGGCTGGCGCATACCTGAAGAAGGCCGGCGTCGAAGACGTGCGCGTCATCGAGATGGGCGGGGATTTCGGTGGTGTCTGGTATTGGAACCGCTTTCCCGGCATCCAATGCGACAACGATGCGTACTGCTACATCCCGCTGCTCGAAGAGCTCGACTTCATGCCGACAAAGAAGTATGCGGATGGCCCCGAGATCCGGGGACACTGCCAGGACATCGGCAAACATTTCGGTTTATACGATGGTGCTCTCTTCTCAACGGAGGTCAGAGCGCTTCGCTGGGATGAAGAGATCAAACGCTGGCGGATAACGACGGATCGCGGCGACGACCTTCGCGCCCGCTTCGTCGTGATGACAAACGGCTCCTTCAACCGGCCGAAGCTTCCGGGTATACCAGGGATTGAGAGCTTCCAGGGGCACCAATTCCATTCCTCGCGTTGGGACTACGAGTACACGGGGGGAGACTCGACCGGCGGTCTGGACAAGCTGTCCGATAAACGCGTCGCGCTGGTCGGCACGGGCGCGACCGGCATCCAAGTCGTTCCCTTCCTGGGCCGCTACGCCAAGCACCTGTATGTGTTTCAGCGGACACCTTCGTCTGTTGACACGCGTAACAACAGCGCCACCGACCCTGAATGGGTCAAGACGCTGAAGCCGGGCTGGCATGAGGAGCGACGGCGCAATTTCCACCGGTGGAGCCCGTTCGAGGGCGTCGTGTTCGACGAGTCCGATCAGGTTTGCGACTTCTGGACCGAATTGGGCCGCAACATGACCGCACGGATCGCGGCCATGGATGATCCCGCCTCGATTACTGTCGAGCAGATCATGGCCCTGCGGGAAGAAGAAGACTACCGACTCATGGAGCGTCTGCGCCGTCGCATCGAAAGCCTCGTCGAGGATGGCGAGACTGCGGAGGCGCTCAAGCCCTACTACCGGTTCATGTGCAAGCGGCCGTGCTCCAACGAGGAGTATCTGCCCACCTTCAACCGGCCGAACGTCACCTTGGTCGACGTATCGGAATCGAAAGGCGTGGAACGGATCACCGAGAACGGCGTCATCTCGGGTGGCGTTGAATACGAAGTCGACTGCATCATCTACGCAAGCGGTTTCGAAATCACGACCGAGATCAGCCGCCGCTACGCCATCGAAGTGATCGAGGGACGTGACGGATTGTCCTTGTTCGACCACTGGCGAGACAGCTATAAGACGCTACACGGCATGACGAGTCGCGGTTTCCCCAACCAGTTTCACACCGGCTTCATCCAGGGCGGCGTTTCCGCGAACATCCCCGCGATGCTTGAGCAGCAGGCCGAGCATATCGCCTACATCGTCGCCGAAGCCGTGAAGCGCGGTGCCACGACAGTCGAGCCGAGCCAGGAGGCCCAGGACGCCTGGATCAAGACGATCCACGAAACCTCGGTGGACACCTCGGCATTCGATATGTCATGTACGCCCGGTTACTACAACAATGAGGGCGGCGGTGGCGGCGAGGGCATCCGGTCAAACCTCGGCGAGCTGTATGCGCCTGGATTCTACGTGTTCGACGACTTGCTCAAGGACTGGCGTGCCAAAGGCGACCTAGACGGCCTGGTTCTCGGAGCATAGATGGCTGACTTGAGATTCGACGGCAGGGTGGCGGTCGTCACCGGGGGCGGCCGAGGGCTCGGCCGCTCCTACGCCATGCTGCTCGCGTCTCGGGGGGCGAAGGTTGTCGTCAACGATCCGGGGGGAGGCCTCACCGGTGACGGCACCGATGCCGGTCCGGCCGACGACGTGGTGCGTGAGATCGCCGCTGCCGGTGGGGAAGCCGTCGCCAGCACCGACTCGGTGGCCACCGCGGCCGGCGGCAAGGCGATCATCGACACGGCGCTCGAGACGTACGGCCGCGTCGACATCCTCATCCACAACGCCGGGATCGTGCGCCGCGCATCGCTGAAAGAGATGAGCTACGAGGACTTCGACGCGGTGCTGGATGTCCACCTGCGCGGCGCATTCCATGTCGTACGCCCCGTGTTCCCCGTGATGTGCGATGCGGGCTACGGCCGCATCGTGTTGACGTCGTCAATCGGCGGGCTGTACGGAAACCACGGGGTGGCCAACTACGCCGTCGCCAAGGCCGGCGTGATCGGACTTTCCAACGTCGTGGCGTTGGAAGGCGCCACCGACGGCGTGCAGAGCAACGTGATCGTGCCGGCCGCCGTCACGAGAATGGCCGAAGGCATCGACACGTCAGCATATCCGCCGATGGGACCCGAGTTTGTGGCGCCCGTGGTGGGCTGGCTGGCGCACGAATCCTGTTCGGTCACCGGCGAAGTGCTGATCGCGTTGGCCGGCCGGGTGGCCAGGGCCGTCGTCACAGAAACGCCGGGCGTGTATCGGCCGTCGTGGTCGATCGAGGAGGTGGGCGAACACATCGAGGCGATCCGCAACGCGTCTGACCCCGTCGTCTTCCCAATCGTGCCGGACGGCCACGGCGACCACATCCGGTATAGCTTCGCCCAAGCCGCCCAAGCCGCCCAGGAGGCGCACCATGCCTAGCGGACCGCTGACGGGTGTGCGCGTCGTAGACCTCACCGGGATGGTGATGGGCCCGTACTGCACGCAGATCATGGCAGACATGGGCGCTGACGTGATCAAAGTCGAACCACCAGAGGGCGATATCACCCGCTACATCTCGGTGGGTCCGGCGCCGGGCATGAGCGGCGTGTTCGTCAACGTCAACCGCGGCAAGCGCAGCATCGTGCTGGATCTACGAGCCGACGCCGGAACACGGGCGCTGCGTGCGCTTGTCGAAACCGCGGATGTATTCATCCACTCGATGCGTGCCAAAGCGATCGCCAAGCTCGGCTTCGCCTACCAGGACGTCGCCGCGATCAACCCGGCGATCATCTACACCAATTGCTACGGGTACGGACGCCGCGGGCCCGATCGCGACCGGCCCGCCTACGACGACACGATCCAAGCTGAATGCGGCCTGCCGGCGGTGCAACAGCAACTGACCGGCGAGGCCGATTATGTCGGAACCATCATGGCAGACAAGGTAGCCGGGCTGACGGCGCTGTACGCGACCACCATCGCGTTGTTTCACCGCGAGCGCACCGGGGAGGGGCAAGAAGTCGAGGTTGCCATGTTCGAAACCATGGCCTCGTTCATGCTCGTCGAACACGCCAACGGCGCCCTGTTCGACCCTCCCCTGGGGCCGGCGGCGTATCCACGCGCCGTGGCGCCCAACCGCCGTCCGTACCGCACCAGCGACGGCTACATCGCCGCATTGGTCTACAACGACAAGCACTGGAACGCTTTCATGAGCGCCGTGCGGCCACCGTGGGCCAGTGAGCTGTATTCGACGCTGGAACAGCGTGCACGCCAGATTGACACTCTCTACGGGTTACTGGCCGAGACGATGAAACAGCGCTCGACTCACGAGTGGCTGGCGCTGTTCCGCGAACTCGAGATACCGGCCGCGCCACTTAACACGCCCGGCGAGCTGTTCGACAATCCGCATCTCAACGCCGTCGGCATGTTCGAGACCGTGGACACCCCGCACGGACCGGTGCGCTTCCCGGGCGTACCCACCTGGTTCTCTCGGACACCGGGTCGCGTTGCGGGGCCGGCGCCAGAGCTGGGCGCCGACACCGCAGAGATCCTCGGCGAGCTGGACCTGGCGGTCGACGTGAAACCCGTGTTGGGCGCGGGTGACTCGCTGAAAGATATCTACCCCTAAGGAGTTCTCGACCATGGCTGTGCCCGTTTACAAGCGCATTCTCGACCTGTTCGAGGCCGAGGGTGTGAACACGTTGTTCGGTATCCCTGACCCGAACTTCGTGCACATGTTCCTCGAGGCGGAATCGCGTGGCTGGACGGTGGTCTCG
>Ga0310909_10001051_pt1 | contig 15672 bp, 10 predicted proteins | sample GREbulkMGT000H_FD_203449 | JGI IMG/M metagenome (GOLD analysis project Ga0310909, IMG submission 203449) | Lab enrichment of tropical soil microbial communities from Luquillo Experimental Forest, Puerto Rico - GRE.bulkMG.T000H | ecosystem: Environmental > Terrestrial > Soil > Tropical forest >... | reverse complement strand
TGTAGATGATGTCGCTGCCGTCGATCTCGCCGTTGACGGCGGGAATGTCTTTCAACGCGCGCACGCAGGCCTTCACGAAAAAGCCCATGAAGCCCAGCTTCACGCCGTGCGTCTTCTCGAACAGGTCTTTGTACTGGTTGCGCAGGTGCATCACCGCGCTCATGTCGACCTCGTTGAAGGTCGTGAGCATGGCGGCGGTGTTCTGCGCCTCCTTGAGCCGGCGCGCGATGGTCGCCCGCAGCCGCGTCATCTTCACGCGCTCTTCGCGCGCGGCATCGTCGGCTGGCGACGGCGCGCGCACCTGCACGGCAGCGGCCGTCTGGGCGACGGGCGTGGGCGCGGAAGCGGCGCGCTCGATCGCCGCCATCATATCGCCTTTGGTCACGCGGCCATCCTTGCCGGAGCCGGGAACGGTCGAGACATCGATGCCGGTTTCGGCGGCCAGCTTGCGCACCGAAGGCGCGAGCGGCGCCACACCCGCCGGCTTTGCCCCGGTTTGCGGACGCGGCGCTTCTTCCGCGGCATGCGCAGCCGTCGCGGTCTCTCGGTCCGGCCGACCCAGCGGGGGAGGCGCGGTCTTCTCGGGGGCTCCGGCGCCTTCCCTGATCTGACCGAGCAGCGCGCCGACCGCGACCGTCTCGCCGTCCTTGGCCGCGATGTCGCCGAGCACGCCGGCGGCCGGGGCGGGCACCTCGATCGTCACCTTGTCGGTCTCGAGCTCGACCAGCGGCTCGTCGACGGCGACCGGATCGCCCGGTTTCTTGAACCACTTGCCGATGGTCGCTTCGGTCACCGATTCGCCGAGCGCGGGCACGCGGATTTCAGCCATGTCCCATCCTTCTTCCGTCGTTGCGCACGCTCGGATGACAGACGAGGGACGAGCGCACCGGCATACCCCGACGTTCGTCCGCTACCCCAGTGCCTCGTCGAGCAGCGCCTTGAGTTGCTTGAGGTGCTGCGCCATCTGGCCGGTTGCCGTCGCCGCCGAGGCCGCGCGGCCGGCGTAAATCGGCTGCTTATTCTTGGCCCTGACCTGGTCCAGGACCCATTCGAGATACGGCTGCATGAAGGAGTACGCGCCCATATTGCGCGGCTCCTCCTGGCACCACATGAATTCGGCCTTCGTGAAGCGGCCGAGCTCGTGCACCAGCGCTTTCAGCGGGACCGGATAGAGCTGCTCGACGCGCAGCAGATAAACGTCGTTGACGCCGCGTTTCTCGCGCTCCTCGTAAAGGTCGTAATAAACCTTGCCCGAGCACATCACGACCCGCCGGATCTCGTCGTCGGCGACGAGCTTGATCTTTTCGTCCGGGAGCATCTGGGCGTCGTCCCAAAGCAGGCGATGGAACGTGGTGTCCGGCCCCATCTCGCCGAGCCGCGACACCGTGCGCCTGTGGCGCAGCAGGGACTTCGGCGTCATCAGGATGAGCGGCTTGCGGATGTCACGCTTGAGCTGCCGGCGCAGGATGTGGAAGTAATTGGCCGGCGTGGTGCAGTTTGCGACCTGCATGTTGTCCTCGGCACACATCTGCAGGTAGCGCTCGAGCCTTGCCGAGGAGTGTTCCGGCCCCTGCCCTTCGTAGCCGTGCGGCAACAGACACACGAGGCCGGACATGCGCAGCCACTTGCGCTCGCCCGAGGAGACGAACTGATCGAAGACGACTTGCGCCCCGTTGGCGAAATCGCCGAACTGCGCCTCCCATAGCGTCAGCGCGTTCGGTTCGGCGAGCGAGTAGCCGTATTCGAAGCCCAGCACGGCCTCCTCCGAGAGCATCGAATTGATGACTTCGAAGCGGGCCTGACCCTCGCCCAGATGGTTGAACGGGATGTAGCGGTCCTCGTTCTCCTGATCGATCAGCACCGAATGGCGCTGCGAGAACGTGCCGCGCTCGGTGTCCTGGCCGGAGAGCCGCACCGGATGGCCTTCGAGCAGCAACGAGCAGAACGCGAGCGCCTCGGCCGTTGCCCAATCGATGCCCGTGCCGGTTTCGATCGCCTTGCGGCGGTTGTCCAGGAAACGCTGAAGGGTCCGGTGCAGGTGAAAACCTTGCGGTATCGCCGTGATCTTCGTTCCGATTTCCTTGAGCGTCGCGAGCGGGGCGCCGGTATGGCCGCGCCGCGGGTCATCGGCATCGCGCGCCGCCTTGATGTCGGACCAGCGGCCGTCGAGCCAATCGGCGCTGTTCGGCTTGTAGCCCTGGCTCGCCTCGAGCTCGGCATCGAGCTTGGCGCGCCAATCGACCCGCATCTTCTCGACCTCGCCCTCGGTGACGACGTTTTCGCCGACGAGCTTGTTGGCGTAGATCTCGCCCGTGGGCGGGTGCTTGCGGATCGCCTTGTACATCAGCGGCTGGGTAAACGACGGCTCATCGCCCTCGTTGTGCCCGAAGCGCCGGTAGCAGAACATATCGATGACGACGGGACGCTGGAATTTCTGGCGAAACTCGGTTGCGACCTTGGCTGCGAAGACCACCGCCTCCGGATCGTCGCCGTTCACGTGGAAGATCGGCGCCTCGATCATCTTGGCCACGTCGGAGGGATAGGGCGAGGATCGCGAATAGCGGGGATAGGTAGTGAATCCGATCTGATTGTTGACGATGAAATGCACGGAGCCGCCGGTGCGGTGCCCGCGCAGTCCCGACAGACCGAAGCACTCGGCGATCACGCCCTGCCCGGCGAAGGCCGCGTCGCCCGAAATGAGCAGCGGCATCACCATGGTGCGGTCTTCGCGGGTCGCGCCGAACTGGTCCTGCTTCGCGCGCACCTTGCCGAGCACGACCGGATTGACGATTTCGAGATGCGACGGATTGGCGGTGAGCGAAAGATGCACGCGGTTGCCGTCGAACTCGCGGTCGGAAGAGGCGCCGAGATGGTACTTCACGTCGCCAGAGCCCTCGACCTCGTTCGGCGTCGAGGAGCCGCCCTTGAACTCGTGGAAGATGGCGCGATGCGGCTTGCCCATCACCTGCGCCAACACGTTGAGCCGGCCACGGTGGGCCATGCCGATGACGATGTCCTTCACGCCGAGCGCGCCTCCGCGCTTGATGATCTGCTCGAGCGCGGGAATCATCGATTCGGCGCCGTCGAGACCGAAGCGCTTGGTGCCGGTGAACTTCAAATCGCAGAATTTCTCGAAGCCTTCGGCCTCGATCAGCTTGTTGAGGATCGCGCGCTTGCCTTCGCGGGTGAACGTGATTTCCTTGTCCGGCCCCTCGATGCGCGCCTGGATCCAACTCTTCTGCGCGGGGTCGGAGATGTGCATGAACTCGACGCCGAGCGTCTGGCAATAGGTGCGGCGAAGGATCGCGAGAATTTCGCGCAGCGTGCCGAATTCGAGGCCGAGCACGCGGTCGAGAAAGATCTTGCGGTCGTAGTCCGTTTCGGTGAAGCCGTAGGAGCGCGGATCGAGATCCTCCTCGTTATGGTGCGGCTCGAGACCGAGCGGGTCGAGATTGGCGTAGAAGTGCCCGCGCGCGCGATAGGCGCGAATCAGCATCAAGGCGTGGATCGAGTCGCGCGTCGCCTGCTGGACCTCGGCGGTGGAGACGTCGACGCCCGCAGCCTGCGCCCGCGCCTTGACCTTGTCGCCGAGCGCCCGCTCCACCTCGCGCCAATCGCCGTCGAGGGCGGAGATGAGTTCGCTGCGCGCAGGCGGGTAGGGCCGCTGCCATGACGGCCCGCGCGCATTCGTCATGACGTCGGCGGGCTCGTCCTTCAGGCTCTGGAAGAACGCTTGCCATTGGGCATCGATCGCGTTGGGGTCGGTCTCGTAGCGGGCGTAGAGGTCCTCGATGTAGTCGGCATTGCCGCCGTAAAGGAACGAGGTGCGGGCGAAGGCGGCGTTGGCGTCCTGACGAGACATGCTCAGGTCCTGTTAACGTTGAGCTTTTGGCGGGCCGCGGATCGGCCGCCGGGAGGGGGATCCGGCACTGGGTCTACTTATTACATCATTTATGCTGCAGTTGCGTTGTGGCAATCCACAAGAACTGAACTCTTGTTCATTCCGCCGTAGCGAACGAGAACCACCGCCAATTAATGGCTGGAGAGCTGTCGCCTGCGAACTCCCCCAACGAAAAGGGCCGCTTGCGGGTGCAAGCGGCCCTCGGCCCTGAACTCAAATCAGCGATTAATATCCCCCGCCCCATTTGTAGTTCAGGCCAACGCGCACGATGTTATCGGTCAGGCGGCTGTTGAAGGTCGCGGCCAGCGCGGCAGGCGGTATGGTAACCGTCTGCTCCAACTTGCCGAGGTCCATATAGAGGTATTCGACCTTCGCGCTCCAGCCGCCGCCGAACGCGCCCTCGATGCCAGCGCCGGCGGTCCAGCCGGCCCTCACGTCATTGATGCTTGCCGTCGCAACGGTCCCGACGCCGGCTGTGTTGGCGGTGTAAGTGTCCTTGGTCTGCCCGTAAGCCACACCAGCCGTTCCGTACAGCAGGAGATTGGGAGTGGCCAGAAAGCCAAGACGCGGCCGCGTGGTCCCGAACCACTGGAGCTTGTGATCAGTGGTCAACGCGGTGGCAGGAAGTGCCAGGACTGGAAACGTCGAGCCGCCTTTCTGACCGGAGGCCTGAATGTCGGTTTCCAACCCGAATACCCATGTTCCAAACTGATAATTGTAGCCGGTTTGGACGCCGCCAATGACGCCGTCGACGTTTTGGGATTCCTGCACATTGACGCCGAGGCCGATAATACTAGCAGTGTTGTCATTTTTCGATTGGCCCCAGCTATAGCCGACGTTCCCACCCCAATAGATGCCGGTCCAGCTATAGACGGGCGCGGGCGCCGGAGGAGGCGTGTAAGCCGGCCGCGCGTACATGTCCGCGGCCCCCGCGGAAGAGGCCGCCAGCACAACGAAAGCGGTCGTAGCAAGGAAGAGTTTTTTCATCTCGAATCCCCCATCCGATGTTCGGTTCGGCAAGCCGCTGCCCTAACGTTTCCCCGGCAACAACTTGAACCCCTTACGCCGGCGCTCGGATAACGCCTACGCGTGTCCTTTTTTAGCCTGGCCGCTTGAAATAAGCTGTGACCCATTCGCCACAGTCGCGGGCAAAAGCGACTCTCAGAGGCACCTGGGTAGGTCGTCCCAATACCTTTTTACTCGCCCCCGCCGCTATGCCCCTGACAGCGCCTTGCCATTTTACCTCCGCAGCAGCTCGGCCAAGGTGTTGCCCAAACGCGCCGGTGACGGCGAGACCTTGATGCCGGCGGCTTCCATGGCCGCAATCTTGCTTTCCGCGTCGCCCCTGCCGCCGGAGATGATGGCGCCGGCGTGGCCCATACGGCGGCCGGGCGGCGCGGTACGGCCGGCAATGAATCCCACCGTCGGCTTCTTGCGGCCGCGTTTGGCTTCGTCGGCGAGGAATTGGGCCGCGTCCTCCTCGGCCGAGCCGCCGATCTCGCCGATCATCACAATCGCCTCGGTCGCCTTGTCGGCCAAGAACATCGCCAGCACGTCGATGAACTCGGTGCCCTTCACAGGATCGCCGCCGATGCCGACCGCCGTGGTCTGGCCGAGCCCCACGCGCGTGGTCTGATAGACGGCCTCATAAGTGAGCGTGCCCGAGCGCGACACGATGCCGACCTTCCCGGGCGTGAAAATGTTGCCCGGCATGATGCCGATCTTGCATTCGCCAGCGGTCATCACGCCCGGACAGTTCGGTCCGATCAGCCGCGACGTCCCGCCCGACAACGCGCGCTTGACCTTCACCATATCGAGCACCGGAATGCCCTCGGTGATGCAGACGATGAGGGCGATTTCCGCCTGGATCGCTTCGCAAATCGCGTCTGCAGCGCCGGCCGGCGGCACGTAGATCACGCTCGCGTCGCAATCGGTCTTCTCCTTCGCCTCCGCCACGGTGTTGAAAACGGGCAGGCCGAGATGGGTGGCGCCGCCTTTGCCCGGCGACGTGCCGCCGACCATTTTGGTGCCGTAGGCGATCGCCTGCTCGGAATGGAACGTGCCGTTCTTGCCAGTGAAACCCTGGCAGATGACCTTGGTGTCCTTGTCGATGAGGATGGACATGCGTGCGTTCAGCGATGCGGCGAGCTTGGTGCATCTCTCCCTGACAGGAGCCTGAAAGAGAGAACGCGACCGACATCGCCTCGCGTTTTTCGACCTCGCATCCTCAGGCCCCTTTCACCGCCTTGACGATCTTCTGCGCGGCGTCGTCGAGATCGTCGGCGGAGGTGACGTTGAGGTTGGATTTCGCGATGATGTCTTTGCCGAGCTCCACGTTGGTGCCTTCTAGCCGCACCACCAGCGGCACCCGCAAGCCCACCCCCTTCACTGCCGCGACCACGCCTTCGGCGATGACGTCGCATTTCATGATGCCGCCGAAAATGTTGACCAGGATGCCCTGCACTTTGGGATCGGCGGTGATGATCTTGAAGGCGGCCGCAACCTTCTCCTTGCTGGCGCCGCCGCCAACGTCGAGGAAATTCGCCGGCGCTTGGCCGTAAAGCTTGATGATGTCCATGGTCGCCATGGCGAGGCCTGCGCCGTTGACCATGCAGCCGATGGTGCCGTCGAGCGCGACGTAATTGAGATCGTATTTCGACGCCTCGATCTCCTTCTCGTCCTCCTCGGTGAGATCGCGCAACGCCACTATGTCGGGATGGCGGTAGAGCGCGTTGTCGTCGAAGCTGATCTTGGCGTCGAGGCAGACCAGCTCTTTGCTTCTGGTGACGACAAGCGGATTGATCTCAAGCAGGCTCATGTCCTTGGCGATGAAGGCGGCGTAGAGCTGTGTCACCAGTTTTTCCGCCTGCTTGGCGAGATCGTCGTGCAGCCCGAGCGCCTGCGCCACCCGCCGTCCATGATGCGGCATGATCCCGGTCGCGGGATCGACGGCGAAGGTCATGATCTGTTCGGGCCGCGTGCGCGCCACCTCCTCGATGTCCATCCCGCCCGCGGTCGACGCCACGAAGGCGATGCGCGAACTCTCGCGGTCCACGAGCGCCGAGAGATAGAATTCGCGGTCGATGGCCGAACCTTCCTCGATATAGAGGCGGTGGACCTGCTTGCCGTGCGGGCCGGTCTGATGGGTGACGAGCACCGCGCCGAGCAGGCGCTCGGCCTCCTTGCCCACGTCCTCCTTCGACTTCACCAGCTTGACGCCGCCGGCCTTGCCGCGCCCGCCGGCGTGGATCTGCGCCTTGACGACGAGCACCGGCGCGGCGAGATCGCCCGCAGCCTTGACCGCCTCCTCGACCGAAAACGCCGCATGCCCGCGCGGCACCGGCACGCCGAATTCCCGCAGCACCGCCTTGGCTTGATATTCGTGGATGTTCATGCGGACCTTTACGTGTCCCGGATGCAGTGCACGCGGATCAGCTTACGCACTCTCGGCAAGCTTGGCTGCTTTGCGCCTCTGGCGCGCAGCGCTGCCGCGCTTTGCCCGCGACATGACCATCCTCACTTCGCCAGATTGGGCGCGATTTTCTTGCAAGCCTCGACCAGCGTTGCGACGGCCTCGGCCGACTCTTCGAACATGGCACGTTCGGCGCCGTTCAACTGAATCTCGACGATGCGCTCGACGCCCTTTGCGCCGATCACGGCGGGTACGCCGACGTAAAGGTTCTTGATCCCGTACTCGCCGTTGAGGTAGGCCGCGCACGGAAGGACGCGCTTCTTGTCCTTGAGAAAGCTCTCCGCCATGGCGACGGCCGACGCCGCCGGCGCGTAGAAGGCCGAGCCGCTCTTGAGCAGGTTGACGATCTCGGCGCCGCCGTCGCGCGTGCGCTGGACGATCTCGTCGAGCCGCGCCTGCGTCGTCCATTTCATCTTGACCAGATCGGGCAGCGGAATGCCGGCAACGGTCGAATAGCGAATCAGCGGCACCATGCTGTCGCCATGACCGCCGAGGACGAAGGCGGTGACATCCTCGACCGAGACGTTGAACTCGTCGGCGAGAAAAAAACGAAAGCGCGCGCTGTCGAGCACGCCCGCCATGCCGACGACCATTTGCTTGGGCAGGCCGCAGGCCTTTTGCAACGCCCAGACCATGGCGTCGAGCGGATTGGTGATGCAGATCACGAACGCACCCGGCGCGTATTTTTTGATCCCGGCGCCGACCTGCTCCATCACTTTGAGGTTGATGCCGAGAAGATCGTCGCGGCTCATGCCCGGCTTGCGCGGCACCCCGGCGGTCACGATGCAGACCGCGGCGCCGTCGATCGCGTCGTAGGAATTGGTGCCGGTGAAACGCGCATCGAAGCCCTCGACGGGTGAATGCTGCACGAGGTCGAGCGCCTTGCCCTGGGGGATGCCTTCGGCGATGTCGAACAGCACGACGTCGCCGAGCTCTTTGAGGCCAATAAGATGGGCGAGCGTGCCGCCGATCTGGCCGGCACCGATCAACGCAATCTTGGGACGCGGCATGTGGGGAAGAACCTCGGCTGGGGAACGGCAGAAAGCCCGGCAAAACGGGTCATAGACCGTTTCCGGCCTGCCGTTCAAGTCGCTACCGTCTGCTTCTCACGTCTCGACCAGGCCTTCCGTCGAGCCCGAGGCAACCGCATGTCCGTGCGGCAAGGCGAGATAAGCCTGCGAGCGCATCTCGATCAGACGCGAAGCCGTACGCTTGAACTCGTACGCCTCGAAACCTTCGTTGGCGTCATAGAGCGCGCCGGGCTCGGCCTCGGCCGAGGCCACGAGCTTGACCGCATTGTCGTAGAACGTATCGATCAGGATGATGAAGCGTTTGGCCTCGTTGCGCCGCTCGTAGTCCATCACCGCGATATGATCGAGCACCACGGTGTGGTACTCGCGCGCGATCTTGAGATAGTCGGCGGCGGCCAGCGGCTGTTGGCACAGATCGTGAAACGAGAACCGCGCCACTCCCATGGTCGCGCGCGGCACGTGAACAGTGCGCCCCTTCACCAGCAGACCCTGCGGTTCTCCCACGTGGCCGGCAGTGAGGCGCCGCCAGGCCTCGTCGAGAGCGGCGTCCGCCGCACGATCGGCGGGAACGTACCATACCGGCGCGCCGCCGAGCTTTTCCAGCCGGAAGTCGGTGCGGGCATCAAGCTCGATGACCTCCATGTGCTCCTCGATGAGGGCGATGAACGGCAGAAACAGCGCACGATTGAGGCCGTCCTTGTAAAGCTCGCTCGGCGGCACGTTCGATGTCGCCACCACCACCACGCCGAGCTCGAATAGGCGTTTGAACAGCCGTCCGAGAATCATGGCGTCGGCGATGTCGGTGACGTGGAATTCGTCGAAGCAAAGGAGCCATGTCTCCTGCGCAATGGCGGCGGCGGCGAGCGCGATCGGATCTTCGCCGCTGACTTCGCCCAATTTCGCCTTTTGACGCAGCGCATAGACGCGCTCGTGCACCTCAGCCATGAATTCATGAAAATGGACGCGGCCCTTGCGTACGACCGGCGACGCGGCGGAGAACAGGTCCATCAGCATGGTCTTGCCGCGGCCGACGTCGCCGAAGATGTAAAGACCCTTGATCGGCTCCGCCTCGCGCACTCCGAACAGCCAGCCGAGGGAGGACGACTTGCGCGCGAGACGGCGCTCGGCCAGTCGCGCTTCGAGCTGCGCAAGCCTATCGACGACTGCCTGCTGGCCGGCGTCGCGTTCGATCTTTCCGGCGGCAACGCGCACCGCGTACTGCACTGAGACGGAGGCCGACATGAACGGGAGGGATGGAGTGTTGCAGGAGGGCGATGAAATAGCGGCCTTGCACCGCCACCCGCAAGCCGAACTTTCGAACAGGCGGCGCAGGCGCGATCAACCGCTGTTCGATCACTGTGGATTGCCGCAATTCGCGCACCGCTATCCAACCCGCTGCGCCGTAGCCGCCGCGATCGCGCGAGCGCCGCATGCTCTGGCTGCGTCCATCACCTTGAGCCGCCGATTTCAAACACCGCGGCCGCCTCCCACCCAGCCGAGAGGGTACGGAGAAGGCGGCGATCGGCATAGTGCGCTGCGGTAAAGCTGCACCAAAATCAGGCAAGCGGCTCGCATGGCAGTCATGTAACTTTTGCATGAAAAATCACTAACTTAATTGTGATCAGCGCGAATGCAAAAATGCCGTGGTTGGACTTATATTGCGACGCAATATGATTCGTGACCTCAGCCCCAGAGGAGTCGCTCATGCGCGAGCCGTTGCCCCGCGGCGGCCTGATCCGCAAATTGTGGATCGGCGAATCCGAACGTTACCGCGACCACCTGTTGCGTCTTGATGCCGCCAGCCGGCGCAACCGTTTTGCCGGCGCGGTATCGGACGAATTCGTGCGCGACTATGCCGATCTTTCATTCGGCATCGATGCGCTCATTCATGGCTTCTTCGTCGACGACACGCTGCGCGGCGCTGCGGAGCTGCGCCCGGTCGGATCACCCATGACGCGTGAAGCCGAGGCCGCGTTCTCGATCGAAAAACCATGGCAGAGCCACGGCGTTGGTTCCATGCTGCTCGAGCGCACGTTGCTCGCCGCGCGCAACCGCGGCCTCAAATTCCTGCACATGGCGTGCCTCGCCGACAACAAGCGCATGCAGCAGCTCGCCCGCAAATACGATGCCGAGCTGAGCTTCGATTTTTCGAGCGTGGTCGGGGAGGTCGCCGCTGCCCGGCCGACGCCACTCTCGCTGATGCGCGAAATTCTTGCCGACGGGCACGGCTTCGCCACGGCCATGTTCGACGTGCAGTCGCGGCTGCTCAGGCCGGTGGAGTTGGGATGACAGCGAACACCAGCGTCAGTCTGCCAACGGATAAGCCGCCTCGACCACGTAGGGCCCACCGCCGACCGACGCCCGCGACGAGAACAGCACGAAGCGCGATACCTTGAACGGCGGCGAGCGGAACGGCGCACGCAGCGCCAAATAGTCCGCGACCTGCCGGTTCGATGATTCGCGCAGCCGCGCAAGCGAAACGTGCGGCGTGTACTTGCGTCCCTCCGGCTCCAGCCCGACCCGTTGCATCAGCCGCTCGTGCTCGGCCTGGAGCTCCATCAGAGCCTGCACCGCGCCGAGCGTGGCCACGATCGCCCGCGGTCTGCGCCCGCCGAACGATTTAAGATCCTCCACCCGCAGTTCGAACGGTTCGCGCCGCACGCGTCCCAGCATGGACGCGACCTCGTGCGCGATAACGTCATCGACGTCGCCGATAAAGCGCAGCGTCACGTGATAGTTCTCGGGATCGATCCAGCGCGCGCCCGGTAGCCCGCCGCGCAGCACGGACAGCGACTGGCCCACATCGGAGGGAATTTCGAGACCGGTGAAAAGGCGCGGCATGGGAATCACTGCAATGCTACATCTGCATATAAGACGACTCGCGGAGATTCGCACGCCTTGAGTGGTGGTTACATGACACGTTTGTCGCGCACGCGACTCACGAGCTCTTCGACCTTGGGCAAGATCCGTGCGACGATCGCGTCGACCCCGGCGGCGGTCGGATGAAGGCCATCGCGCTGATTGAGCTCGACTTCGCCGGCGACGCCGTCGAGGAAGAAGGGATAAAGCAGGAGATCGTTGCGGGCGGCGAGCTCGGAATAGATCGCCTCGAAATCGCGCCCATAATCGGGACCGAGGTTGGGCGCCGCCCGCATGCCGGCGAGCAGTACGGCCACGCGCCGGTCGGCGAGGCGGCGCACCAGCCCCTCGAGCGCGCGGCGCGTGATCTTCGGATCGATCCCGCGCAGCATGTCGTTGGCGCCGAGCTCGACGATGACGGCATCCGTCCCTTCGGGAATCGACCAGTCGAGGCGGGCAAGCCCACTGGAGGCAGTATCGCCGGAGACCCCCGCATTGGTGACCTCGACCGCGAGGCCCTTGGCCCTGAGCGCCTGTTCGAGCTTGGCCGGAAAGGCTTGGTCGGCGGGGAGCCCGAGGCCCGCGGTGAGCGAATCGCCCAAGGCGACGATCCGCACCGGCCGATCGGCCGCCGCGGCGGCCAGCGGGCGCATCGCGACGGCAAGCGCCAGCGCCATCACAACCAGCGCAAATGTCTGGACCCGCGCCCTGCGACTCCCATATGACCGGGGCAACGCCGTCCCGCCCGCAATCGAAGGCACCAAAGAGCAACGGAACATGCACGACACCTCGCCGTCAGGGCGCACGGACCCGGCGATCGCGCTCAGCGGTGTCAATCTCTCGCTCGGGCGGGGCGCGGCCCGCGTTCATATCCTCAAAGACATCAACCTGCATATAGGCCGCGGTGAGGCAATCGGCCTGGTCGGACCGTCAGGCTCCGGCAAGTCGACCTTGCTCATGGTTACGGCCGGGTTGGAGCGCGCCGACACCGGTTCGGTCGTGGTCGCCGGCGAGGCGCTCGGCACATTGAGCGAGGACGCGCTGGCGCGCTTCCGCGGGCGCAATGTCGGCATCGTCTTCCAATCCTTCCATCTCATTCCCACCATGACGGCGCTGGAAAACATCGCCGTGCCGCTGGAGCTTGCCGGTCTCGCCGACGCCCACGAGCGCGCCGCGCGCGAGCTTGCGGCCGTGGGCTTGAGCGAGCGGCGGCAGCACTATCCGGCCGAGCTTTCCGGCGGTGAGCAGCAGCGCGTAGCACTTGCCCGCGCGCTGGCGCCAAATCCGGCCATCCTCATCGCCGACGAGCCGACCGGCAATCTCGACGAAACCACCGGGGCGGAGATCATCGACCTGCTGTTCGCGGGCCACGCGCAACGCGGCACCACCCTCGTGCTCGTTACGCACGACGTCGCGCTCGCCGCCCGCTGCGACCGCGTGGTGCGATTGCGCTCGGGGCGAATCGAAGCTGCGCCGAAGCGTGCGGGCGCGGAAGCGCACTCGTGAACGCGCTGCTGTCTACCTCCCTTTCTCGCGGACACGGCGGCGGTCCGCTGCCCCTGCGCTTCGCCGCGCGCGAATTGCGCGGGGGCTTGCGTGGATTCTACGTGTTCATCGCCTGCATCGCACTGGGGGTCATGGCGATTGCCGGCGTAGGTTCGGTCGCATCGGGGCTTGCGGACGGGCTCGCGCGTGAAGGGCGCGTCATCCTGGGCGGCGACCTGGCGTTCTCCCTCAGCCTGCGTGAAGCAAGCGCCGACGAGCGTGCGTTTCTCGACCGCCGCGGCCGCGTGTCGCTCGCCGCCACCATGCGCGCCATGGCGCGCGCGCAAGACGGGCGTACGGCGCTGGTCGAGGCGAAGGCGGTCGATGCGGCCTATCCGCTCTACGGCAACGTGGCGCTCGACCCGCAACAGCCGCTCGCACAAGCGCTCGCGCAACGCGACGGAGCATTCGGCGCTGCTGCCGACCCCGCGCTGCTTGCGCGGCTCGATCTCAAGCTGGGTACGCGCATCACGCTCGGCTCCGCCACAATCGAAATTCGCGCGGTGCTGACCTCGGAGCCCGACAAGCTTGCCGGCGGCATCGGCTTCGGCCCGCGCCTGCTCATCAGCGAAACGGCCCTGCGCGCAAGTGGCCTCTTGCAACCCGGAAGCGTCGTGCGCTGGCATTATAGGTTACGGCTCCCCGACAATGACGCAACCGACGCGGCCGTGCGCGCGGTGACGGCCGCGGCGCAAGCCCAATTGCCCGAGGCCGGATGGGAAGCGCGTTCGCGCGCCAACGCTTCGCCGTCGCTCGAACGCAATGTCGAGCGCTTTACACAGTATTTGACGTTGGTCGGGCTGACCGCGCTACTGGTCGGAGGGGTCGGCGTGGCCAACGCGGTCAAGGGCCACCTCGACCGCCGGCGCGAGGTCATCGCCACGCTCAAGGCGCTGGGCGCGACCGGCACGCGCGTGTTCGGGATTTATCTCACCCAGGTGTTGGTGCTCGCCGGCCTCGGCGCGCTGCCGGGCCTCGCCATCGGCGCGGCCTTGCCGTTTCTCATCGCCTGGACCTTCGGCGCGGTGTTGCCTTTGCCGATTGCGCCGGCGCTACATCCGGGCGAGCTTGCGCTGGCGCTCCTTTACGGCCTGCTCACCGCCGCCGCCTTCGCGTTGTGGCCGCTCGGACGCGCGCACGACGTGCCGGTCTCGGCGCTGTTCCGCGACGAGGTCGCGAGCGACCAGCGCTGGCCCCGCCGCCCCTACATCGCGGCAACGGTTCTGCTCGGTTGCACGCTTGCGATGCTCGCGATCGAGCTCGCCTATGACCGGCGTATCGCCGCGATGTTCGTGGCCGCCGCGGCCGCCGTATTCGCGCTGCTGCGCCTGGTGGCGGCGCTCATCATGCTGACGGCGCGCCGCCTGCCGCGCCCGCGCTCACCGGTCGTTCGGCTCGCCATTGCCAATATCCACCGCCCGGGCGCGCTCACGCCGAGCGTCGTCCTGTCGCTCGGCTTGGGGCTTGCCGTCATGATCACCGTGATCGCGGTCGACGGCAATCTGCGCCGCCAATTCCTGGCAGCGCTGCCGGAGAAGGCGCCGTCGTTCTATTTCGTCGACATCCCGGCCGCCGATGCCGAAGCGTTCGACGCTTTCATCCGCGCACACGCCCCGCACGGCGCGCTCGAGCGCGTGCCGATGCTGCGCGGGCGCATCGTGGCGGCAAACGGTATCCCCGCCGAGACCTTGAAGCCGCCCCCCGACGTCACCTGGGCGCTGCAGAGCGATCGCGGCATCACCTATGGAGACACGGTGCCGGCGGGCTCGCGGCTCGTTGAAGGACAATGGTGGCAGCCCCACTACCAAGGTCCGGCGCTGGTCTCGTTCGAGAAACGCATCGCGGATGGGCTCGGCCTCAAGCTCGGCGACGCGGTCACTGTCAACGTGCTCGGCCGCAACCTCACCGCGACGATCGCCAATCTGCGCGCGGTCGAGTGGCAGAGCCTCGGCATCAATTTCGTCATGGTATTCTCGCCCGCCACCTTCCGAAGCGCGCCACACAGCCACATCGCCACCCTCACCTATCCCGGCGGCAGCACGACCGACGAGGAGGCCGCCCTGCTCAGAGCGGTGGCCGACGCCTTCCCGACGGTCACCACCGTGCGCGTGCGCGACGCCCTCGATGCAGTCGGCCAGATCGTCGCGAACCTGGCGCTGGCGATCCGCGGGGCGAGCGTACTGACCTTGCTCGTGGCGGTGCTGGTCCTGGGCGGAGCGCTCGCGGCCGGCCACCGCCATCGCGTCTACGACGCGGTGATCCTCAAGACCGTTGGAGCCACACGCATGCGGCTGCTTTCGGCCTATGCGCTCGAATATCTCGCGCTCGGCCTCGCCACCGCGGTATTCGGAATAGCGGCGGGCTCGGCAGCCGCCGCTTTCGTTATCGTCAGGATCATGAATCTGTCCTTCGCCTGGCCGGCCGGCCCGTTGCTTGCGGCCGCCGCCGGCGCGGTTGCGGCAACGGTGGTCCTCGGTCTCATTGGCACGTTCACGGCGCTTGGTCAGAAGCCGGCTGCCGTGCTGCGCAACCTATAGAACGCGTTCGGCAAAGCCGCCCGTAAGCGACAACACGCCGCGCCCGGCCGCCACGTCGCGCCGCCGTCACATTGCTAGACTGTAATCGGCCCGGAATTGATGCCGTCGGGGAGCTGGCGTCAACAAATCGCGTTTGCGGCATCTGGCGCGGGAACCAATCCCGCACTAGATTCCGCGCATCGGACGCCAGCCGCTCTGCCGGTGGGCGCCATATGATCCGGCCGCGGGGTCGGAGTTAGAGAGAGGTGACTTCCATGTCGGATTTCGACCGGAACTACGCGGCTGCCAGACGCGGCGTCGGTGCGGACCGGGCAGTTGCGATCGATC
>Ga0310909_10001048_pt1 | contig 15692 bp, 17 predicted proteins | sample GREbulkMGT000H_FD_203449 | JGI IMG/M metagenome (GOLD analysis project Ga0310909, IMG submission 203449) | Lab enrichment of tropical soil microbial communities from Luquillo Experimental Forest, Puerto Rico - GRE.bulkMG.T000H | ecosystem: Environmental > Terrestrial > Soil > Tropical forest >... | reverse complement strand
CATCCCAAATCCGCCTTCATCTGCGCGACCTTGTTTGAGGGGTGATCCGCAGTCAGGTTAACGACGGACCGGTGACGACCTACAAGGCCGGACAGAGCTTTTCCGAGCTGCCCGGCGACCGCCACGGCTTCAGCGCCAATGCCACCGAGAAGCAGCCGGCCAAGCTCCTCGCCGTGTTCGTGGTAGACACGAACATATCTTGTTGCAACGACGTCTGCCAAAGCTGCAACGCTGCAACCTTTGCCAGCCAGAACAGGTATTTCGTTAATTGTGCTCTAGCCTTTGTAACTCGCTTCGCGTTTACTCCTTTCTCTTGCTGATCGAGGCTTCTACTCCGCCTATCGCATCAGCCGCGAACCGCTCACTGAATCCTGCGACAAGGCCCACCATCGCTGCGAACAATACAAAAAGATATGCGCGATCGCCTGTAAATCTTTCCGTAACCACCGATGCTAAAATCCCAGTTGCGAGCATGCAATAGATTACCGCAGCAAAAGTGGCCCCTACTAGGGGCTTGAAGAAAAAATTTAAGAATAATGATATCGGATTGATCTTCTGAAGGTCTGCAGGGCTCTTAATACGGGTTAGTATGCTCACCGATCCGCCTAAAATTCCAAACAAAATGGCGGTTGCTAATTCGGAGCCACCCGACCACATGAAAGGGAGATAATGATTAGAGCTGACGATGAATATCCATGATATTGTATAGATAATTCCTGTTGTTATCATTCCCATGCCTGCAGTGATCATCGGCCAACCGCCTGTTAGTTTTGCTAATATTTTTCCCTCCTCGCTATTTGGTATGGGTAAGGGCGATTTGTGCTGTCGGTGCAGGCGGCTCAGCCGTACCCTGCCGTCGAACGCTTGGTGGCCGATTGTCGCTGGCCCGGGGCGAGCCTTTGTCAACGCCGACAGCCGCCAGAGGCGATGGCTGAAGGCCAGCGTTTACAAAGGCTCGCCCCGCCAGCGACAATCGGCCACCGCGTCAGACGGACTGTCAGCCGCGGGTATACCAGCGATTGCGTTCAGAAGCTATCAAGTACCTGAAGTTGTTCAGAGAACAAAATGCTAACCATCTGAAACAGCGAAGAGCCATATTTTTCCTAGAAAGTAACCCAATTTCATCTGATAATACTCAAGATCCCACAATATAGTTTGGGCAATAAGCAGGTTAGGTTTATTAGACGACAGAGAAGATATCGCAATGTTGAGGCTTTCCTCGTAATGTGGTGGAAGCTCACTCGCGCCAACAGAATTGCTTAAACTTTGTATTCTCCCTAATTGTTCCTGCACATCATCATCTAACGGCTTAGATGCTAGGTTGTTTAACGAGGTGAACATATTAGTTTTGACAGGGAGGGTTGTCATTCGTGCCCACAACGCAGGGCATCAGTGCGAATGCTATTTTCCTGGATTATCTAGCGGATGACGTCAGATGTCATGCGGCGACGGTCTCGTGGTTGGTACGCCTTCTCGACCACTTTCGCTGGTTTCCGTAACTGAGAACCGTCGTCGATGTTATCCGCGACCGCAGTCGTTAGCGACGGGATTGGCGAGGATTGGCAATCCAGGCAACTCCGCGCCGGTCCTCGGCCGAAGATGGACAGCAGCTATGGGGCAACACTTGCCATTGCGTGCTCGCGGTCTCGCCGGTTCCGAACGAGCATCGTTCAACGAGATCGTCGCCCGCTATCTGCAGGCGGTCGGCGAGCTCCCCGACGATCGCCACGGCGCCCCAGCGATTCGCGTAAACGGCGCCAATGTCGGCGGAAGCTGCAATGAGGAGCACGGTGTTTGCATTGGACATCGTTGGCCTCCGCCAGTTGAGGATCCTCTCTAATTGATCACGATCGTCATTATTGATATTAGTCGTGACGATCACCGTTAATAATCTCAAGGTCTGTTTTCGCGCGACTGAACAGATGGAGTCATGCGGGCTTCAAAGGAAAAAGCAGCCGGCAATCGGGAACGCATATCCTGACCGAGGCCGCCCGGTTGTTTCGGAGCGTGGCCTTTCAGGCGTTGGCGTCGATGCCCTCATCGACGCCGCGGGACTGACCCATGGCAGCCTGTACAGCCAGTTCGGCTCCAAGGAGCGCCTGGCCGCCGAGGCGTTAAGTCACGCCCTGAGTACGAGTTTCGCACGCGTGAGACCTGTCCGCCGACCATCGGGAACGTCGCGGCGATGGCTGCGTGATCGCGGCTCTGGGGGACCCCCATCGGAAGATCAGGACACCCTCTGGGCCGTGCGCCGGGCGCGCGACAGAATGACGCAGGCTGCCGGACCTCGCCGCGCCAACGGGTTTCGGTTTGCGCCCAGCACATATTTCCATAGGAATTGAAGTGTGATGGCGCTGGGTTAATTCCACTGGCGCGCAATTTTCTCAATACACCGGGCAGCAATTTTCGCCGGCCTAGTATCGATAATTCCACCGCCAGAACTTTCCAATGCACTGGAACGCTCGTCGCAGTGAAGTTGCAGTAAATTCCCTACAAACGCTTCACCCAACCCTCGAAGCCGTCCCCCGCAAGATTGCGACCCGCTTCGAGGCTGCGCCGACCCAGACACTCACTGCTACTTTGTTACCTTAGTCAAATATGTCGATAGTTGGGAGCGCAGTCTGCGTTCCGCCGTACGGGAGCACGTAGTTGGGAAAGTGAAAACGATTTTGCGTCTTTCTATACACATTTGACAAACACTTACGACCGGTTATTAGCGCAACATAGGGCCGGGGGAACTGGTAGGGTCTTTCGCCGGGGACTGGAGCGCCTCAAGCCAGAAGATCAGGGCGCGCTCGAATCAGTTTCTGAGCTTGGATCACCGGCATGGCATAGATGTGAGCGTATACGTGCCATAACAACCACGTAACAAGCAAGTAAGCGGCGCACAAACTGCCAACATAGAGTACTATATAGGTGAAGATAGCCAGCAATCCGAGGGCTACTCCAAACCATGCCAAAGATCGGCTGAACTTGAATATGCGGAAGAACTGGTGTTGCACCGGGTGTTGCAGCCACCACCTCATCCAATCGTCCGAGGTAATTGCCGACCCTTTTTGAATTTCCGTTGCAGCCATTTCTTGGGCCGTGAGCTTCAAATAGCGGAAGTCTACGTGACCAAGAGCTTTCGGAAGCATTAGGAACAAAAAATCGCCTACAACGATGACTTGCACGATGATTGGAAACGAAAATAACCAGTTCAACATTTTCGACGGCGTGTCATATCGAAAATGCGCGCCCGTTGCAGCAGCTACGCCCCAAACAACTAATATCATGAATGCAAAGAACAAGATGTCCATGATTATCGAGATAATAAAGGCCAGCAAAAATGCACGCGCGCATATTGGCAAACACAACTTCAAAAACAAGAACCGCGCCGCGATCCCATCGTCGGGTAATTGATAGTTTTCGCTGGGAGATGTTCGCCCGTGGCTACGTAGTGTGCGACGCGCTGCCGCCATTCCTCACTGGACAGCACCTCCAGAATGTGGCGGCGTTCGCGCTCGCGCCGGTGATGGCGGCCTAGCATCCATCCCGCAAAACTCAAGTACAGTATGAGCGCGATGGTCGTGACCAGAGCGTCCCCTGCGAGAGCAACATCCAACGCGAGCCAGCCGGGAAGCCCCAGAATAAGGATCGATCCTATCAAGATGCCCGGGTGCCACCACGGCCAGAGTTCAAGCCACGTAAAGCGGACAAGATAATTATCGGGAAGGTCAGCGTTTGGGGGCGCATAGCCCCGGTCGGGTGCAAGCGGGATCGAGGGAAGAGGCATCGCGGGGGAAGACTAGAGCGGCAAGCCTTATCTTTTGCCTAAAAACGTCGCGGCATTCGGGCACGGGCCTTTCAAAGATCTCTACTTTACCAAGCCATCCCTACTGAGTGTTATGCGGCTTTCGCCGAGTTGCAAACCAAGCGGGCGGCATACCAGATGTTTAAATGCGCCTCTTTTGAAAAACGAATGGGCGCGCTTCAAATTTTGGCCCGCTCCTGTTCATTGACCGAATGGTGAGCAACGATGCTGGGAGCTATACCCTTTTCAAGGCCGAAGCCGCCGCAGGCGGGGGCCGAACCCGTGCCCCTGCTCAACCCCTGGCCGTCGGGTCGAAATCGACCGTTTCGGCGTGCGAAATTCACTCACTCAAAATTCAAAAGAGCCTTAAATGCTTATATACGGCCCGAGGTGAAACACCGGCCGAAGCGCGTTTAGCCTTGCGGTGTCGCCTAGCGCTGCAAAATACTTGGCGGTCGCGCGCGTTACTTGGCTCGTGCGGACACAAAATCTAGGCTAAGAGCCGTGAAATCGTGCTTTTCCCTACGCCGAAGCTGCGCGCGAGTTCGGCAAGCGTCGCGCCCTGCGCCCGTCGCCGGCAAGGTCCTGCACGACCGGATGCCGACCATTCGCCTTCGTCCTCCCCCGGCACCCGTTTTCGGCGAAAATTGTTGCCATACACACCCAAAAGGGCAATAAATGGCTGCCGCTGATATTACAATCGGAGAATGAGTGGCGATGACCAAATCCAGCGGTACCGACTCGAAGAACGCCCGCTACTGCTCGTTTTGTGGCAAGAGCCAGCACGAGGTTAGAAAGCTGATCGCTGGACCGACCGTCTTCATCTGCGACGAATGTGTCGAACTCTGCATGGATATCACCGAGCACGAGACAACGCTCGTCAAGTCAGAGGATGAGCTTAGTGGACCTCGCGACGTATGCAAGGTGCTCGACGACTGCGTGATCGGTCAGGACCATGCCAAGCGGGTTCCCTCGGTCGTTGACGTGACCGGAACCGCCGCGGCACAGAGAATCACAGAGTTCCCCACATCAATCCGCGCGGACAGCATCGTCGCCGGCCCCGATGGCGCGTTGTGGTTCACCGGGGATGGCCCGAATGACATCGGCCGGATCACGACCACCGGGGTGATCACCGAATTCTCCATACCCGTACGGGCAAAGTTCACCGTCTACACCAACATAGCTGCCGGCCCCGATGGCGCACTATGGTTTGGCCTCGCCAAAGACACAGGAAATATCAGGGCCTTGTGGGCCTCAAGGGGCATTGGGCGAATGACGACCACCGGAGAATTCAGCGAGTTCTTGCTACCGCAGGGCGACCCCATAAATGGTATCCCATACGGGATAACCGCCGGCCCCGACGGTGCGTTGTGGTTCACCGGGGGCGGCGCGAACGAAATTCGCCGGATCACGACCGCCGGGGCGGTCACGGAGTTCTCCATACCCGCACCGGCGGGAGTCATCGTTGCCACCAACATTGCTGCCGGCCCCGACGGCGCGCTATGGTTTGGCCTCGCCAAAGACAGGGGCAATCGCCGGGCGCCATTCGCCTCAACGGGCACTGGGCGAATGACGACCACTGGAGAATTCAGCGAGTTCTTGCTACCGCAGAGCGACCCCATAAGTGGTATCCCAATAACCGCCGGCCCCGACGGCGCGTTGTGGTTTGTCGAGGGTGCCGCGAACAAAATCGGCCGGATCACGACCGCAGGAACGATCAGCGAGTTCCCCTTACCGACGCCGAATAGCTTCCCCGTAGGAATAACGGCCGGCCCCGACGGCGCGTTGTGGTTCACCGAGCGCTACGGGAACAAAATCGGCCGGATCACGACCGCAGGTACGATCAGCGAGTTCCCCCTGCAGACGCCGAATAGCGATTCTTGGGAATGCGGACCCTGGGGGATAACGGCCGGCCCTGACGGCGCGTTGTGGTTTACAAGGCGGTACAAAGAGTGGCACAGAGAAAGATTCAGGATCGGCCGCTTCGGGGTCATCGATGAAGAAGTTGCAGCGGACATACAGATTTTCCATTGGGAAAGTTAGCTTTTATACTTAGAGATAGTGGCCTCGTTGACAATCATTATCGAAGAACGCGGATGAGCAAACGGTCGAGAATCGCCGGAGGGCAGCCTCAGCCTCGCCGGAGGCCGTACGCGAGCCGCGATCGCGCTCCAACGCCGACCTCCGCCGCGAAAAGTTTCATGGTTTTTGCAGCATCAGTAGGCTCCACCTCTCTTAGCCGCCGCTATACAGGAAGTTTGATCAGGATATTTGTGCTGCTGCACCATGGCGGCGCATGCAAACTGCACCCATGCCGGGGCCGGGCGTTCGCATCCGCCACAGCACATAAGCAGACATAGAACCGTGGACAGTCGCCAGCCCTCGCGTTTCAGCGTCACTGCGACGGACTAGAGGGGCGAACTGGTCTTATGGCATTTCGGCAGGCTGCTCACGGGTCCCGCCAGCCGCAAGGCACGCGTCGTAAATCTCTTGTCGCCGGGCATCCGCGTTGGCTTCGGTGATCAGCATCGCGGTGAGCCCCCAGGCAAAATGCCCGCGGTCTTCCTTGTAGGCCATCAGCTTGCAGCGTGCGGCGAGTTGGGGGTCGGCGGCGCGGGTATTAACCGGAGCGGCACAGCCGGCAAGCGTGGCGAGCACCGGTACGACGAGAAGGATGATTGCTTTCGGCATTTAGGCTGTCTCGCGGAGAACACCCCCGCGCCACCCTCGCGCGAGAACATTTCGGTCTGGTTAACATTTCGGTCTGGTTAAGGCAGCGCAGCCGCGGCCGATCGCCCTCATGCGGTCGCCGGCGACGGCCTGCCGAGGCGATCGAGCCAGTCCCGAGGCTCGCTCGCCGGGCGTGGTCGAGGCCGCTCCGCGGTCGCCGGCAGAGGCTCCGTGGCGATCGAGCCGATCAGTAGCCTCGCGCTCGCCGGACGTGGTCGAGGCAGCACAGCGGGCGCCAGCCTTCATTTCAAATTTGCAGTGTATTGGAAATTTTTGCCCAGTGAATTACGGCTATTGACGTAGTGGAATTTGACGCACTGGGCGAGGTCCGGGTCCGCGGGTTCCGCAGTTCGAAAGGGTCCGCGGCTTGTCCTGTGTCATTCTGTCGCGCGCGCGGCGCGCGGCCCGGAGGGTGTTCTGATCTTCCGATGGGGCCCCCCGTGATCGCGGCTCTGGGGGCTGAAATTCCGCGCCAAAGCTCCGCAATCCGGCACGGCTTCACGGACGCCGTGAGGGTGGTCATGAAACGGATCGCCAGTCTGATACCGGGCCGTCGCAAGTCCGAGGACGACGCGCTGGCCATTGTCGCGACGATGGCCGGCGCACTGATCCTGGCGCGCGGTCGACGATCCTGAATTGTTGGACCGAATTCTGGCCGCCACGCGGACGCGATTGCCGTCACGTTAGCCACGTCTGGCGTCCTCGCTTATTTTATGACGACAAATGGGAGCACGAAGATGACCCAATCCGACAGCCGTGGCGCGCACCCTTCCATACAAGACGTCGCACTGATCGTCGGAGGTGGCCCCGGGATCAGTTCGAGTTGCGCGAGGCTGTTCGCAAAATGCGGCATGCGCGTTGGCATAGCAGCCAGGAACCCGGACAAGCCGGTCCTGCAGGACCTGGAGAAGACTCATGGCGTTCGTCGATACGCGTGCGACGCAAGCGAACCAGCTTCCGTGCAGTCGCTGTTCCAGAATGTCGTTCGAGACCTTGGGGCTCCTACGCTTGTCGTGCACAACATCGACGGCCGGGTTCCCGGCATTTTTGGCAAGGCGATTACCGAAGCCGACCCAGGCATGGTGCTCGAGACACTTCGGAACTCGCCATTCAGCGCTTTTTTGGTAGGTCAGCGGGCAGCTCAGCTTATGCGCGAAAACAAAATGAGCGCCGACGGCACAAAGGGAACGATTATCTTCACCAACGCGAGCGCGGCGCTCAAAGGATTCCCATCGAGCGGCGCTTTTGCAATGGCATGTCATGCCAAGTCCGGGCTCGCACAGAGCATGGCAAGGGAACTGATGCCGCAGGGCATCCACATTGCAAATGTGCCGATTGACGCCGCGATCGGCTGGACGCGGGAAGACGGTACCCGCGCGCACCGACGGGCTGGAGCGACCGTAGACGACAATATGGCCGACCCGGACCGCATCGCAGAGACTTACTTGCAACTGCATCGCCAGCATCGGTCGACCTGGGCGTTCGAAGTCGTGCTCCGACCGTGGGTCGAGAGATGGTGAGGCACCTATCAGACCGGGTCGCCCTCCACCGAATCCGAACTCTTCTTTCGTGAGTTATCGTTTTGCAATCACTGAACAGCTGGTCAGTACACCCAGGCCGTGGCCAATTCGCCGGCGTTTGAAGACGAGGCGGTGCTGGAATTCCTCGAGACCTCCGCGAGCAAATAACGGTGCGACCTGCTGAAACGGATCCATGGTCAGGCATCTCAAGCCGTCCATTTCATCGCGCATATCGGCCATCGCCTCACATCGGCGGCTTGATCCCGTCCTTCTCGGCGTAGAGCCGAGATGACGTCAAGCTACCATCCGGCTTTTTCAGCGCGAGGACGAAGACAGCCACGCCTGGCTTCAACAGGCTAGTATCGCCGGGCGCGTTGGCCAGCACCGGAACGTCCGGACCAACGCTATACTCCGATTCACCGCCTTTGAAGGTAACATGCAAGACCGTGCCCTCCGGGGCCTTGGTCACGGTGCAGACGGTGGCGTTGGTCATCACGCTGTCCGGCCCCAGATCCCACGCAAATTGCCTACCGCCGTCGGGCGTCGCTGCGGGAAAAATGCGGACCTCGATCGCGTGAATCTTGCCGTCCTTGTCTTTGATCCCGGTCGAAGCCACGAAGTCGCCCGGTTTGATGTCGGCGAGGGATTTCTTGACCAGGGTCTGGATCGCGACATCCGGCGCGAGCGCAATCGTTGCAACGTCCCCCGCGCGCGACTTCACCGTAAGTGTCTGCCCATCGAGCTTATCGACCACCCCGCGCACCCGCGTCGGCGTCCCCTCCGGCGGATTTTGCGCCGGCGCCGGGATTGCAAACAATGCGACAAGTACCGCGGCAATCGCCATTCGTCTCATGGTGTGAGCCCTCCTGTTCGCAGTCTCTCGGTGAATTTAAGCTCCGCGACCTTATAGGCGATCGACGCGGGAGTCTCGCCCGTATTCGCCGCGCCGCCCGTCGGACCCTGGCCGCTCGGACTACGAGCTGTGACGGGCCTGCGGTTTAGCAGGAATGAGGAATAAGCGGCTGATATTTCGAGATTCATTTCCGGTCGGACGCTAACGAAGAGCCTTCTCGAAATAATAGCGGCGAATGCCGGCACCCACCGTTTTGTTGGTCGATATATCGGCGGTTTCCTCGCGTACCAACTGGTACCCGGCGTTCCTGTAAAGGGCGAGGGCGGTACTTTGAATTTCAGCCGTGCTGAGCTCGAGCCGAAAAATGTTACGACGGCGACACTCATCTTCAGCGAACAGGAGCATCTGTCGAGCAATGCCTTTACGTCGTGCCGAGGGATCGACGTACATTCGCCGCAACTCCATTGCACCTTCCGAGGCCGGCTCTAAGCCAAACGTGCCGACGACATCATCGCCGCTGGCGGCTACCCAGAAGCCACCTCTTCTCTCGCCGTAATAGGCCGTGATCCGATCAATTTCTTGGGTTAGTGCACGTGCGATATAGGCCTCGAACGCATCGTGGAGGTTCGGCGGACTGAGGAGCCGATTGACCGTGATGAACAGCTCCCGAACCGCGGCGGCATCCTTCTCGGCAAAAGGGCGAATCGTGATGCCCGCGCTCAAGTCGACCTCCTGCCCGCTCACGGATTTTCGGCACCGGCGCCGGCCGCGATGATCCTCCGCGCCGGCGAGAGTGTCTACGGCAGGAATCTTGCGGCGTTCGCGCCGAGGGATACGATGTTCCTTACGGAGGCACGGGTTCGAAAGAAGCCAATCAATCAGGGACGGGAGGGGTGTATGCGAGCCAAATTGTCGGCGGTGTCGATCTTCGCGGCGATCGCTGCCACCGTGATGCTGGCGGCGGTACCCGCCATCGCAGAATCGACCTGGGATCAGATCAAGCGCACCGGCAAGCTCCGCTACGGGGCGATCGATTACCCACCCAATTGGTATCGCGACAAGACGAGCGGCAAATGGACGGGGTTCCCGGTTGAGATGGTCGAAGACATCGCAAGGAGATGGGTGTCGAAGCCGTTCCAGTAGAGACGACCTGGGCGACGTGCGTCCTGGACCTGCAGTCAAACAAGACTAACCTGCAGTTCGGATTGCAAGCAACACCGAAACGAGCATTGGTGATCGACTTCGCCGGCCCGGCTTACAATCTTTACTGGTATGCGGTCAACCGCAAAGGGTTCAAGGCCAGCGCCTGGGAGGATTATAACAAGCCGGAAGTCAAGGTCGCAGCGATGCTCGGCTCGGCGGATGTCGTGATCCTGCAGAAGGTAGCGCCAAAGGCGACCCGCGTCGAGCTGAACGACGTCGCTTCGATCGCGCTTGCCGTCAGCTCGGGACGCGCCGATGCGATGGTCACCGCTGTGTTCGGGGCGCTCGTCGCGAAAAACAAGAACCCGGATCTCGGTGACTTCGTGTTGCCGACGCCGACCGTCTATCTTCCCTCGTACGTCGGCTTGCGGCGCGAAGACAACAACACTTTCCAAAAGTTTCTGCAGGCCTGGGCCGAGTGGAACAATCTGCTCGGTTACACCGAGGCCCGCATCAAGAAGTATCTCGAGAGCGCGGGTGCCACGAACATCCCGGAAAACGTCAGGTTCTGAGCTCTCACCGCCTCCGCTGCGCTCGTACCCCTCCCATTCCTCCGCAAGCGGGGGAGGGGTCGGTACACGGGCTGCGCCGAAGGACACCCTATATGCATTATCACTGGGACCTGGCGATGGTCCTCGCCGATACCGATCGGTGGTGGCACGGGATCGGCATAACGCTGCTCTATTCGGTGGCGACGGTCGCGGGCGGCATCCTGATCGGCGTCTTCTGCGGCCTGGCATTACTCGGCCAAAAGCGCTGGATCACCCTGCCGCTCGAGGGCTATGTCGAGATCTTTCGGTGCACGCCGCTGCTGATCCAGATCGTCTGGTTTTACTACGCTCTGCCGATCCTGCTGAATTTCTCATTGCCGGCGTGGGCGGCAGCGGGGCTGGGCCTGACGCTCTACATGGGTGCCTTTTGCACCGAGATCTTCCGTGCCGGTGTGATGTCGATCGGCCGCGGGCAGTGGCAGGCGGGCCGCGCGCTCGGCATGACCTATGCCCAGCTGATGCGTCGGATCGTATTGCCGCAGGCCGTGCGCCGGATGGTCCTGCCACTCGTCAACCAATCGATCACCCAGCTGAAGAACACTGCACTGCTCTATGTCGTCGCGGTGCCCGACCTGATGTATACGAGCTCGATCATCACCGCCGAGACCTATCGCCCCCTCGAGGTCTACACGACCGCGGCGGCCATCTATTTCATACTGCTGTATCCGCTGACATTGTTTGCGAAAAGGCTGGAGACGCGGGTTGACCGGTGACGACGACCGGCGTCGCCCCATGATCGAGGTCGCTAACCTCGTCAAGAACTACGGCCCGGTGCCAGCGTTGCGCGGCGTCTCGCTCGGCATCGCCAAGGGCGAGGTGGTGGTGCTGATCGGGCCGAGCGGGTGCGGCAAGTCGACCTTGCTGCGCTGCGTCCACATGCTCGAGGAGCCGACCTCCGGAACCATTCGCGTCGGTGCGCAAGAGATCAGCTTTGGCGGCGGCGGAAAGCCGCTGGCCGGCCGCAAGCTTGCCGCGTACCGCTCGCGCATCGGCACGGTATTCCAGCATTTCGAGCTGTTTCCGCACATGACGGCGTTGCAGAACGCCATGGAGGGTCCGGTCACGGTCAAATGCATCGACCGCCGCGCCGCCGCAGAACTGGCGCGCGGCCTCCTCGCCAAAGTCGGTCTCGCCGGTAAGGAACAGAGCTACCCGGCCCAGCTCTCGGGCGGGCAGGCGCAACGCGTCGCCATCGCCCGGGCACTCGCCATGGCGCCCGAGGTGATGTTGTTCGACGAAGTCACCTCCGCACTCGATCCCGAGCTGGTCGGCGAGGTGCTCGCGGTCATGCGGCAGCTCGGCGAAGACGGCACTACGATGATCGTCGTGACGCACGAGATCGCCTTCGCCCGCGACATCGCCGACCACGTGCTGTTCATGGACGCCGGAATGATCGCCGAGCACGGGCCGGCCGACGAGATCTTGGTGCGCCCGGCGAACCCGCGGACCCGGGCCTTCCTCAGCCGCTTTCATCATGCGGGGGCTCTGCGGTCCGCCGGCTGATCGATCGACCTTGGAGCATTCTTCCGTGCGACGGCCGGTTACCGAGCCGCAGTGGCCGGTTGGAGTGCCCCCATGAAGCTGATCAGATAGGGCTTCCAGACAGCCGCGTAGTAATGGGTGAAATGCCCATGCGTCTTGTCGCTGTATGGGATCAGCACGTAGCGGCCGTCGTGAATCGCCTTCATCGCCCGCTCTACCGTGCCTAGCTCGGGCGGGTTGGCAACGTCCTCGACCGTGTTGATCAGCAGCACTTTGGCCTTGATTTTGGGAAGATCCGGTTCGGGGCTGTAGTCCTCGATCGACTCGATTGCCCACAACGAGTTGTTGGCGTCGCCCTTGGCAATCTGTGCCACTCTCTCGTCATAAAGCCGGTCGGCGGCAGCGCGGGTCGGCGCCATCTCTTGGATGCGCGCCGCACTCTCGGGCATGAACGGTCCCGCTGCCGCGCTGTAAATGTACTGCGTCGGGTTCTTGTCGTAATTGCCGTTGTTCCAGCCCGGGTCGTGGCGGATCGCCTCGGCCGCAGCGCGGCGCATGATCCAGTTACGGCCGCTGATCTCGACCGGCTGGCAGGAGAGCCCGACGATCCCGTCCATCAAATCGGGATACATCTCGGCCCACATGAAACTGTGCATGCAGCCTAGCGAACTGCCGATAACGAGCCGCAGATGGGTGACCTTGAGCCCGTCGGTGACCAGCCGGTGCACGCTGTCGACCATGTCGTGATAACGGTAGTGCGGGAAATTGCCTTTGAGCCCGTCGGAGGGCTTGCTCGAACCGCCGCGGCCGAGCGCGTCGGGGATGATTATGAAGTAGCGTCCGGCATCCAACGGCTGTCCGTCCTTGAACAGCTCTTCGGCCAAGGTCGGTCGCAGCCAGTTGGCGCCGGTGCCAGTATTGCCCTGCAACAGCAGCGCGCCGTTGACGATCTCGCCGGCGGCGTTGCGCTCGGCAGAACCGAGGGTGCGATAATGAAGCTTCAGCTCAGGCAGCGTCTGACCGTCGGCGAATTTGTAGTCCCGAATAATGAAATCGCCCTCCTTGTAGTTAGGCCAGTGGGTATTATCAGGCTCGGCGAACGCGGGCGCGGCGATGCTGACGAGAGCTGCGGTAACGACGACGCGGATCACCATGGCCAGTGCCTTTCTAGGAAGATTTGCGTACGATCTGTCTGAAGCGCTTCCCGCGGCCTCGCGCGCCTTACGCCAGATAAGAACCGCCGTTTACATGCAGGGTCTGACCGGTGACGAACCCAGCCTTGTCGGATGCCAGAAACACCGCGGCTTGGGCGATCTCGTCCGGCTGCGCCATGCGGCCGAGCGGGATCGAGCGTGCCATCTCGGCGATTTCCGCCTCGCTGCTGCCATAACGCGGCTGGGCGGTGTCGGTGAGCCCGGGTGCGATCGCATTGACCCTGATGCGGTAAGGAGCGAGCTCCAGCGCCATCGCCCGGGTCAGCGACAGGATCCCTCCTTTGCTCGCCACTTAATGCACGCCCCTGGGTGAACCGCGCAACGCTGCACCCGAAGCGATGTTGATGATCGCCCCCTGCCGTCCGCCCGAGACCATCGCCTTTGCAACGTATTGGGCGCAAAAGCACGAACCCTTCAGGTTGACGTCCAAGACATGGTCCCAGTCGTGCTCCGTCATTTCGAGGAACGGGACGCGGGAAACACCCCGGCGTTGTTGACCAAGATGTCGATTTGGCCGAGCCCTTCTTGGGTGGCCGACACCATCGACCGCACTTGCTCCAGCTGCCCCACATCCGCCATGACCAGAACCGCCCGCCGTCCGCAGGCGCGGACCTCATGGGCTACCCGCTGGGCGGCACCATCCTCATCCAGCCAGTTGATCGCGACGTCGGCCCCGACCGCGGCAAATCCCAATGCCATAGCGCGACCGATCCCCTGTTGCGCCCCCGTGACCAAAACCACCTTGCCGGTCAGCTGCATGTTTCAGTTCCTTTGATCCGGGTTCAGACCGAGACTTGCCGGCCGATTTCGACAACCGCATCCGGCGGCAGCCTGAAGTATTCGGTCAGGTGGGCAGAGTTGCGCTGCATGAAGGCGAACAATGCCTCCGCGACCCGTGGTAAGGCTTTGTCATCTATGTCGGGCACGACGGTCTCGTGACCGACATAATAGGTGACGTCCGAGAGATCGATCGTGCATCCGAGCCCGTGCGCATGTTGCAGCAGCGCCGGAATATCCGGCCGCTCCATAAAACCGTAGCGCGCGGCCGCGCGCCAGAAACGGGGTGCGATCTCTCCGAAACTGAGCCGCTCTGTGTCTTTGACCCAGGGGATCGATTCAGTGGTGACCGTCAGAACCAGCAATTTCTCGTGCAATGCACGGTTGTGCTTGACATGCCACACCATGACCGGCGGCACGTCCCGCTGCGCCCGCGTCAAGAATACCGCGGTGCCGGGAACCCGCGGGATGCCTTGCTGCACGATTTTTGCCATGAAGGCTTCGACAGGCGTGACTTCATCCTGGAGGCGGGCAGTGACCGCGGTCGCTCCCAAATGCCAGATCAGCATGACGGCGTAGACGAGCGCAGCCAGGATCAGCGGCACGTATCCGCCCTGCGCCACCTTGGCGAGGTTCGCGGCGAAGAACCCTGCATCAACCAGAAAGAAGGCGCCTGCCACCGCGCCTGCCGCGATCACGCTCCACTCCCAGATCTCGCGCATCGCGATGAACAGCAGTGCCGAAGTCATCAGCATCGTGGCCGAGACGGCGATCCCGTAAGCCGAGGCGAGATTGTCGGATTTGCCGAAGCCGACCGTCAGTCCGAGGGTGACCAGCATCAGCAGCCAATTGACCATACCCACGTAAATCTGACCGTAGCCCTCGGCCGAAGTCTGGGTGATGTGCACCCGCGGCAGCCAGCCGAGCTGTATCGCTTGACGCGTCATCGAAAAGGCGCCGGTTATGATCGACTGGCTAGCGATGATCGTCGCGATCGTAGCGAGCACGATGAGCGGCAGGAGCAAGAAGGAGGGGCACAGGCGGTAGAAGATGTTGTCCGAGATCGGCGCGCCCTCGAGAACCAAAGCCGCCTGGCCCGCGTAATTCAAAACGAGGCTCGGGAAGACGACCGCGGACCAGGCGAGCTTGATCGGACCGCGTCCGAAATGGCCCATGTCGGCGTACAGTGCCTCGGCACCGGTAACACACAGGAAGACCCCGCCGAGGACGAGAAATCCCTTGCCCCCGCCAGAGAGGAGATAGCTGAGCCCGTTCCAGGGATTGATCGCCATGAGGACAGCGGGGTGTCGGAAAATGCCCCAGAGCCCGAGCAGCGCAATTACCGCGAACCAGAGCGCCATGATCGGACCAAACATCTGGCCGATCCGTGAGGTTCCTTGGGGCTGGATGGCGAACAGGGCAACGAGGATCAGAACAGCGACCGGGAGGACATAGGATGCGAAGGCAGGAAACGGGATTTCCAGCCCCTCCAACGCCGAAAGCACGGAAATCGCCGGCGTGATCGCCCCGTCGCCATAGATTAGCGCCGCGCCGAAAAGACCGACCGCG
>Ga0310909_10001046_pt1 | contig 15704 bp, 13 predicted proteins | sample GREbulkMGT000H_FD_203449 | JGI IMG/M metagenome (GOLD analysis project Ga0310909, IMG submission 203449) | Lab enrichment of tropical soil microbial communities from Luquillo Experimental Forest, Puerto Rico - GRE.bulkMG.T000H | ecosystem: Environmental > Terrestrial > Soil > Tropical forest >... | reverse complement strand
AACGCAGGGCAGTATCTGGTCCCGCGGATGACCCGCGACGAGCGTCGCGGCGCCATCGAGGGTCCGGTCAGGGTGGGGGGCGCGGAGATCGCGCCGGTGTTGCTAACGCGGCTGGTCAACGATGTCGGCGACAACCCGGACCAACTGTCGATCCTGCAGCACGCCCTGAACCGCACCTGGGCGCGATGGCAGGGCGAGGGCGGTGGCGAAGGGCCGTTGGACCTGGCGCATTATGAGGCCATCGGCACCATGGCCCATGCCCTGGACCAGCATGCCGAGCAAGCCTATGCGGAACTGGGCACCACGCGACGGGAACAAGTCTGCGAAAAGCTCTTCAAGGCGCTTACCGATAAGGCGACAGATTCCCGAGGGGTGCGGCGTCCGACCACCCTGCGCACGCTGTGCGACCTGGCCGATGCGACGGAAGCGGAAGTCACGGACGTGATCGAAGTGTTCCGCGATCCGAGCCGTTCCTTCCTGATGCCTCCAGCCGGAGAAGCGCTCTGGGCGGAGACAGTGATCGACATCTCGCACGAGAGCTTGATGCGGGTCTGGCGGCGGCTCGATTCCTGGGCGGACGAGGAAGCCCGCTCGGCGCAGACCTATCGCCGCCTGGCCGACACGGCAGCGCTGCATGCAGCGGGCACAGCGAGCCTGTGGCGCGACCCCGAGCTGCAATTGACGCTCGATTGGCGCGAGAAGAACCAGCCGAATGAGACTTGGGCTGCGCGCTACCATCCCGGGTTCGGGGAGGCCATGCGTTTTCTGACCGAGAGCAGCGAGGCGCGCGAGGCCGAGCGGGCGGAACGACAACGGCAGCGCCAGCGCGAACGCGAGGCCGAACAGGAGAAGGCTGAGGCTCAGGCCAGACACGCACGGTTCACGCACTGGGCTGCCATTATCGGCGTCGCGGTTCTTTTATTGTTCCTCTCTGGAGTTGCTGCTTGGCAATACCAGCTGAACTCTCAAAAGGCTGTGTACAACCGTCAAGCCCATTCACGTGAGCTGGCAGCCGCGGCGCAAGCTATGCTCGAGCATCATCCAGAGCTCGGCACGCTTCTTGCCGTCGAAGCGGGGCGAGCCACCTCATCGGCAGGCGAACCCTTAACGGACCAAGCCGGCGATCTCCTGCGGCAAATCATCAGCTCACCCCATGCGGAGAAGCGGCTGGACGGATTGGTGGGCCTCCCGAGCACCATGTTCTTCAGTCCTGACAGAGCCCGCCTCGTCGCAACCAGCTCGGGGCTTACGCGTGTGAGGGACGCCGCGTCGGGTTTGTTTGTGCTCATCTCTCGACCTACGGCCTTTGTCTGGGACATCGCCTCCGGTCGGCTTTTGCCCGTGACGGTCGATGGAAAGGCTGCCAATGGATTAATAAGCTCTGATGGACGGCGGGTCGCCACAGCCAGCTCAGATAAAGCGGTGAGGGTCTCGGATTCCGCATCTGGAAAGGAGATCTTCACGGTGGCCCACAACAGGGCCATCGCCGCCGTAGTTTTCAGCCCCGATGGACAACGTCTTGCTACCGCCAGCGTCGACGGCAATACGAAGGTCTCAGATGCCGTTTCGGGCGGCCAACTCTTCAGTCTTGAAGGTCCTGAAAACAACATCTCTTCTATACTTTTATTCTATAGTCCAGATTCTAAATGGTTAGCAGCTCATGACAACAACCAAAATGTTGTAATGGTGGTAGACGCTGATAGTGGTAAAGAGGTATTTCGGGAGGTTATACCCGGCGTTACCCTCATTACGTTCAATGCGGATGGCACGCTCCTGGCCACAGTGAGCAAGGATAATGTCACGCTATGGGAGATAGCATCACACAAACCCTTTCCACTAAGTGGAGAGTACAATGTAGTTGCCTTCAGTCCGGATGGACATTTCCTCGCGGCCGGCGGCGCGGAGTGGTTGGTTCAGCTCTGGACCGTTAAAATTGGCGACGGCATCAAATCGTGGCGCACCTTGCTTGGCCACACCGGTCCGATTTTGGACGTCGTTTTCAGTCCAGACTCATCGAAAATTGCCACGGCGAGCCAGGACGGCACCACCAAAATCTGGGATCTCAACAGCAGCAAGCAACTGCTTTCTTTGAAGGACGCCAATGCCGCTGTTAATGCCGACCCCGCCGTTAATAAGGCTGCCTTTAGCCGCGACGGCATGATGGTTGCTACCGCAACCGGACGCGCTGTGAGCCTGTGGAATGTCGGCTCGCACGCAGACCCTTCCCGGGTCGCCTTTAGCGCGGACGGCAACCGCCTGGCGACATCGGGCCAGGATGGAATGGTGAGGATATGGGACGCCTATACTCGTCGAGCCCTCGGCTCTCCTCTTGGCCCCCAGAAGGGAAAGATCTACGGGCTCGCCTTTAGCCCAGACGGGCGCGAGCTGGTTACAGCGAACAACATCGGGCAGGCGATTATCTGGGATCTCACTACCTATTCCCAGAAGACTAAGTTTCGGACCGAGCTGACAGACTCGGTAGATCTGGTCTGGGCCGACGAAAGGAGCCTCGTTGTCGCGGGCGGAAAGGGCGCCGAGCGAAGGGCCAATGTATACGCGACCAATGGCAGCGTCTTACGAGCATTTGGAGGATCAGATTCGGCGAAAGCTGTCGCATTGAGTAGCGATGGGCACCACTTGGTCACGATCAACGAGGACCGCGACAAGCTGGAGATCTGGGACGACGGGACCGACCGGTCTCGGTCAATTTCCGGCAAGGGCCGCGGTGAGTCTGGCAAAGACCTTAAATTCCATGACTCCGTGCTTAGCCCTAACGGCAAATATGTTGCGGTTGTCAGCAAAACGGGTCTGATATTCCTCTGGGATGGGCAATCTTCAGCGCCCCGTCCGTTGCCTGCAAACTATCTCGCGTATATCGGAATCGACAACGACGACGCGGCCACTGAATATGACACCACAAACGGTATAGCCTTCAGCCCTGACGGCAGGTATTTGGCGGTCGCTTACCCCACTACAATAGTGGTCTGGGATATCGTCGCCGGAGGCAACCCGATGTTTATCCGGGTCAAAGACGTCGGCACTCTGGCTTTCAGTACCCATGGCGGGCGCCTGGCGACCGTCAGCGAGGATGGTAGCTGGCATGTCTGGCCACATCGCCCAGAGGATCTGATCGCGGTTGCGCGACGGCTCGCCACGCGTCCCCTTAAGGCAGAGGAATGTAAAATATACCAGGTCGAGCCGTGCCCCAAACCGGAGTAAGTGTGCTACGCCGCGTCAGAAAGGCCACTCCGGCAATCGTGGATCATGGTTCGGGTGAGACCCTCGGTTCTGGTCGGCATCCTTGTAGCCCGTAGAACGGGATTCATGCGGTCTGGTAATCCATGCCGTGGTTGCGAAACCAGTTGATCGACGCGCAACGTGCCGGCAGCCCGGGCGGGCGGCCTCCTCATCGGTCCCCGCATCGAGCTGGGCAAAGCTGTTCAGCCGCAATGACGGATGTCAATCCAGCCTGCGCGGCGTTGAAGTGTTGCGCGACAAACAGGATGTGAAAACCCGGTCAATCAGGATGAGAAAGTGCCGCCGGAGGCGTGACGAAGGGAGGGCGTAGCCCGACTGGAGTTGTGGATCTGGCGAACGGCGCAGCCCTGTCAGGGCCTCGTTTTCTGGCGGTCACAGCCGGCCGGATAGGAAGCGGTTTCTTCATGTCGATGAGGAACCACAGCTTGCCCGGCCGCCACATCACTAATTGCCAGATGAGGCTGTACATGAGTTTTCGCCAAACCGAGACGCCGACCGTCGCCGCGGCCAAGGCCGGGCTCAGTACTGCCAGCGCCTATCGTATCGAACAGGATCCGCGACTGCCTTCGCAAAAGAAAGCGCCGCGGGGCCGGCGACGGCGAGATCCGCTGGTTGCGGTTTGGGACAGTGAGGTGGTGCCTTTGTTGAAGAGCAAACCCGGCCTGCGGCCAGTGGCCATTTTCGACGAGGTCCGACGCCGCTATCCCGAGATCGGCGTCGGTGTCCGCCGCACCCTGGAGCGGCATATCCGCAGCTGGCGGGCGCTCAACGGGGCTGCGCGAGACGTGATCTTCCGGCAGGAGCATCCTCCGGGTCGGCTGGAGTTGTCCGATTTCACCGACATGGGCGATCACCGCATCAGCATTGCTGGCGTGCCGATCGATCACCGGCTCTATCATTTCCGATGGGAGCATGCTCATGTCGTGCTCGGTGGTGAGAGCTTTGTGGCCCTGGCCGAAGAGTTTTCAAAACGCCGAGCTCCGTTGCAACATCGAAGCGACAGTCCCTCGGCCGCCTTCCGCAATCTCGACACGCAAACCCAGCAGGATCAGACGCGGCGCTATGAGGCGCTGTGCGCCCATTATCGCATGGAGCCGACCCGCAACAATCGGGGCTTGGCGCATGAGAACGGCTCGATCGAAAGCGCGCACGGCCATCTGAAGCGGGCGATCGAGGATGCGCTGTTCCTGCGCGGGTCGCGGACTTTGATACGCTCGAGGCCTATCGCCGCTTTGTCGACGAGGTCGTCGGGCGCCGCAATGCGCGCAACCGCAGGCGGCTCGATCTCGAGCGGCCGGTGCTGCAGACACTGCCAACGCACCGGACGACGGATTACGAAGAGACCATCGTCACCGTCACCTCGACCAGCGGGTTCACCCTCAAAAAAGTGTTCTATTCGGTGCCCTCCCGGCTGATCGGACATCGCCTGCGCGTGCGGCTGTACGACGATCGTTTGGAATGCTTCCTCGGCGCGACGGCGCTGATAACTCTGCGCCGCGGGCGACCTCATTCGAGCGGCAAACACGGCCATGTGATCGATTACCGGCACGTCATTCATTCCTTGCGCCGCCAAACCGATGGCTCTGCTCAATCTGGTCTATCGTGAGCAGCTCTCCCGATGCTCTGGGCGCATATCGCCGCCTAGCTAGCGCGCACCGCGGCGCCAAAACCAGGGCGATCGGGTGCAGGTCGAACGAACGGCCACATTACGACGGAGTCTTGTCGTATGCGGGCCAGGCCACCTGAACGTTGGCGGCCCGCAGCTGCTCGCCACCGCGAAAATTCCCCTGCCGCGAGGCGGAAGATAATCGGGCAGGTATTGTCAGTTGATCCAGGAGACATCAAAAACAATATCCCCGCCTAGAACAAATAGGCAACCGAGCCGGTGCGGTCAATTGATAGTTAAGATGTTTGCGGAAGCCTTCGCGGAATTCGCTGAAGATCCGCAGTAAGCCACACGTGTTCCGACATGGCCGGGCAGAACTAGCGTCCGCCTAACCCGCGCCGCGGCGCCAAAACCAGGGCGGTCGGGTGGAGGTCGAAATTGTTAACGCGGTGGCCTTCAGCCCCGATAAGTCGATCATCGCTACCGGCGGTAATGATAAGGTGGTCAGGCTCTGGAAGTCAGACGGAAAGCCTGCGACCAAGGCTCTTCCGTCTGGTCACGCTGATGCGGTTTGGGGCCTAAGCTTCAGGCCTGATGGTAAAGTTGTCGCCTCGGCGAGCAATGACGGCACGTGAAGCTCTGGCAGATCGACGGCACCTTGCTTTTGACCCTCGTCGGGGATGGTGATGCGGTTCAGGCCGTCGCTTTCAGCCATGACGGGAAGACGCTTGCTTCGGCGGGGCGACGACCTCACGGTCAAGCTTTGGGCGCTAGGCGGACCGCCGTTGCCGGTGAAGCCTCTGACACGTGACCAGACCGTCTACGCGGGCCGCCTTTAGGCCGAACAGCAGAATGATCCTTACAACGAGCGGGCAGCGATGGCTCACAACCTGAGATCCGATCGGCATCTGCACGAGTCACCGCCCGCCGCTCCTGCCGTATCCTCGGGCAGCCAGAAGCTGCCAGCGGACCCTTGGCGGCGCAAGTCATGGCTCACGGCCCCACTTGAGAATGGGGCCCTTGGCGGCTGGACCATGTCCAATAAACCCAAATGGCAACTCCCGGGATCCGTTGCCGCTTGCCGCCTTCACGTGGGCCGCTTGCGTCGAGAGCGAGGAATCGGAAGATAGTATCGAGACTGTCGCAGAACGGAGGGGCCAAGGATGAATAGCGCAACGGACCCGAGGAGCGTGCCAACGATCGTCCGGCAGGCCGACCGAGACATCACCTCGGTGCGCGAGGCGCTCGGCGTTACGACGCCGGCTCCGGTCATTCTTATCAGCGGCGGCGCGGACACATTCGACCCGGCCATTGCGCCAAAGCTGACCCAGCTGATCGGCCGAGGTCTACTCCGCGCGGGCCGAGCGGCCGGTGCCGTCATCATCGATGGCGGCACCGACGCCGGAGTAATGGGTCTGATCGGACGCGCCGCCGGCGCCATGGCTGAGCCCACGTCCCTCATCGGCGTGGCGCCCGAGGCGCTGATCCAGTCCCCGGATATTTCGCCGGTCGAGGCGGACGGCGGTCGCTTCGCGCTCGCACCCAATCACACGCACTTTGTCCTGACGCAGGGAGGGGTGTGGGGCGCCGAGACGCCGGTGATGTTCGATCTGGCGCAGGCGATTGCCGGAAAATTTCCGGTGATCGTGGTCATGATCAGCGGCGGGCAGGTGGCGTTGTCCGAGATCCTGCACGCCGTTCGCCGGCATTGGCGCGTTCTGGTTATCCAGGGGAGTAAGGGCATCACCGACGAGTTGCTGGCGCAGTGGACAACCAAGGTCGCCAAAGACGACGATCCGCTGATCGCCGAAATCCTCGCCGACGGCGACCTGCGCGCCTTTCCGATAGGCGACCCGCCCGAAGCCCTCGCGCGCCGGATCGGCCGGGAACTGGGCGGAGATACCACATTACGGCAGGCCTGGCTGCGGTTCGGGGCGCTCGATCTGGCGGCCGTCGGCCAGCAGAAATTCTTCCGCCGCATGCAGGGCCTGATTCTCGCCTTGTCGGTCGGCGTGACCGCGACGGTAGTGCTCCACCAGGCGGTTCACGATCGATGTCCGATCCCGATATCAGGTCAGGATCTCGGTTGCGGGGTTGGTTTGCACTATCTCGTCATCATTGCGCCGATCGCTCTGTCGGTACTTATCGGCTGGACCAACCATTTCCATCATGGCAAGCGCTGGGTTCTGACACGCCAGGCGGCGGAGGCGATCAAGCGCGAGATCTTTCAGTTCCGCACCGGCGCCGCGCCGTATCGCGACGAGGCTACGCGGGAAAAAGACCTGGCGAAGGCCATGGAGGATGTGACCAGACGTCTCGCCCGCAGCGAGGCGAATACAACGGCTCTGCCGATGTACAGCGGCCCGATCCCACCGCAATATGCAGCCGGGGAGGGCGACGACGGCATGAGCCCGCTGGCGCCCGACCGCTACATCGACGTGCGGCTCGATGATCAGCTAAAGTTCTTCCGAAAGAAAACCATCGTACTGGACACCCTGCTCGAGCGGCTGCAATGGGGGATCCTCGGCGTCGGCGGACTGGGCACGCTGCTGGCCGCGATCGGTTTCGACCTGTGGGTTGCTCTGACCACCGCGATCGCCACGGCGTTGGGAACCTATCTGAGTTATCGTGGAGTGGACTCGACCTTGACAAACTATAGCCAGACCGCAACCGATCTCGAAAACATCAAAGGCTGGTGGACGGCTCTGCGGCCGGACGAGCAAGGTGATCCATCGAATGTCGACGCCTTGGTTCAGCACACCGAACAGGTGTTGGCGACCGAACTCAGCGGCTGGACCCAGCGCATGCAGGACGCTTTGGCCAATCTTCGCAAAGACCAGGAAAAAGAGGCCAACGATAAGGGAACCGGGGGTGCCGGCCGAACCGAAGGCGGACCAAGCCTGGTTGTGGCGGTACGCAGTGATGCAACGCCTACCACGCCGCCAAGCCAGCTTTCAGGTGCGCGCTAACCAAGACGGCTCGGTCCAACTTTGTTTGGCAGTAGTGGCTCGCGAGGCAAGCATCGGCGGGAGCGGTGCGACGTCTGATCGAGCTGGCGGTTTTTGGCCCAGCCGGTTTTCTCCAGCCTCGCGTGCGAGGTGGGATTCTTTGGCGCGCAGGAGGGCCGCGCTCGATAAATCTTCGCGTGCTATATCAGCTAATTAAGGCATGAGACGTCCTGTCGACACGATGTTCTAGGAGCGTCCAAAACCGGCATCGACCGTGAGCCAAGGCGAGTTTCACAGCCGCGCCAATTTGCGGTCAGTAGCGCGCTCCGCGTTGGTGGTTGATCTGTCCCTCCGAAGATAGAACCGATTGTAAAATCGTGATAATCTTGGGTCATCCTGCACCGGACCTGTCGCGGGCAACCCATCGGGAAACCGCGCCGCAATTTTGCGGTCTGAAAATATGGACCGCAGCCACGGCCGATCGGCGCCGTTGGGTTCAGGCATTCGATGAGGTCGGCCTCGAGGCTGTCGGTGGCCTCCGCCGCGACTGCCAAGGCGACTTCTCGCAATCCGTCTGTTGCTCAATTTGCCGGACGAACCGCGATGTCATATCCGGCCAGGTTATCTCACGGCCACCCGCGGCGTTTTGCCAGCCGCCGCACCGGCTCCGCGATTCTTCACAAACAACCCGCACAGCTCGCAACGCCACCAAAGTCTGCGGGCGCTCGGCAGAGCCAGCGGCGATCTGTGTCGCACAAACTCCTTTTACTGCAATGTTCACGCCTTCTTTCGCGGTCTCATGGCGGCGGCCGGGTCGATCGCGGGCTTTGCCTTCCTTCTTCCGCCGCCGGCGACCGGTAGCAGCAATGAGCGCTGGCGGCGATCGGCCGTCGGCTTGGCTCGCCTTTCTCTCGCGGACGCGGAGCCGGTGGCAGGTATCTCCTGTGCGAGACTGCGTTTCAAAGCCGCCATCAAATCGATCACCGGGGGCGGCGTGCTGACCGCTTGCGGCCTGATCGCCATCCCCTTCAGCTTGGCTTCGATCAGCCCTCGCAACGCCTCTTGAATAACGGTCCCGATACGCGCTCGGGTCGAATTTCCCGAGGCGCTGTCGGATGATCGCACGGGCGATCGCAACCATTTCGGGATCAAGATCGCGCTCGTTGTCGCCAAACTGTGCCGCGCGAACCTCATCGCCGGCGCGCAACGTGAACAGTGCCATCCCGCTTCCACGCGGCTCGAGCAAGACGATCCGCTCACGCCGGCTGAGCGCCAGACGTCCGATTCCGACGACACACGCCTCGGCCATCGCCGCGCCGATCACCCGCAGCGCCTCGACCGCGATCGGGCCGTCCGGGTAGAGGTAATACGACGTGTCAACATAGACGGGGTCGATGTCGCCGCGCGGCAGGAACGTCTCCAGATCGATCACCTGCGAGCTCTCGACATCGAGCGCCTTCAGCTCCTCGGCGGAGAACGTGACGAATTGGCCGCAATCGTATTCATATCCCTTAATGACTCGTAATTTCTCGATCTCGTCGCCAGTGCTTGGGTCATGCGGGCGTAATGCAATTCGCGTCGGCGCGCCGCCTTGATCGGCTCTTGCGGTCGCTTCCGGTTGCACTAGCCATGGTGTTGACGAGCCTGTGACCTGTGTATCTCGATCTCGATCCAGCTCGTGAGCGGCAGCCGGTCGCCACACCTGATGCAGGCGAATAGGTTTCGCGCGTGTCGTCGCCGGTGAGAGATAAATCGGGCAAGACACCAGCGAATGACGCAGAAAACCGCTCCAACTCGCGCGCGGCATCAAAAGCTCCCAGCTAGGCCAGCTGCAAATCTTCAAAGTATAAGTTACAGAAAAGGTAGCCAAGTTGTAAAGCACTTTCCTGCCTCTCCCGCGCTTTTGAAAACTGTGTGCAGTCGATTAGATCTGCCATATACTATGGTTAACACATTTGATCCAAGCGTTATGCTGCAAGGGACTGGGGAGTTCGGAGCGACTATTCCTCCGGCATAGCAATAATCGCCATGCTCGAGCGGTGCGCCTCTGCGCAGCAGGCGCGGGAACTCCCGCCCGATAGGGCCGCTATCAGGGTAGCCTGAATGTAGAAGGCGCCCGCCGCGGCCATCGGCATCGCCCTGGGCGGAGGGCACGAGCGTCGGTTTTCGGTGCACGCGCTGTGGCGCCTCGCCCCGTTTCAGACCGCAAAATTGCGGTGCGCTTGACCAGACCTTGCCCGCGACAGGGATGTTCCCAAATTATTGTGACTTTACAACGGATTTTGCCTTCAAAGCGACCGGTCAGCGACCGTCGGAAAGCGCGCTGGTGACCGCAAATTGTCGCGGCTGCGCGACTGTCGACTCGGAGGTCTCAGGAGGGCCAAAGCTACTGCTTTAGGCGGTGGTAGCTCACGTCCCGCACACTATCGCGCCGAGGGCGCGGGACAGGCGATGTCACCCTCCTTACACTGCAAATAGGCATTGAGTCTGGCCAACCGCGCGCGCGTAAGCTCGTCCTTACATTCGCTGAGAAGCATTGGATAGACGCTCCCGCCCACGCTTCCGGACGCTGAGAACAAACACTCGGCGTCGCGATAGACCTTCCAAGCTTCCTCCGCAAGCTCGAGCGCCATAGCAGCATCGGGTCTACCCTCAAGCCTGTCCACGATCGTCTTATAGGCCTCATCCACGGCTTGCTCGGAATGACGCAATTCTTTCGCATAACATTGATTCAGGTCTTGCTGCTTTTCCAGTCTATTGCACTCTTCTGCCAAAGCGGCCCTCGTCGGCAGCGCAACGCATAGCAAGAAAGCTGCAAGGATGCGCATTTGCAGCTTCCCGAGGGACAGCGCCGCCATCAAAGCCTTGTTCAGCCGAGCGCGGCCAGGGTTTGAGGACCCACAATGCCGTCCGAGACGAGGCCGCGATTTGTCTGAAACGCCTTTATCGCGGCAAGCGTCGCGGGTCCTAGGTCGCCGTCCACATCCAGTTTGGGGTTCGCGCCGGCCGCGTTCAGTTTCATCTGAATCCAGGCGATCGAGCCGCGCGGTGCTTCGGCATTGATCGGCGCATCTGCGACCGCCGCCGAGTCTGGGCGCAGGAACTGCGCGCGTTCACCCCTTCTCCGGCCGATCAGTTCCGGCGGGTGATCCCACAAGAGGAAGGCCTCCGCAGCCCCCTGCATGTCGCCGTTATTGATGTCGCGCGCGACGGAAGATCCTCTGAAACCTGGAGCGCCGATGTTGAACGCCAGCGATACGCAGGCGTCAAACGCGTTCTGCGAAAGCTTATTCTGGGCGATTGGCGTCGCGAGCGCGGCGTTGACCGCGTCCTCGAACTGCGCCAGATCCCGCGACAGGATGTCGTCGCATTCCGCCGCCGTGATCGCCATCCCTTCGACGACAACGGGCGGCCCGGCCGCCGAAGTGTGCCCGACGCCGATGGTGAGGATGTTGCGCGTATCGCGGTAGGCGTGGAGGACTCTTCCCTCTCGCTGAGCGATCGCCTGGACGCCAAGTGCGCTGGTTTTCATGGGCATGTTTCCTTCCTCCGGGGCTCGTCTGTCGGCAGCAGCTTGAACAACTCTGGAAGCGAATTGTCTGTCTTCGCGTATCGCCTGCGGTGCGGTGGCCGTCTCCGCACGCTCCAAGATCGGGATAAAGATTTCCTCAGGACCGTGTAGCCAAACAGCCGTTTTGTGTAAGGCTGGAATTCCGAGGATGCGGACTTCGTACACTCTGGAGCCGCTAGAGAATTGGCGTTTTGCGTAATCAATTGCACCTGCCAGATCTTTCACGACCCGTCCTCGGACCAAACGACTGAAAGCTGGGGGCCTCCGCCCACTCCCACCTCGTTCAGATCCGCCACAGCAACAGGCCCATTTGCATCAATGAAATATCGCCATCCAGTCGGGACCGATTTCGCATAGAAATTTTTGTCTCTGATGTCGCTCAGTTTTACTGTGTAGATGCGGATAGGCTGTGAGACCCGCAGCGCCGGGGCACCTCTCACCGGGCGCAACGCGTCTGGTCCGCGGCCAATTAGGTGCGGGACGAAGCGCCCAAGGACGGCTGGGCCTCCTGAAGGCCCCTGAGGTCTACTAAGCCCCATCGAACTCTCCACCAGACGTCCTACCACAACTCGTTATTCCGACTTAGGAGAATTTGAGGTAGGCGCCGGGCCGCCGCCGGCGGGTGACCCAACGGCAACGGTAAAGTAGCTGTGTGTCCAGCTGTCGCCCGACGAGCGGTAGGCGGACAAAAAACTGGCGTGGGGTGTCTGAATAAAACCATAGTATGGATCATAAATATCAACAAATTCTGTCCCAATCGGATCAATCGACCATCCTCCTACAGCAACGAAATGGGCGCCGCCGCCGTTCCAGGCAATACGCGCGCAAAATGGCTGGCTAGCGTTGATCTCGTTCTGAACGTTCGGAAAGCCTTCAAAACTCCAGCTAATCCGGGCAAGATGCCCAACTCTGCTCAGCGGACTATCGAGATACCACGCTCGATTGCACCCGGAGTTTCCCCTTACAGGGCCATCTGCGCTACAACAGTCCAGGTGCAGCTCGTCGGCAGCCAGGGTGCACTGGCTCCAGCCAGACGTGCCGTAAAAATGAGCCACGCTGACGCTAACAGCTGCCCAGCACCACTTGTCCTGCTCCTGCCTCTCCATCGAGAAGCCGCCGAGAGTGCCCGATAAGGGTTGCGATCCGCCACTTGGCGAGGGTCCTGAAGAAGTCGATGGAGTGGGGAGCGGGTCCAGAGGGTGGAGAAATTGCGGCGTCTGCATCCTTGCCCGTGCCACTTCTTCCGTATTAGGGGAAGAGAGCACCAGGCAGAGATTGCGTCAACGACCCTACGAGAAGACGGGGAAAGTGTATTCTCCGATACCTCATTCCGAAGTCGCAAGCCGGCAGGGCGAAAGCCATGCACAAGCCGAGTTCCGCGCACCCTGGGAATGCTTAGTGGGAGCGAGAAGGGATTACGCGGATGTCTGCTGTCCATCGAGGCTGTGTGAAAACCTGCACGCGCGAAGAGCGCGCAGCATGGTTTTCTCTATTGCCTTTCCTCCATAGCGGTCGTCGGTGATTTTATTTTTTCAGACTGACGAAATCGAGAAGGATATTCTACGCGCAGCCTAAGAGCCTGGGTTTTCACACACCCTCCACCCAACTGAGCCGTTTCCGACGGATGTAGCGAACGGCAGGTATGGGGGCATGGGCTGTCATTGCCTTTACGAGACGCTATGTGCCACTCTCGGCGCCAAGCGTGATCGAGGACTAAAAAGCTGCTATCAGGAACAATCGACCTCATCACTGCAAGATAGCGGCGCCAGAACCGCGGATTCCTCTCGTGGTACTGGTGAGGCCCCGTGATAGTCCGGCTATTTCTTTTTGATATTCTGCCAAAATGACGGGTTTTCAATTGTCCAGTGGTAGAGCTTGGCCTCGCTACACGGATGTACGCTGAGCTCGACGGTTTCACGTTTGCGATCAATAATCAATGTCTCAGATGTTGAGGCTTGCCATTCTTTCGCAAAGGCCGCGTTGGGTTGGTTGCCACATGGACCGGCAAAATCAGCGATTATCCGGTCTGGTCCCAAACCCTAACCGCAAACATTTCTGGTATGCCCGTCGAAAATATTTGTAAGCCCGAGGCTTGTACAGAAAACAATTCGCACTCGTGTCTTTCTTGATAGCAGGTCAGCGCCGACGTGTTACTTGGATAACCGACGCCTTCACCTGATAAGGCCTTCGACGTGGACGATGTGCCCAAGGTCGGTAAAGACCTTCATTGGGAAGATGATTGAGGGATTGTCAGCGGCAAGAGCGCCGGATGCTAGTGCGAGACAAGCAGCGGTGAGCCCAAGCGTGTGTCTCTGCATCAGATCCTTCATCGCCCTCGAATGCATGAACCCGTATCTTGTTTAGATCGGGCTGGCCGTCCGTCCGCAACCAGCCGCGCGGGGGCGGTACGGGCAAACCAGGCCGGCCGCGGCGGCTCGCGATTTGCCGGGCACAGCGAGCCGGATCAGACCGTGATCGAGTGTCGGCCAGCGCGCTTCTTATCCGATATTGCCTTACTCATCATGCCAGACATTTTTTTCATCGAACCAACCCGGCCGAACACCGAGAATGCATCTCTCGAAGTGTCCAACATGCGACCAAGACGGAATGGGTTGCGAGAAGCAACTTACGTAAGGCCGCAAGACGAACAGATAAACCAAGAATATGACAAATATCATCGCCAACCCGGCAATTAAAAACCTGCCGGCTAGTTCGAAGAAAATCTTTCATTACCATATCATACCTCCGGCTTCATGTGAGCATGCCTCCAGCCTTTTTAGCCGCGCCAATTTGTCGGTGTTGGCGCGCCGGACCACGTCCTAGCACATTGAAACTGCACGTAAATCGTGTTATTATGACCGCACGCTGAAATTGCGGTCGAACTGCACACTCAGGGTTCGCGGTTAGCGAAGCGGGCGAGAATGTTGTGGACTGTGCTGGAATGCCATTGACCGCCGCGCGCCGTGCGAACTCCGCGGGCATTGAGAGCGTCGGCGATCTCGCGAAGGGTCGTGAGCCCGGAAGTTTGGATCGCCCGTACAATCGGCAGGACATTGGCCGCAAACTGATCGGCTGCGGCGCGGTTCGCCGCGTGCGCCTTCACCGCCGCCTCAGCGGCTCGCGGATTGCCGAGCTTGGCGCCGGCGGCTTTCTTCGCTGCAAGGGCGGCCTTGGTACGGGTCGAGATCAGCGCCCGCTCTTTCTCGGCGAGCGCCGCGTAAATATGGAGCATGAACGGGTCGGCATCGGCGCCGAGTTCGGCGACGATGAACGGCACCCGCTGCGCCATCAGCCCCGAAATGAAATGGACGTCGCGAGAGAGGCGATCGAGCTTTGCAACAATGACGGGACATTTCGCTTTGCGAGCCTGGGCGAGCGCGCGGCCAAGCTCTGGACGGCGGTCGAGAGCGTCGGCGCCTTTGCCGGTCTCGACTTCGACATGCTGCCCGATGAGATCGATCCCTTCGGCTTGGGCGAAGCGCTGGACCGCGGCTTTCTGGGCCTCGATCCCCAGTCCGCTCTTGCCCTGTCGGGCCGTGGAAACGCGGTAATAAGCGATTGCGTGGCTCATAGAGGCCGTCCCGGCATCGATCGCTCACGTATCTTACTACCGTTTAATATTTGTTCAAGCTCATTCTCAATCGAAATCCTTCTTTTTCAGCTGCTATTTGCGGTGGTTGCGAACTCGGGCGGGTTGACGCGAGAGGCTTCTGCGGATTGCGGAGAGGCTTGAGCCCGTGCCAAAGCAGGGGGTAGGGCTGCGCTGCACGATCTGCAATCACCCGTCGCGGCCGCAGATCGATCTCGCAATTGCCACCGGGCTTTCCAAGCGGGCCGTGGCCCGGCGTTTTGGCGTGTCGCACGACGCGGTATGGCGGCACCGGCAGGCTCACCTGACGACCGAGATGCGCGCGGCACTGGCGACCAAGCTGTTGCAGCGCGAAGGGGACATGCGCCGCATCCTGCTCGAGGAAGGCACCGGCGTGGTCGAGGCTCTGAAGGCGATCCGCGGGCCGCTGTTTGGGCTGTTCCTTGCCGCGATCGATACCGGCGACAGCAAGGCGGCGGCAGCGCTCGCCGCTCGTCTACATGAAAGCCTCGCGCTCGCGGCAAAACTCACCGGCGAGCTGGCGCCGCACGCCGGCGTTTCGGTCACCAACATTCTGTTGTCGCCGGATTTTCAGCGGCTTCGCGGCGAGCTGATGCGCGCCCTCGAGCGTCATCCCGAGGCGCGAGCCGAGGTCGCAGCGGTTTTCCGACGAGCGGGATTGCAGGCGGCCGCAGAGATGGGCGCCCCCGCGACGAAGGTCATCGAGGCACA
>Ga0310909_10001042_pt1 | contig 15716 bp, 9 predicted proteins | sample GREbulkMGT000H_FD_203449 | JGI IMG/M metagenome (GOLD analysis project Ga0310909, IMG submission 203449) | Lab enrichment of tropical soil microbial communities from Luquillo Experimental Forest, Puerto Rico - GRE.bulkMG.T000H | ecosystem: Environmental > Terrestrial > Soil > Tropical forest >... | reverse complement strand
GGCGCCCATCTTGAGCCCGAACAATTCGTCGATCTCCTCGTCCTTGGAGGTGAGGAAGATCACCGGCATGTCGGACTTCTGGCGCAGCCTGCGCAGCGTCTCCATCCCGTCCATGCGCGGCATCTTGATGTCGAGAATGGCAAGATCCGGCGGACTGGTCTTGAAGCCGTCGAGCGCAGAAGCGCCGTCGGTATAGGTCATGATTCGGTAACCCTCGGCCTCGAGGGCGATCGAGACCGAAGTGAGAATATTGCGGTCGTCGTCGACGAGAGCGATGGTCGGCATGACCCCTTCCTGGCGTTCGTGCGCACGCCCCCTCGGCCTTGAAGCCCCCAAAGCAAGGCCGAAATGTGACGAATCGCGGCAAGCGCATGATTCGCCAATGGCTTCGTGTAGCATAGCCCCCCAGCCCGCCCGAGGCAAAAAGGTGGCGTGAGCCATTCGTCGCACTGGGCCTGCTAAGGAGACACCCGTGGAACCGAGCCCCGCTTTCGATCCGGCCCTCGCCGCCAAGAAGCTCCTGCGCGAGAGCCGTTCAGGGGCGCTGGCGACGCTGCTGCCCGCATCCGGCGGCCCTTATTGCTCGCTGGTCAATGTAGCGAGCGCCGCCGACGGGGCACCGCTCCTTCTGATCTCACGGCTTGCGGTCCACACCCGCAACCTTCTCGCCGACCCGCGGGTTTCGCTCATGCTTGATGAGCGCCGTGAGGGCGACCCGCTCGAAGGCGCGCGGGTGATGCTGCAGGGAAATGCCGCCGCCACCGACGATCCCGCCGCGCGCCGGCGCTATCTCGCACGCCACCCCGAGGCGGAGATGTTTGCGGGATTCGCCGACTTCGCGTTCTACCGCATTGCGGTCACCGGCGCGCATCTGGTCGCCGGCTTCGGCCGTATCGTCGATCTCAAGCCATCTGACATCCTTACGGAAACCGCTGACGCGGCCGCGCTCCTCGCAGCCGAGCCGGAGATCGTGGCGCACCTCAATGCGCAGAGCGCGCAAGCTATGGCGCACCATGCCGGCAAGCTCGTCGCCGCGCGCAGCGGGCAGTGGCGCTGTGTCGGCATCGATCCCGAAGGCCTCGATCTGCAAAATGGTCGCGCGGCGGTGCGGGTTACTTTCTCGGAGCGTGTCCGCACGCCCGAGGCGCTGCATCGGGCGGTGAGGCAGGTTGCCGGATAATGTTGCGGCGCAGCATTGGAACTTATTGCTGCTTCAAACCTTGCTCGGTGCAGGAACGACCGGAATAAACTCTACGCAGCTTGCACCTTGGCAGGGCATTTGAACCCTCCTAAGGTCGCCGCGCGCAACGGGTTCCAGCAATTGCCTGACCCGCTTTATGTCAGAAGGGGAGTGCGTCCGGCGCCGGCCGGGCTCGTCGAGGAGGCAACAGTCGTGCAGGAAACCGGTCTGAGGAACTCGAGCTGCGGCGCCGACAAGTTCGGCTTCAAGGAGCTTGCCGCCGTCCATTGGAACCTGACCGCGCCCGCCCTTTACGAGCATGCCATTGTGGCTCGGGAGGCCTTGCTGGTGGAGGGCGGCGCGCTCTGCGCGCAGACCGGGACCCATACCGGCCGCTCGCCCAAGGACAAGCACATGGTGGTCGACGAGCTTACCGAAAGCTCGGTCTGGTGGGAAGGCAACCGCAAGATCAGCCAGGCCAATTTCCAGCGGCTGTACGAGGATTTCATTGCGCATGCACGCGGCCGCAAGCTGTTCGCGCAGGACCTCTATGGCGGCGCCGATCCGACGTACCGGATCAAGACCCGCGTTTTCACCGAGCTCGCCTGGCATTCCCTCTTCATCCGGCAATTGCTGATCCGCCCCCAGCGCGCAGAGCTCGCCTCCTTCGTTCCCGATCTCACCATTGTCGATCTGCCCTCGTTCAAGGCCGACCCCGCGCGCCATGGCGTGCGAAGCGAGACCGTGATCGCCATCGATTTCAGCCGCAAGATCATTCTGATCGGCAACTCGTCCTATGCCGGCGAGATCAAGAAGTCGGTGTTCACCACGCTCAATTTCTATCTACCGGCGCAGGGTGTCATGCCCATGCATTGCTCGGCCAATGTCGGCCGCGAAGGCGACGTTGCGCTGTTCTTCGGGCTCTCCGGTACCGGCAAGACGACGCTCTCTGCTGATCCCAACCGCGTGCTCATCGGCGACGACGAGCACGGCTGGGGACCCGACGGCGTCTTCAATTTCGAGGGCGGCTGCTACGCCAAGTGCATCAAGCTCTCGCAGGAAGCGGAGCCGGAGATCTATGCGGCCACCAACCGGTTCGGTGCGGTGCTGGAAAACGTGGTGATCGACCCGCAGACCCGCATCCCCAACTTCGACGACGATTCACGGACAGAGAACACGCGCTCGGCGTATCCGCTCGAGTTCATGCCGCGCGCATCGCGCACAGGACGCGCCGGACATCCCCGCAACATCATCTTCCTGACCGCCGACGCCTTCGGCGTGATCCCGCCGATCGCCAAGCTCACGCCGGCGCAGGCGATGTATCATTTCCTTTCCGGCTACACCGCCAAGGTGGCGGGCACGGAGAAGGGGCTGGTCGGTGTCCAGCCTGAATTCTCGACCTGCTTCGGCGCGCCGTTCCTGCCGCGCCCGCCCGCGGAGTATGGCGCGGTGCTGCGCGATTTCATCGCGCGCCACAAGGTCGACTGCTGGCTCGTCAACAGCGGCTGGACCGGCGGCATTTACGGCGTGGGCCGGCGCATGCCGATCAAGGCGACGCGCGCCCTCGTCACCGGCGCGCTCGACGGCTCGCTCAAGGCGGTGAATTTCCGTACCGATCCCTATTTCGGCTTTTCAGTGCCGACCTCGGTGCCGGGGATCGAGCCGCATTTGCTCTATCCCATGAAGACCTGGCGGGACAAAGCCGCCTTCGACGACACTGCGCGCAAGCTCGTCGGCATGTTCCAGACGAACTTCATCAAGTACGAAGAGGACGTCGACGCCGAGGTGCGCTCGGCCGCGCCGGAGGTGCGCATCGCGGCTGAGTGATGCGCGCGACGCCTCGCCTCGACAACGACGGCCGGTAGGGGCGAGGCACGCCCCTACGCAGAATTAACAGAAACAATCAGCTGCGCCCGGGGGAGAGCCGGTTGAAGCGCTCCTTCTGCTCGTCGCTGAGCGAGCCGTAGAATTTCGCCAGCGCCGGCTGCACGGTATCCACCGCGTGCAGCATGGCGTCGAGCCTCTGCTCCATCGCTTCGAGGCGCACCACCGGCGTGAGCGGCTTGTAGGTGGGACAGTTCGATTTGAGGACCTCGCCCGCCTGCGCGATCGCAGTCTGCAAATCGCGATACGCATTGCGCTGGGCATCGTCGGGCTGCACCATGCGTTCGATCCGCTCCATGGGTAGCGCCGCTATACCCGTCGCGCGCTCGCTGCACGCCTGGTCGAGATCGCGGCGCGCCTGCTCCTCATTCTGCTCGTCGGTGCCGGAGCCGAGCGAATTGAAGCGCGCGCGCTGCTCGTCGTTGAGCAGATCGTAGAATTTTGCCAGCGGCTCGCGCACGGTGCGCACCGCCTCGAGCATGGCGGAAAGCCGCTCGTGCATGGCCGTGATGCGCCCGTTCGGCGTGCTCGCAAGCGAGCTGGGGCACGCGTTCCTGAGAATGTCGAGCGATCTTGCCATGGCGGTGCGCAGCACCTCGAGCGCGGCGCGCTGCGCCTCGTCGGGCTCGACCACCTTCGCAATCTCGTCGATGCGCCAGTCGGTCACGCCAGCGGTCTGGCCGCTGCAGATGACGCTTGGCTCGACGCCAGGGCTTCTGCTCCCCGGCGCGCCCGGCCTCGCATTCACGCGAACAGCGGGGGTCGCGGGATAAGGGCCGGTTGCGACGTAGCCGCCGGGCTGCGTGTAGTCCTCCGGAGCGTAAAGGCCGAACATGCCGTCGTAGAGATCGTCATACGCATAGGGCCAGAACGTGTCGTACGCGTAGGGATAGAACGTGTAATCGAGGAAATCGTCATAGGCATATGGCCAGAACAGTGGGCCGAACCAGCCGATCACGATCGGGAAGAACCGCCGGTGAAAATGCCGCCAAGGCAGGTGCGCAAAGCGACCCTGGAAGGTCGCGTGCGTGAGCCCTGGGCGCTGCGCGATGAACGGGTTGTGCAGCGTCCGGGCGAGGCCGTGCGGGCCTGCCAGCGCGAAGGCGCGGCCCGTCGGGCTTGCCGCCGGCACGTGCGTCAATGCGCGCGGGTTGGCGATCGCCCCGGTGGCGACGGGATGGGATGAGCGGTCCACCGGGCGGGCGAAATGTTGTGCGGCCACGTTGGGCGTGTGGATGGCCGGCCGCGCCATATGCGGTGGCATGTGTGGTGTCATGTGCGGTGCCGAAATGTGCGGCGTCGCCATGTGCGGAATGTGCGGTGTGGAGAAGTGCGGCGTCGACATATGCGGCGCAAAATGCGGCACCGACAGATGCGGTGCCGATATGTGCGGCGCAAAATGGGGTGCCGAGAAGCTCGGTGCGAAGTGCGGCGCCGAGAACGCGTGAAAGCCGCCGCCGCCGAAGCCGTGGAAGCCGCCGAAGCCACCGCCGTGGAAGCCGCCGCCACCAAAGCTGCCCCCGCCATGGAAACCTCCGCCGCCGCCAAACGGGCCGAGGCCGGCGTGGCCGCCAGCGCGGTGGAAATTAAGAGAAGCGAGGCGAGGCGAACTCCCGGTTGCTTCATGATACGGGCTCCCGATGGTACCCCCCCGTTATCATGTCCATTGAAATTGGCCTCTCCGCTCTCCCGATGCAACTGGTACTTATGCCAGTGCGACCGCATGGCTAATGCGCTCGGTATTGCCGCACCAACCCCAAGGGGACTCAGCGCGTGAACAGGGTTCCGGCGCCGTGGTCGGTGAGCAGTTCGAGCAGCACGGCATGGGGCACCTTGCCGTCGAGAATGACCACGCCTTGGACGCCCGCTTCGAGCGCGTAGATGCAGGTCTCGACCTTGGGGATCATGCCGCCGGAGATGGTGCCGTCGGCGATCAGGCGGCGCGCATCGTTAGCCGAGAGGTGCTTGATGAGGCTGTGCGACTTGTCGAGCACGCCCGGTACGTCGGTCAGCAGCAGGAGCCGCTTGGCCTTGAGCGCGCCGGCGATGGCGCCGGCGAAGGTGTCGGCGTTGACGTTGTAGGTGATGCCTCCCTTCGAGGTCGCGACGGGCGCCAGCACCGGGATCAGATCGCGCCCCAGGATCTGGGTGAGCACGGTGGTGTCGACCGCCTCCGGCTCGCCGACGAATCCGAGGTCGACGATCTTCTCGATCTTGGAGTGCGGATCGATGGTGTTGCGGCTTGCCTTGCGCGCCAGCACCATGTTGCCGTCCTTGCCGCACAGCCCCACCGCCTTGCCGCCGGCTTCGTTGATGAAGCCGACGATCTGCTTGTTGATCGAGCCGGCCAGCACCATCTCGACGATCTCGATGGTGGCGGCATCGGTGATACGCAGGCCGTCGGCGAATTGCGACTTGATACCGAGCCGGGCCAGCATGTCGCCGATCTGTGGCCCGCCGCCGTGCACGACCACCGGGTTGATGGCGGTCTGCTCCATCAGCACGACGTCGCGCGCGAAGCTTCTGGCGAGCTCATCCTCACCCATGGCATGGCCGCCGTACTTCACCACGACCGTCTCTTCGTCGTAGAGCTGCATGTGCGGCAGCGCCTCCGACAGGACGCGCGCGATGTCGTGCGGGGAGATGTTCATGGCAGGAATGTCCGACTGCGATCGGCGTCGGCGCCTTTTAGCGGGGCGCCGGCCCGCGAGGAAGGGGTCGGCTCCCGGCCGATGAAGCGCGCTCGGCAAGAAGAAGCGCGATCGCCGACCGCAGCTCGGGGAGCCCGGCGCCGGTGCGGGCGGAGGTCACGAGCGGCTGCGGGAACGCCGCCGGATGCTCGGCGATGGCGGGCATCAGTGCCGCGATCAGCGAGACGCGGTCGGCCTCCTTGACCTCGTCCGACTTGGTGAGCACCAGCTGATAATTCACCGCCGCCTGGTCGAGCGTCGCGAGAACGCCCGCATCGGAATCCTTGAGCCCATGACGGGCGTCGATCAGCAGGTAGACGCGCGCGAGATTTGCGCGCCCCCTGAGATATTCGTCAATGAGCGCGGTCCAGGCCTTGATCCTCTCCTTGGCGGCCGCCGCATAGCCGTAGCCCGGCATGTCGACCAGGGTCAGCGCCGAGGGTCCGGTGAAGAAGATCAGCTCCTGCGTGCGGCCCGGCGCGTGCGAGGTGCGCGCGAGCGCGCGCCGGCCGGTGAGCGCGTTGATCAGGCTCGACTTGCCGACATTGGAGCGCCCGGCAAACGCGATCTCGATGCCGCGCATGGGCGGCAGCGATGCCGCCGAGCCCGCCGCGGCGCGGAACTGCCAGTCGCCGGCGAACAGGCGCCGCCCGGCCTCGATGTCGGCGCGGGTGAGAGGCATCGGATGACCATCCCGGATTTCGCTGCGCTCAATCCGGGCTACGGGTGTGCGGGCATCATGCCTTCTTCTTCTTGGCGAACAGGGCCTTGAGATTGTCGAGGAGCTCGACCTTGGCGCCGTGCTTGCGCATGATCACGCTCTGCTGGAGGACCGAGAGCGTGTTGTTCCACGCCCAGTAGATCACGAGCCCCGCGGAGAAGCCCGCCAGCATGAACGTGAAGATGATCGGCATGTAGTCGAAGATCATCTTCTGCGCCGGATCCGGCGGCGGCGGATTGAGCTTCATCTGGAACCACATGGTCACGCCCATGATCAGCGGCCACGGGCCGAGATGGAGGAAGCTGCCGATGACCGGCACCACGGTCGGATCCCACGGGATCAGCCCGAACAGGTTGAACACGGTGAGCGGATCGGGCGCCGAGAGATCCCTGATCCAGCCGAAGAACGGCGCATGGCGCATCTCGATGGTGATGAACAGCACCTTGTAGAGCGAGAAGAACACCGGAACCTGGATCAGCATGGGCAGGCAGCCGGCGACCGGATTGACCTTCTCCTTCTTGTAGAGCTCCATCATCGCCTGCTGCTGCTTCATCTTGTCGTCGGCGAAGCGCTCACGGATGGCCATCATCTCCGGCTGCACCGCCTTCATCTTGGCCATGGAGGCGTAGGACTTGTTGGCGAGCGGGAAGAACAGGATCTTGATGAGAACGGTCACGATCAGGATGGCGACGCCGAAATTGCCGACCCGGTGAAAGATCCAGTCGAGCGAGAAGAACATCGGCTTGGTGATGAAATAGAACCAGCCCCAGTCGATGAGCAGGTCGAACTTGTTGAGCGAAAGCGCCGTGTTGTAGCCATCGACGATGGAGACGACCTTGGCGCCGGCAAAGAGGCGCGCGTCCGTCGTGCCGGTGCGGCCCGGCGCAATGGTGAGAGGGTCGAGACGGTAGTCGGTCTGGTAGGTCTTGGTGTCGCCAAGCGGCGCAAACGCGAACTCGGCATGCACCCGGGCAGCGGTATCGGGCATCAGGGTGGCCGCCCAGTACTTGTCGGTGATGCCGAGCCAGGCATTGGTGACGTCGAAGGTCTCGGTCTTCTTGCTCTCGATGTCCTTGTAGGTCGCTCTTTGCTCGCCCTTCTCGCCCAAGACACCGATGAGCCCTTCGTGCAGGATGTAATAGCCGAGCGTCGGCGGTGTGCCGTGGCGCGATATGCGCGCGTAGGGATAAAGCGTCACCGCAGAGGCGCCGTTGTTGACGACCGCATCCTTGATGGTGAACAGGTAGTCGTCGTCCACGCTGATGGTGCGGCGGAACTCGAGCCCCTCGCCGTTGTCGTAGAGGAGCGTCACCGGCCGGCCGACCGAGAGCGCGCCGCTTCCTTCCTGCCGCCAGAGCGTGTCGGAGGTCGGCACCTTGGTGGCGGCTCCGGTCTCGACCAGCCAGCCGAACTCGGAATAGAACGGCGCCGGGCTGCCCGTGGGAGAGAGCAGCTCGATCGGCGGCGAGCGGGGATCGACCGTCTCGTGATATTTGATCAGCGCAAGATCATCGATGCGCGCGCCCTTGAGCGAGATCGAGCCGGCGACGCTCGGCGTTTCGATGCGCACGCGCGGTGACGCGGCGAGCGCCGCCTCGCGCGTCAGCGCCAGGGCGGGCACGCCCGCCGGCCGGCCCGGCGCCTGCGGGGCGGCGCCTGGCACCGGCTGGTTCGGTGCCGCTGCCTGCGGCGCAGGCGCCCCGGGGGCAGGCTGCACGCGTTCCTGCGCCTGCTGCTGTTGCAGCTGCTTCTGCTTTTCGACCTGGGGGAGGCCGAAATAGAGCTGCCACCCGATCAGCACGAGCGCGGACAGCACGATCGCGAGAATTGTGTTCTTCTGGTCGGTCATCTCTTCCGCACTGGCGGTTGGCTCGTCAAAAACTCGGTCATACCTCCGCTGGAGGGGAGGTCGGCGACCCCGGCCTTGCGCCGGGGGAGCCGGGTGGGGACCGAAACGCAGATATCTGTCGGATCTCCCCCCTTCATCCCACCCGGCCGCTTCACTTCGTTCGGCGCGTAGCCGACGCTTCGCGTCGGCGTTCTTAGCGCTAAGAACGGCGGCTGGAGGCCGCCTATGCTCCCCCTTTCAGGGGAGGTATGGGATCGGGTTGGCGTTGCTCGCATAGGACTAGCGCGCGCTTGAAATCTCTCACGATTTTCTCGAACGGCAGCGATAGCGCCGCGCGCCGTCCGACCAGCACATAATCATTTCCCGCGGCAAGGCCAGTCGCGCCGTAAAGCCGCACGATCTCCTTGAGCCGGCGGCGCACGCGGTTACGCTCGACCGCGGTTCCGACCTTCCTCGATACCGTAAAACCGACGCGTACCGGCCCTTCTTCCCCGCGGCGGCGAACCTGGAGCACGAATGCCGCGGTCGGCACCTTGGTCGCGGACGCGGCGGCAAGGAAATCGGCCCGTTGCCGCAGCCTCTCCAACTCAGGCGCTGAGCCGCTTGCGCCCGTGCGCGCGGCGGGCGCGGATGACCCGGCGGCCGCCCTTCGTCGCCATGCGCGCGCGGAAGCCGTGACGGCGTTTGCGCACCAGCTTGCTCGGTTGATAGGTCCGTTTCACCGATCGTTCTCCGCCGGCTCGCAAATGCCCGTGAACGCAGCATCAGACCGCGGCCCGCGCCTTGCGCTGTTGCCCGGACTGCCCGTACCACTGTCGGAATTCCGGAATTGCGCGGCTTATAGGGGAGGGGGCCCTTGCCCGTCAATTGCGGACATCGGGCATGCGGGCATCGTCACATGATCGTCAACAACGAGCAGCCGGCGACCATCGGCAATGACGCCCGCAAGTTTCGCTGGCGGCGGCTCATTCCGCTCATTGTCGTCGCGTGCATCTCGCTCGCCGTCTTCGCCATGGGATGGTACCGCCAGCTCTCGTTCGACAATCTCCTGCGCCATCACGACGAGCTGCGCAGCTTCATCGCCGCGCATGAGGCGTCCGCACTCGCCGCCTATGTCGCGCTTTACATCGCGGCGGTGGCCCTTTCGCTTCCGGTCGGCGCCTATATCAGCTTGGCCGGCGGGATGTTGTTCGGCGCCGTACTCGGCGGGATCGCCGCGGTGATCGGCGCGAGCATCGGCGCGGTCCTCATCTTCCTCATCGCGAAGAGCGCGCTCGGCGAGCAGCTTGTGCGCCGCGCGGGACCGGCGGCGGAGAGGATTGCGCAGGGCTTTCGCGAGGACGCCTTCAGCTATCTTCTCTTCCTGCGGCTGGTGCCGGCGTTCCCGTTCTGGCTGGTCAACCTCGTTCCCGCGCTCGCCGGGGTGCGGCTTGCGCCGTTTGCGGCGGCAACCGCGATCGGCATCATGCCGGCGACCTTCGCGTTTGCCTTCGTGGGCAGCGGGCTCGAAAGCGGCATCGTGGCGCAGAAGGCCGCCTACGAATCCTGCCTCGCGGCCGGGCGTGGCGATTGCAAGCTCGCGTTCCATGTCAGCGACGCGCTCACGCCGCAGCTCGTCGCTGCGCTCGTGGCGCTTGGCGTGCTCGCGCTCGTTCCGGTCGCGGTGAAACGGCTGCGGGGGCGCGGATAGCCATGACGGAAGCATTGACGCCGGACATCTGCGTGATCGGGGCGGGAGCGGGCGGGCTTACCGTGGCAGCGGCCGCGGCCGCGTTCGGCGTGCCGGTCGTTCTGATCGAGAAAGGAAAGATGGGCGGCGACTGCCTCAACAGCGGCTGCGTGCCGTCGAAATCGCTGATCGCGGCGGCGCGGCATGCGCATGCCATTGCGCGCGGGAAGATGTTCGGTGTTGTGGCGCGCGGCGTCGAGGTCGATTTCACGCGCGTGCACGCCCACGTGCACGAGGTGATCGCGGCGATTGCGCCAAACGATTCGGTCGAGCGCTTTAGCGCGCTGGGCGTGCATGTGATCAAGGGCGCGGCGCGCTTTCGCGATGCGCGCACGGTGACGGTGGCGCAGGCGTCCGGCGAGGACATCGAGATCAAGGCGCGCCGCTTTGTCATTGCCACCGGCTCGTCGCCCTCGCTGCCGCCGATTGCCGGGCTCAAGGAGACGCCGTGCCTCACCAATGAGACGGTGTTCGACCTCACCGTCGCGCCGGCGCACCTCATTGTCATCGGCGCGGGGCCGGTGGGGCTCGAGCTTGCCCAGGCCTTCCGCCGTCTCGGCAGCGCGGTCACGGTGATCGAGGCGGGCGAGCCGCTTGCCCGCGAGGACGCCGAATGCGCCGCCGTGGTGCTCGATGCGCTTGCGCGCGAGGGCGTGCGGCTGCGCCCCGGCACCGCGGTCGCGCGCGTGGCCGGCACGGACGGCAGCATCGAGGTGGTCGTGCGCGCCGAGCACGGCGAGGAGACGATCGCCGGCAGCCATCTGCTCATCGCCACCGGACGGCGCGCCAACGCCGATGATCTCAATCTCGAAGCCGCCCGCATCCGCCACGACGGCGCGGGCATCCTGGTGAACCGCCATCTCAAGACCGCGAACCGGCGTGTTTACGCTATCGGCGACGTGGCGGGCGGTGCGCAGTTCACCCATCTCGCCAGTCATCATGCCGGCCTCGTCATTCGCAACGAGCTCTTCCGCCTGCCGGTGCGCGTCAACGAGGACGGGGTGCCGCGCGTAACCTTCACCGACCCCGAGCTTGCCCATGTCGGGCTCACGGAGGCGCAGGCGCGCCGCGCGCGCACGCGCTTTGCCGTGCTGCGCTGGCCCTTCCACGAGAACGACCGCGCGCAGGCCGAGCGCGACACGCGCGGCCACATCAAGGTGGTGGTGGGCGGCGGGGGCAGAATCCTCGGCGCGACCATTGTGGGGCCGTCCGCCGGCGAGCTCATCACTGCCTGGACGCTCGCGGTGGAGCGGCGGCTCAAGGCGCGCACGCTGGCGGGCATGATCGTACCCTATCCGACGCTCGCGGAAGTTGGAAAACGCGCCGCCATCACCTATTACATGCCGGGTGCGACTCGCGGCTTTGTGCGGCGCGTCATCGCTTGGCTGCGCCGGTTCGGGTGAGCAGGTGCAGCGCGCCCCTCACCCCACCCTCTCCCCGTAAGAACGGGGAGAGGGAGTGCACGTCCGTGCCAGCACACGACAGGATGCTTGCACGGTGTTTCACTCCCTCTCCCCGCTGGACGGGGTCCCCGCGACGCTTGCGTCGCGGGGTGTCCTTGCGGGGAGAGGGTGGGGTGAGGGGCTGGGCGGAGAGATTTTTTGCATGGCCGAAGAGAGTGCCGCTGCAGCCAAGCCGAACGCGCCGCCCCCCCGCAGGCGAGGGCTTGGGCTCTCCGGCAAGCTTCTCCTCCTCACGGTGCTGTTCGTGATGATGGCGGAGGTGCTCATTTACGTGCCGTCCGTCGCCAATTTCCGCTTGAACTGGCTGCACGACCGGCTTTCCGCCGCCTACACCGCGGCGCTGGTGTTCGAGGCGGCTCCGGGCGGCATGGTACCGGATTCGCTGGGCAAGGCCATTCTCGACAGCATCGGCGCGCGCGCGCTGGCGGTGAAGATGGGCCAGCAGCGCCGGTTGCTGGCGGCTTCCGTGATGCCGCCCGCAATCGACCAGGACATCGACATGCGCGACATGTCCTGGCACCGCGCCATCATCGAGGCGTTCGAGACGCTGTTCTGGCCGGACACCGACGTGATGCGCCTGGTGGGGCCGGCGCCCATGGGTGGCGAGTTCATCGAGCTGGTGATGGACGAGGCGCCGCTGCGCCGCGCGATGGTGGATTTCTCCATCCGCATCCTCATCCTTTCGCTGATCATCTCCGCGATCTCGGCGACGCTCGTCTATCTTGCGCTCCATCTTCTGCTGGTGCGCCCGATGCGGCGCATGACCGCCAACATGGTGGCGTTCCGCGCCGATCCGGAGAATCCGTCCCGCATCATCGCGGCCTCCGCGCGCGGCGACGAGATCGGCACCGCCGAGCGCGAGCTTGCCGCCATGCAGTCCGACCTCGCCGCGCTGCTTGCGGAGAAGAGCCATCTCGCCGCGCTCGGGCTTGCGGTCTCCAAGATCAACCATGACCTGCGCAACCTGCTCACCTCCGCGCAGCTCTTCTCCGAGCGCCTCGCCAAGGTTTCCGATCCGCACGTGCAGCGCTTTGCGCCGCAGCTCATGCGCGCGCTCGAGCGCGCCATTGCGTTCTGCCAGTCGACCCTGTCCTACGGCCGCGTGCAGGAGGCGCCGCCCGACCGGCGCATGATTGCGCTTGGGCCGCTGGTCGAGACGGTGCGCGAGACGCTCGGCCTCGACGAGGGCTCGCGCGTGCGCTGGATCGATGCGGTCGAGCGCGGGCTCATCGTCGATGCCGACCCGGAGCAGCTGTTTCGCATCCTGCTCAACCTTGCGCGCAATGCGCTCGCCGCGCTCGAGGGCCGCGAGAGCAAGGATCCCGGGCGCGACCAGATCCGCATCACCGGTCGGCGCGAGGGCGCGGTGGTGGTGATCGAGGTCTCCGACACCGGCCCCGGGCTTTCTGAGCGCGCGCGCGCGCATCTGTTCGAGGCGTTCCAGGGCTCGACCCGCACCGGCAGCGCGGGGCTGGGCCTTGCGATTGCGGCCGAGCTGGTGCGCGCGCACGGCGGCGAGATCCGCCTGGTCGAGGGCACCATCGGGGCGACCTTCCGGCTCACCATCCCCGACCGCGCGGTGGAGCTCACCGCGCGGCGCGCCAGCGCGTGAGGTGGGTCGCGGCCGACGCGGGATGGAACCTTGGGTTCGTTTTGCAGAATCGAGGGTGCGAAGTTGCAGTTAGGCGACTTTACAACCTATGCCTTGCATGACCTCCCTGGGTTCGTTCTGTCAAAGTGACAGCCCTTGCCAAACGTTGGTAGGGACGAAGCCTGCCTCGCCCCCATCGCCACGCCGGCCTCGGGTTCGTTCTGCCAAAATTCCGGGACCTTGGGTTCGTTCGGCCAACATTTGACCCTCGCTCATTCCGCCACCGATCGCGGGCGCGTTGCGTCATGTCATAATGACTGCCGCTCCCGCTCAAGGGCAAGGTGAGGTAATGCCTTGCCCTCGCGCCACTGTATGCTTCGAGATCGGTCAATCGGCTCTCGTAGCCGCATTTGTTTCTGTTTTGCTCTAGCGGCAGGTCTGTGGATTTTCAAATCAAATCCTTGCCAAGTTCGAATCCTCTTCGAGGATGCGCCCGCATCGCATCCGTCGCTAGATGCCAACCTTGCCAATGCGGGTCGAAGCCTATAGCTAGGGCGCGTTTCCCGACCCCAATCCGTGGGCCGGAGCAATCTCCTTGCGCGAACCGCGCGCGACGCGCCCGTAGCTCAGCTGGATAGAGCACCAGACTACGAATCTGGGGGTCAGGAGTTCGAATCTCTTCGGGCGCGCCAACAAAATCAAACAGTTAACCAAAAGACGCGCTGGATGCAATTTAGTGCAACAATCACTTAGCAATCACCGGACTTGATTTCGAATTCGCGCGCCGTGATGGATACATTGCGGACGCACCTCTCGGGCCTGCTGAGCAAGGGCTCAGCTTATACGCAGGTGACCGCTGGAGCTGCGGACACTTCACCTACACCCCTAGGGAAGCTCCAAGTGTCCCCACGAAGTGCGGGCGTCGTATCGTGGGCACGTGGGTCGTCGCCGGGGCTGGGCATCGCGCCCTCGCATCGGATAAAGAAAGGGCTCAGCCCCTCGAAGCCTTCTCATGGCGACGATCCCCGACGCTCTCGACATCGCCAACGCGCTTGAAGACCTGGCTGCGGGGCTGCGGCTCGATCCCGACGCCGTTGGCATCGATCGGCTCTGGCTGTGCGTCCTCTCCGACGTGATGAGCGGCGAACAGCTCTGCGCAGGCATTGGGCTCACCATGCGCGAGGCTGCCGCTGATGCCTGGGTCGCCAGCCTGCGGGTCGAGCAGCTGATCGATTCCATCCTCGGCCGCATCCCGCCGCCCTTGCCCGACGGGCGGGTGCGCTTCGAGCTTGCCCGCCCCGGCTGCTGGGAGAGGGTCGCGGTCGAGCGCCATCGCTCAGGCGAGGGCCCGACGCGCGTGTAGTGAATCGCGTTTCGTTCAGCCGAAAACGGGCCGCGGCAGGTCTTCCAGCGCCCCACCATCGACCCAGTTGCGGCGGCTGCATTGTTGCGCGTTGCCCGTTTTGTGTTGGCGAGGAGCGGGAGTGCCGGGTACGGGCACCGCTCCAGAGCGGGCCGGTGGAACACATGCCGCAGTACGGGACCACCCACTGAATTTTTTTGTCGTTCGGCTAACTTGGGAAAAATCGAGTTAGACGGGAAGGAGTCGAAAAATAGTAGGGCGCTGGATGTGCGAGAAGTATTCACCTGACCTCAACCCGATCGAGCTGGCCGGTCGAGCATACGATTCTGCGGCTCTTGCGTCGGATCGGTCGCATCGTTACCGATTTCAGCCTCAGGAAGACAGGAACTTCTTTCGCCGTGCCGGCTATGCTCGAACATGACAGGAATCCCCTCGAGATGATATTTCAGTTCGAAAGGTTACCCCAAACTCAACGCTTTGTCCTTCGCCAGCGCTTTCGCGGTGTCGCGGACGTGGTCGATGAGGGTTTGGACCAACGGACTCATAGTCCGATTCTTCAACGTCACGATCGCGACCGGCCAGGAATGAATGGCAAGATCGACCGGCAATACCTTGAACTCGAAGTGCTGGCGTGCGAAATGCAGCACGGAACCAGACTGTACTGCAACAAAGCGACCAGTGTTTAGCAAATAGATTCGCTGGTACACGGAATACGATGTCACACCGTATTTCGGACCGGCCAATCCCTTCGATTGAAAGGCCTCCGCCAAAAGCGAGCTCAAGAAACTATCACCCGGCAATAGCCACGACTCCTCTAGCAGTTCCCCGAGCTCGATCTTACGACGACTCGCCCATCTGCTGTTGGTTCCTGAGACGATGAACGGCCGATCGTCGAACAGAACTTCTGCATCTAAATCCGCTTCTTTAAACAACCCTGGTATTCCACCGACCAGCAAATCGACCTTGCGCTCGCGCAGTTGGCGAAATTCCTGCGTCATATTGTCGGCCGGTCTAACCTTTATGGCCGCGCGCGGATATCGGCTAGAGAACAGATCTAGGACTCGCGCCAGGAGTCCAGACGCGATCGCCTCGGGACACCCCATTCGGACCTCGCCGACGGTGGGGTCGTCCAGAAATCGCATATCTTCAATACCTTGCCTGAGCTCATCGAATGCGCCTATGCCACGCCTTAAGAGCGCGCGACCATAATGGGTGAGCTCCACACCCTTTGCGGTGCGGTCGAGTA
>Ga0310909_10001040_pt1 | contig 15729 bp, 19 predicted proteins | sample GREbulkMGT000H_FD_203449 | JGI IMG/M metagenome (GOLD analysis project Ga0310909, IMG submission 203449) | Lab enrichment of tropical soil microbial communities from Luquillo Experimental Forest, Puerto Rico - GRE.bulkMG.T000H | ecosystem: Environmental > Terrestrial > Soil > Tropical forest >... | reverse complement strand
GATCTCGCGCCCCGAACACATTCAGAAGTTTTGGGATTCCGAAACCGAACGTGCGCGGGAGCTTGGCGTCTTCGGTTCACCCACCTTTGTGGCAGTGGGAATTGCGAAGGGCGTTTTTGGGAGGGGGGACCGAGCCCTAACACCTATAGGATCACGGTGGGCAACTTCGGCGATCCTGATTTTCGCCGCCAAGTAGTCGATCATTCACCTATGGACGTGGCCCGGAGTGAACGATCGCCGCTAGGGATCGTTTTCGCTGAAAACGAACCCGAAGGGGGGCACGGACAGAAGGCTCAGGAGACGCGAGATGAAATATCGGCGAGCGACGATCGCACCAGATGATTGGCAAGGAGAGTTTGGAAGTTACGACGAATGGGCGACGTTCGGACCACAACCCCCTTACAGGACTGCTACCTTTTTCGATGCCCGTGGGCGACGTTGCATTACTCAGCATGATTTTGCTCGGGCGCGGGACGATAGGGCATTTCCATTGAGGTATCGCTGGGAAAGGACCGAGCCACGAAAGCGCTGCTAGGCACAGGCCGGTCTGCCCCTTCAAGTTGAAAGGGTTGCGCTCCGGTGGGTAGTTAGCAGCGCTGCGCCAAGGGTATAGAAACCTGCTGATCCAACTATGCCGTAAGTTGCCCGACCCTAATCTCGGTACGCTGGCCCACTGATCTTCGTAGACAACATCAGCCGGCGCGATGCGGCGGAGGGTCCAACCCATCGGGTAGCGGTCGGCAGCAAGGCGTGGGAGTGAAAACCGGGCGAAGGCCGAGAGCGGCTTGCGCTTCCTTCTCGAACCGGAAAAGTCGTCGATCTCGCGTTGATTTCTGAACCACGGGGTAGGCGGTTCAGCGGGCTCGACTGTCATTGTGGGCCTCGTCGACAATAGCGGCATAGATCATGTCGCGAAGGAGCGGGCGATAGCGCATACGCTGCGATGGTGATTGCATCATGAACACCACAAACATCTGCTCCCTCGGATCTACCCAAAAAGCTGTTCCACCAGCACCACCCCAATTGTAGTCGCCCGGAGAGCCGTTGACCGGGGAGACACCCGTGTCGAGGCGCACGGCAAAACCGATCCCGAAGCCATACCCTGGTCCCGGCAGATAATAAGGCCCCGGAACCACCGCACTGCCGAGATGGTCGGTGGTCATGTAGTCGATGGTCTCCGGGCCAAGAATCCGCTTACCATCGAGGGTGCCACCGTTCAAAAGCATTTGTAAGAAACGCGCGTAATCGATCGCGGTCGATACCATGCCGCCACCACCCGACTCCCATGCTCCGCCAACTCGTGGGTCGCCAATAGTAGAGTCATTGCCGATCTTGCGATCATTTTCGAATGGCTCGGCGATCCGCGGCTGCTTGGTTTGGTCCGTGACGTAGAAGCTAGTATCACTCATCCGCAGCGGTTCGAGAATGCGTTCTCGTTCGAACTCATAGAGTGACTTGCCCGAAATTACCTCCACGAGCCGCCCGAGAACATCCGTCGAATGGCTGTAGTCCCAGGTTGTGCCGGGTTGGTACGAGAGTGGCAGCTTGGCAATACGATCGACGAATTGGGCATTGGTTTCAGCCGCATTGCCCAGCTTTGCCTCCGCGTAGAGCTTCTACACGGGGGTGTCGCCGAAGAAGCCATAGGTCAGCCCTGACGTATGACGCATCAGATCTTGAATCGAGATCGGGCGATTTGCTGGGATTGTGGTGATCTTATGTGGATCGGCTTCGGGATCTGGCTTGTTGTCGGTAGCGACCTGCATTTTGGTCAGCGCGGGGAGGTACTTCCCGACCGGCTCGCTGAGGGCAAGCCTAGCATCTTCAAACAACATCATCGCCGCCACGGTAGTAATCGGCTTACTCATCGAGTAAATGCGAAAAATCGCATCTTTGCTCATCGGTATTTTTGCCTGTGGGTCGAGCAGGCCCAGGCTCTCGAAGTAGGCTATCTTGCCGTGTCGCGCGATCAGCAGCACAGCGCCGGGGATCTCACCCTCAGCGATGTTGGTCCGCAGCATTTCCGTCACGCGCCCTAGCCGCTCAGAGGAAAAGCCGACTTCCTCAGGTTTCGCATACGGCAGAGTGTCGGCGACAGCTACGGAAGCAAGTGCCAGCCATGCCAAAGCAACGAAAACGATGCCAGCGCAAATCCTTCTCTTCATGGCGTACATTCTCCCTGATGCCGAGGTCTCCCCGGTCTCTACCCTCAGACTTTACCATTCCTTATGAGCAACAGGGAGAGGCGGGAATCGCGCACCAAAGCTCTCTCGCCATTGACGAGCCTCTGGATCGGCCTCGTCGGGCCTAGCCTTTAGCGGATTGGCTCGGTTCCGCACCGATTCCGAAGCCGCCCACCATCAGCAATCGCCATGACGACCAGGATCTCGTCGGGCCGAGGGGCATCGGCCACAGAGATCGAGATCGTATCGAAATGCGGAAATGACCAGGAATCGTCCTTATGGCCGAGAGGTACGTCGAGAAGGGCACCCGCAGCCGCCACTTTGACATTCGCCCCGATCACCGCCTTGCCACCGCCGATCGCCGCCCGCATTGGTTTGCCCAACATCGGGTGCACGCAGGCACCGCCGTGCTCCATTTCGCCCGCGACGCCAACGATCGCACCTTTGCCATATGAGACTGCGGGTCCGTCGAGCAATTTCACCAAGTCCGGCATCAGGCGCTCTCCCAACATTGCACCGGCCTCGAACAACGCTCTCAAATCCTCGACGAACTGACCGGCGAACGGGTTTCGGATCACGGCCATGCCCACGGCCCGCGTGGTTGGCCGCGCTGCCTCGACGCCGAGTTCCGAGAACACCGTTTCACGGAGGATGATGGTCTTGCGGATCTCGATCATGATTGCCTCCCCTTGAAGCTGCGTCGTCCGAGATAGATTCAGTTCTGCGAACGCAAGCGGAATTTATCACTCCTGGATCTCAATCGGGCCGTTTCGCGAAGCGCGGAATTTCGCCGTGTACCGCGACCCAAGGCAACGCATCGTCACGAAAAATCTCCCGCCCGGCTTTTGCAACGGTCGGATCATCAAATGTGCCGATATTTAGAATAATCATACCGGGGCGCGTTCCTGGCTCCTCGGCGATCGACGAGCCGCATTCGGGGCAGAAGTGCCTGAGGATCGGATTGCCGCTGCCGCCAAGGCTACTGAACGTTTTGAGCGTGCCCTCGATAGTCATCGCCTCCTTGGGCACTCGAACCAGCGCAGCAAAGGCGCTGCCTGTGAATGTTTGGCAATCTCGGCAATGGCACACCGTTGCACTCGTCGGATCGGCCACGGCGGTGTAGCGCACAGCGCCGCAGAGGCAGCCGCCTTTGATATCCATCTTGACCCCCTTGCTCTCTTACCCTCTCGGCTCAAGACCGATGAGTGTTGCCTATACATGGTGCCCGCCCTATGGCCAAGACCAACTTACCCCCGGTTGGTTGGGGCAGGATAGGCAGGTCAAAGCGAGACCCAATCCGATCCCCTGGATATGTGTGCCGCTGAGAGGCCAATGTTCGAGCATCGGATTTGCCTTTGTGAAATGATCTTCCCGCTGGTGAGGGACGTTATCGATAAAAGGGTGCAAGTCAGACGGAAACAGGGGCCGCGAATGGGCATTTACTCGCGATACATTCTTCCCCGGCTGACGGACCTAACGATGGCCCGAAAGCTGCTGCTGCCGTACAGGCAACGCGTCATCGGTGGTGCCGCTGGCCGGGTCTTGGAAATCGGCATCGGCTCGGGCCTGAACCTGCCGCTTTACGGTGATGCCGTCGAGGGGGTGATGGGATCGACATTTCCCCCGAATTGCTCGCCATGGCGGACGGTGCGGCCATGCTCCAGTCCCAGCGCCGCCGTCTACGAGTGCGGTTGCTAGAAGGCTCTGCCGAGAGTCTCCCATCCACCGTCGCCGATGGCAGCGTCGACACGGTGGTCGTCACCTGGGCGCTGTGCAGTATCCCGGATACCGCAGCGGCTCTCGCCGAGGCGCGTCGTGTGCTCCGCTCCAATGGCTCGCTTCGCTTCGTCGAACATGGGCGATCTCCCGATACCTCAGTGGCATGGTGGCAGGACCATCTCACCCCGCTGTGGAGGCGCTGTTCGGGTGGTTGTCATCTGAATCGGAAGACGGATGACCTCCTACAATCGGCGGGGTTCAGGCTCACCCATCTAGCCACCGGCTATGCACCGGGGCCACGTCCCATGGCGTTCATGTATGAGGGACAGGCGGAACCCTGAACAGGCGATGCCGACCCGACTTGTTTTGAGTGACCCATCGAAATGATCGTCAGACCGCGATGTGGAACGCTCCGAGGGCGAAGCTAATCGGGTTGAGGAGAGTCAGACTCAAGCTCGACCTGTGATGTCCTGCCGCCCTTTGGAATACTCGGGACTTTGAACTTGCCGCCGCGAGAGGTGCTACCGCTAACCCAAATGGAAAGAAGGGGACAATTCGGTAATTTGATGGGCTTTTCGATTCCTGGTGCTGATTTCGGACTTGGTGCGTTAGAGCCGAGTCAGAGACGGTCGGTCGCGTGCTGCTTCGTCTAATGCCCGCCATCTATTTGGCTCGGCCTGCCACGATCAGAAAATCACGCCGCTCCTTAATGACGAAATCCCGCCCTTCGATATAAACATCGAATTTCACAAAAAATGATCTAATAGTGGTGCTTTCCGGTACAGACGACGCTCGAAAACTATCCAGCCGCGTACCCCCGTCAGGATTCGGGAGGTCTGACGAAGCAGCGCACGATTGGATGCCCGTCAAAGTGCCGGAAGCAAGCAACGGCGCGTCCAGTCGGATTATCGATGCGGTGCAAGATCTTATCGGGTGGTACCTGGATGCGCTCGCCCTCGGCGTTGATCCAGTAGCGACCGGTAGCATCCGCCTCGTAATCGGTGGTTTGACAATCTCTCTCAGGCGAGCAACAGAGCGCGTCGGCGGGATTCAATGGTTTTTCGATCCCAGGCACCTTAAGGCTTCGGAACCAATCGGCAAACTCGTCCCATGGCTGATGAGCCGTGGAGCCAGAAGACAACATAAGCACTATGGTGGTCAAGACGGAACCCATCACGCAACGCGAACTAATCACGCCGCGCCCGCAAACTCTGACGATGGAGCCCGTGTAGATAATCTCATCGGGCAGCCCACTGGCATAGATGTGACTTCTCCTCTGATCTGAAAGCCGAGCGAATGAAACTTCAGTTTGCTTCCTGACAGAGTTCAGAGCCTCTAAGGCGACCAATAAGCCCGATCCGTTCAAGGCAATCGCCTCCCTTTACTCCGCTGAACCCTTTCGGATCTCAACGACAATGCTCTTTCGGTATCCAAAGAGCGCTATTCGCGCGCTGGAACAATACGTGTGACTACGTATGCAAAGGCCGAGGAGGTGCTCGTTTATCAGGGCAATCCTGGCTGAATCTACGGTCAGAAGGGCGGGGATTGGTGATCAAGCACAGTTTTTCTGCGGAGGGGAGCTATGGACCTCGGTAAAAAGGGCGTTTTTTGGTTTACAGATGCGCTGACCCCAGCGCAATTGGTCGAGTTGGCGCAATGCACTGAAGAACTCGGTTACACGGCATTTTGGTATCCCGAGGTGTTCAGTTATGAGTCCTTTGGTCTGGGCGGCTTTCTGCTGGCCCATACGAAGAAATTGATCATCGCCAGCGGCATTTCAAACATTTATTCCCGCGATGCCACCGCGACAAAACAGGGTCAACACACCCTGGCGAAATTATACGGCGGGCGGTTCCTCTTGGGGCTAGGGGTCTCCCATGTTCCGCTGGTCGAGGATGCTCGTGGTCATCAGTATCGCCCGCCCATTGCAACGATGCGGGCTTATCTCGACGCCACGGAGAAAGCGAAAGAGATAGCGCCACCGCTCGACGAGCCGCCGCCAACAGTACTAGCTGCCTTAGGCCCCCAGATGACAGCCCTAGCGGGGCGGCGGACTGCTGGTCCCTTTCCTTATAATGTTACGCCCGAGCACACGGCTCGGGCGCGGGCCATCATCGGTCCAAATAAGTGGCTCTGCGTTGAGCAGAAAGTGCTTCTCGTCAATGAACCTGCCAGGGCGCGGGGGATCGCACGACAGGTCATGGCGTTCTACCTGCCGCTGACCAACTATCGTAATAACTGGAAACGCCTAGGTTTTGGCGACGAAGATCTAGAAGGCGGTGGCAGTGATCGATTTCTGGACGGCATGATCGCTTGGGGCAGCGAGGCAGCAATCCGTCAACGTATCCAAGCCCATTTCGACGCCGGGGCCAGTCACGTCTGCATTCAACCTTTGCACCCGGACGGGCAACCGCTGCCGGACTACAACGCGTTGAGAGTGCTTGCCTCATAGCTCAGCGCGGGCGAATTTACGGTCAGAGTTGCCATCTTCGGGGATTGGACCATGGAAATGAGCTAGGCTAGGCGAACCCTTGTCGCCTCTGGACCCTTCCGGCCCTCGACGACATCGACAACCACTGGCTGCCCTTCACTGAGCCCCTCGATGCCAGATCGCTCAAGAGCCGAGACGTGGACAAACACATCCCTCCCGCCGCCGATCGGAGCAATGAAACCGTAGCCCTTATCGGCATTAAACCACTTCACAGTGCCGGTCTCCTCGACCGATGGTCCGTTCAATGTCGTAGCCTGGGCACTCGACCGACTTGATGCCATTGGAACAGCGGTGCTGCTGTCGATGCTCAGTACCTCGGTGACATGTGGTCCTTTGTGACCGGGGCCGACCCGCACTTCGAGGATTTCGCCCGGTTGAACAGCGCTGATGCCGCTTTGGGCCAGCACGCTTCCATGCAGAAACGCATCGCCAGACCCATCGGAGAGTTCAACGAAGCCAAATCCCTTTTCGGGGCTGAACCATTTGACGACCCCGCTGACCGGTGGCCCAGACGGGGCCTCGAACCGGGGCTGGGTGAACCGGGGTCGGGTGCCGAATGTACTAGGTTGCGAGTAGGGGGTATCAGCGTCGAACTCGCGATGCCGCAGGTTACGGAAGTCTTGATTTCTCATTGGTTACCTAATTTGAGGGTGGTGCTGGGCAGTTCGGGAGAGAGACAACGATGCCCTCTGGTGTGGCTTACCGAAGTTGAGTCTTATCGATCGTTCAGTCGAGGGCAGCAGATCTTACGCCCCTCTTTTGGGTCATTTGCGGACGCCAACAGCACCATTCGGTCCAACGCAACCGGCGCGGTAGACGCCGTTGGCACAAGTAACATGTCTGTGGACTGGGGTGGCTTGCGGACTACCGCAGTGCCATTGGGTCCAGTGCATCCCGCCCGATAGACGCCATTGACGCAAGCCGCGGCGTGCGCGTAGTTGGTGGTCGAGAGTACAGCCAGACCGATAACGACAACAATTGCTAAGTGCCTCATCATAATCCTCAAGCTGTTAGGCGTAAACTATGCCGTTGGCTGGGAATCAGTCAATTACACTTTTGGAAGGGTAATTGGCCCGCAATAGAGGATCGTTTGCACGGGTCCGCAAATAGGGTGGGCGTCACATCAGGGTCGGCTGAACCCCCGCTATCAAGCGCTCGCGCTGTAGCTGGTGGTCACTAAACATGCTTTCCTTTCATCTTTTCGGCCTTCCTGAGTACGAGGTCGTCAAACCTGGCCTCGGCAGGTCCGATAATCTCCTTGTCTAGCGCCCCTACGAGCGCGTCGAGCGAAGAATAATGTAAGGGCTCGAAAACCCAGTCGCGGTGCTTGATCCACAAGTCCTCTAGCATGGCGAAAGGTTTCTCTCCCTCCTCAATGATTGGTAGGAACGGGATCATGATCTCAGGCACCGTTGCCTGAAGCTCAAGCGGCGCGGATTTCGGGTTAGTAACGTCCGCGATCACGAAGCGAGACAGCCCCGCCAGCAGTCTGACGGTTTCAGTGAAGTCCTTCGTCTCCGGCTTGTCGAAGTTGAAGACGATCGGCAGGTAGCCGCGCTCGCGAAGTTCCGCCCGCAGTTGCTCCAGCACGGCGATGCGACCCTCAGTGAACCGCCCGAGGAACAACACGCCCTTCTTGCCAATTGTGTCGATGACATCGCGGATTTTCTCATTGTGAAGCAGTAGATAGACGAACTGTGCGACCTCGATGTTATCGACGGTGATCTCCGGTTCGTCTTCTCTTGTGATAATCAAATTTCGTTGCTTGGTTCCATCGCTCAGCTTTAGTCCCCATGCGGATACGCCATAGATTCGGCAGCCAGTGAGGTCCGCATTCCTAATGTCCGCCTCAACCAAGCTGGCATAGGGAGCTTCGCCCCGCCGAGGTGCGCCCCGCTGAGGTTCGCCCCATAGAGGTGCGCCCCGTTCAGGTCCGCCCCGCTGAGGTTCGCCTCGCCGAGGTTCCCGTGGCTGAGGAACGCCCTGCTGAGGTTCGCCCCGCTGAGGTTCGCCCCGCTGAGGTTCGCCTCGCTGAGGTTCGCCCTGAAGAGGTCCGCCTCACGGAGGTCCGCCCCGTAGAGGTCCGCCCCGTAGAGGTTCGCCCTGTCGAGCTTCGCCCCGTTAAGGTCCGCCCCGCTGAGGTTCGCCCCATAGAGGTGCGCCCCGCTGAGGTTCGCCCTTCTGAGGTCGGCCCCGTAGAGGGTCACCCCGAATAGATTCGCCCCGACGAGGTTCGCCTCGAAGAGGTGCGCCCCGCTGAGGTTCGCTGCGCTGAGTCTCACCACGTTGGGGTCCGCCTCGCCGACTCTCACAAGGTCGGATCTGCTCGTGAGTCCCTCGCTGAGGTTCGCCCTGCTAAGATTCGCCCCACTAAGATTCGCCCCACTAAGGTTCGCCCCGCTGAGGTTCACCCCACTGAGGTTCACCTCGCTGAAGTCCGCCTCGAAGAGGTTCGCCCCACTGAAGTCCGCCCCGCTGAGAGTAACCCTGCTAAATCTCACCCTCGTGAGTTTCGCCTCTCTGAGGTTCGCCTTGCTGAGGTTTACCCCGCTGAGGCCCGACCCGCTGAGGTTCACCCCACTGAGGTCCGCCTCGCTGAGGTCCGTCGCGCTGAGGTTCGCTCCGCTGAAGTTCGTCCCACTGAGGTCGGCTCCGCTGAGGTCTGGAGTGGTTTCGGACTTCCTCCAAGCGTTCCAGGCATCGACACCTTGCCGGAGCTTTTTCAGGTGGTCTGGATTGGCCATCATGCGGCTTCCTATAGGTCGCCGTCTTAGTGCCAAGGTCGGGGTAATTTTGTAAAGTCTTACTCGTAACCGCAAATTCAATCTTGTACGGTCGACACCGATATCCTCCCAATTGTTCCTATGGTGAATCGGTAGGAACAATCGGCCGCGACAACGGTTGTAGATAGTAATGGGTGTGCCGGTTCTCGCCTAGATTCTGCTCAACCAGGAACCGACGATGCTCTTGTTCGCATTTACACGGCTATGGCGAGAGTGAGACCAACTAGCAATCCTTGTTAGAAGTGGTTTTTAGGAAGTTCAGGAAATCCTGCTGCGATTTGAGCACTTGCTGCATCGATTCCATTAGTCTTTGTGATATTGAGATCCACGCCCGCAAGAATGTAGCCTGAAAGTTGTTTAGCACTTTTCCAGTGGCCGACAGATAATTCCCATTATCGTCCTTTTTGACTGTATTTTCGTCGGAAAGATGTTTGAATTTTAAAATAAGTTTATCGATATCTGGTGTGTCAAAAGTTAAGTGATATAAAGCGGAGTGAGCGAATAAATTTCTAATTCGTCTTAATACATGAAGATCGTAACGCAGATCACTGGTTATAAGGTTGATCGCATAAGCTAAATCGATATTTCCGTTGAAAGATGACAATGCGCCATCGCTCTTAAATAATAGCTCGTCGCGCGACGTTATTACCCCTATCCTATAAATGATGCACATTTCTATCATGCGTTCAATCATTGATGACATGATTATGCATTCTGCTCTATCTGAGTGTTCTTCCACGTGTTTGAATAAATTATTTGCCTCGTCTTGAAACCCCCCAAGTTGCCTAAAGCGGCTCGGAAGATTGTTCGGCCATGCTGTGTCTCTTTTGCCTTTGTACCTTGGGTTTGGAGATATGTTCTCGGGTTTGGGTGGTTTCGACGATCGAGCCATGATATCTTCCCCCCCATGAGTGTAGACGCCAGAGCGCGTACTTTTCTCCTGTGACTTCGTAATCTGGATCGCCTGTTACGCCGCACCGGGCGCAATGTGGGCCAAGCGGCCAGAGTAGCTTTTCAAGATGCCGCCGCGACGCGTTGTCGTCATGGAAGATCGGATTGCGAAGATCGACTTTTTTGTTTGTCATAGCCGTTCCGTATCATTCTCCACACGGTAGAACGTTGGTACGTAACCGGATAATTCCCGCTGCCTCGACGGCATTTGCTCAAGACGATCGGAATCAAATTGACCAGGATCATCGCTGCGTATCACGAGAACTGGAACAACCACAACGCAGCGGGGATTACTAGTCTTTACACAAAAGACGCTTTTCTGGTCACATGCTCACCGACACAGATGGTCAAGAACGGAACACAAGAAATTGAGCAGAACTATCAAAGGCTGTTTGCCGTGGTGCCCATCATGATTCGGCAACAGCCGACCAGATTATACCGCTTGGAACCAACGTAGTTATGTCAGTTGGCCAATACCACCTGACCGGGTCAGGGTCAAAGCGGCCCCACTAAGATCGATGGGCATTGGACTGCGGTGTATGTGCCCGAAGGAGGCAAATTGGAAATCCGACTTTTAACCGCTGTCGACGATCCACCGAAAGCGGAATAGCCCGGTTCGATCAAGATATCAGCATGGCTCACAGGCAATGCCGCCAGAAAGCTCGATCCAAGCGATGACAATCGCGGCGCTCCCGATCATCGTGTAGAGCGGCTTGAGGGCCTGCTCTTGACGCGTCGGGAGCCGGGTGACCCGTTCGATCAAAAACTCCAGGTCGCCCTTGATCGCCCCAAGATCGATGTCCTCGGGGTTACGTCGTGGCATCGGCGGGTGGTAATCGTCTGGCATGAGATTGATCCTGCCAGATCATGGTTGACGGTCGGTTACGATGAGGGCCGATGTGATGCTCTGCCGATGAACGGGAGACAGTCTCTGGATGGAAACGCTCAAGGACTTTCTATGGCCCATTGTCGCCATCGGCGGATTAGGAGCCTTCATAGACTTCTTGATCGGCAAAACTGGTCAGGAGAGAGCAAAGGACTTCCTGCTCAAATGGTGGGTGCGCTTCGATGATGTTCATTGGAAAAACTTTGGTAGAGAAGAAGGACTGTTTTCAGGAAGACTTATTGAAAAATTATGTGGAAGAAGAGTATGGAGTTTGCGCCGCATTACAATAGCAACTTTAATATTACCCGTACTTACGTTATTTGCAGTTTTGAAACTGTTGGCGTTTGGAGGAAGCCATATTGAGTGGTGTAATGATTGCGGTCTGCGGGATCTTGCTTTCGGTTTAGTCGTATTCTTAATAGGATTTAGCTTATCGGTTTCATTTACAAAGATGATTGCGATTGGGATGGCTCATCTGTGTGGTATCGGTTCACTGAGGAATTTTTGTGTATTCACTATATCGCTAATCTTTAATTACCTTTTCCTTGTCTGGTGGTTTCCAATAACGTTCCTCATCAAGGCGGCACTGACGTTGTGGGTAGGTATGGTGGGTATGCCGTCAATAACGGATTTCACAAAAGTATCAATCGTTTATCGAACACTGTTAGACGCGGTACTTATTTACTACGTCAATAATCCAATATATCCAACATTTTTTATGATGCTATTTTTGATCCCTAAACAATCGGTCGACTTCATCGTGTTTTATGAGACATCGTGCGTTCCCAGTGTTTTTAGATTTCTGCTTTCGGTAGTCTTTGTCGGATCATTCCTAATAAGGCCACTCGTCATGCATCCTGTAAACCTCGTCTGGGCACGTATAATCGAAAGTGAGAAGCCAGTCTTCACGGTAACCTTCGGTGGAGCGGCGGCGCTGGCATCGGCTATCACTGAAGCGGCGAAGCACCTGTGAGTGCGGCGCATAAGATTCGCCTTGCCCGTATCGTGCGTGAGGCAGGCGGTTGTCCAACCCCAGCACTCTACAAACACGACCCTGCGGGAACCGTCTTGCTTCCGCTATGCGCTCTTCCGGTTCAAACGGACGCCTTTGGAAACAACGTTCCTTCCGAGCCTACGGATCTGGCGCGGGGCGCTCGCAGACGTGATGCGCGCCTATTTCAGGTCATAAAAGGCGACGGTTGTCGGTCAGGAATCGATTATCGGGCGCAGCCCCGGTGACCGAGGACATAGATAACTCTATCCCATAATCAGGCTCAGTGAGAAGCGGCGAGCGAATAATGGGTTTATCTAATTTTCTTATTTTGTTGCTACACAGTTTCTCGATATCGTCTTTTACATACTCTTCCATTAGAGGTGAGACATAAATTGTTGTAATAAGTATATCTAAATCACACTTTACGAGTTTTCCTTTTCCATACTCATTTTCTGAAAGCAATACCGTTGCTCTCAATTCTCGCTCATGCTCAAACTCCTTTCTTTTTTGAAACAGACCATAACGCTTATGCCCCTTCTCGATTGGATCTATGTCGAAATTTCCATATCGCACATCATCGATTATCAAGGTATCATTTTCTATCGCTTCACGCAGTTGCTTAATGGTTGATTGAATCGCAATCCCTTGACCAGAAGCAGAGTATAATTTCCACATAGCGTCATTTTCGCCGTCATTCTTGTGCCAACAACTCACTCCAAACCTTTGAGTAGCTATTCTATTCGCATCTTTCAAACATCTGATATAGATTCTAATGTTTTCATCAAGCACTTGGAAATCGTCATTGGGTCTCATGCTCTTAATCTGATTGACCACCGATAATGTATCATCTACGCTTTTCTGCAATATTTTGGACCACGCCGCCATCTCACTTCTAGGGCGATGACCTTCAAACGGGTCCTGGAATTTATTTGGACAGGCAAAAAATAGCGCCTCGTTCGCAAGCAAAGAAATAAACTTTGCAAAATCCATATATCGCCAAATTTTCTGCGTATCGTTTGCCATAGGCTAGTTCCCAGGCGATCATTTCCCTAATGTACACGTTCTGTGCCGGTTTTCCATAAGCATCTTCTGCGACTTTGGCGCAGTTCCGACGCTGGCGAGACAATCGCGTAGCTCGCGCAGAAATCCGGTGCGAATGGCCCCTTCCACCCCGAGCCAACCCCCGGAGCGGATACCGAGCGTCAGATTTGATCGCCTCGCAAGGGAAGATCAAAAAGGGAATCCGGCAGAGATAGGTTCCCGGTGCCACACTTGGCTTGCTTAGGCCCGCTTTCTTTTCCGGCACACAAACTGGCACACATCTCGGGAAAGTTGCGGCCCGAAAAATGGCGGAAAACCTAGACTCTGACCGCCATCGGCTTAATTCTCTGCTAACCGGTCCGGCCCTGAGCGGTTTACCTGCCGCTCGGTGCCCCTTCTTTTTTCCGGCATACATTGTGGCATACATCTCGGCAAAGCCGGCGCGTCGAAACCCGCAGAAATCCTCGACTCTGACCGCCATCGGCTTAATTCTCTGTTCGCTCACTTAGGGAATTTGGGGCAGGTCGACTGAAAAAACAACGAGTTGGCGACAGTGATCCGGTCGAAGACGGCCGCAAAACCGGCTTTTACCAGTATTTTCCCATCGATGAGGGAAATGCCGATCGGGGTCAGCCACGGCGCGGCTTCGCCGCGCATCGTCCGCTCACAGGCTCCAATAGTGGGTGCCCTGTGGAACCCGATCGCGCGCGACCATCGACTTGACATCGACAAACACCCCGCCCGGAGCGAGCGCGGCGAAGAGCCTGTCCCAGCCGCCTTCGCCTAGCACTCGGTGCGGCACGGCGAGGACCAGCCCGTCGAGCCGGATGAAATGTTCGAGCGGGACGAGCTCGACACCGTATTCATCCTTCGCCTCGGCCGGGTCGGCGAGCGGATCGGTAATCAGCGCGGTGATGCCAAACTCGCGCAACTCGGCGACGATGTCCGGGACGCGGCTGTTGCGCAGATCGGGCACGTCCTCCTTGAAGGTGATGCCGACGATGCCGATCCTGGCACCCTTGACCGGGCGCTCGGCGGCGATCAGCAGCTTGACCAGACGCTGCGCGATAAAGCCGCCCATGCCGTCATTGATGCGGCGGCCCGACAGGATCACTTGCGGGTAATAGCCCGCCGCCTCCGCCCGAGTGGTCAGATAATAGGGGTCGACGCCGATGCAGTGCCCGCCGACCAGGCCCGGGGTGAACGGCAGAAAATTCCACTTCGTCCCCGCCGCCTGCAACACCTCATGGGTCGGGATGCCGAGTCGGTCGAAGATGATGGCCAGTTCATTCATCAGCGCGATGTTGACGTCGCGCTGGGTGTTTTCGATGACCTTGGCCGCTTCGGCGACCTCGATCGAGGAGGCCCGGTAGAGACCGGCGCCGATGATTTGCCCGTAGACGGCTGCTATTCGCTCCAATGTCTCGGCATCCTCGCCGGAAACGATCTTGACGATCGTCTCGAGCCGATGCTGCTTATCGCCCGGATTGATCCGCTCAGGCGAGTATCCGAGCTTGAAGTCGACACCCTGCCGGAGCCCGGATGCGCTGGCGAGCAGCGGTCCACAGACCTCGCGGGTCAGGCCCGGATAGACGGTCGACTCGAAGACGACGACCGAGCCTTTTTGTAGGCGCGACCCGATCAGCGCGCAGGCACTCTGGAGCGGCGCAAGATCGGGCCGCCGCTCGGCATCGATCGGGGTCGGCACCGTGACGATCAAGAAGCTCGCATCGTTGAGTGCCTCGGCGTCGTCGCTCAGGCGAAGGTTCGTCTCGCGCAATGCCGCCTCGGTCACCTCGCCGGTAGTGTCTTTCGCCTGTCGCAGAGCGGCGACACGCTGCTGCGAGATGTCGAAGCCGATCACCGGCTCGAACTTCTTTGCCAAGGCGAGGGCGACCGGCAACCCCACATAACCGAGACCGACGACCGCAAATCCGCGTTCCATGTGACGGGCCCAAATCTCTGCTCAATTCTCCCTGTGATACTGCCGGTACCACTCCACGAAGCGGGCGAGCCCGACCTCCATCGTGGTCCGCGGATCGAAGCCGAGATCGCGGCGTGACGCCTCGATATCGGCAAAGCTCTCCGGCACGTCTCCGAGCTGCAGCGGCAGAAACTCTTTTGTCGCGGTGCGGCCCAGTAACCTTTCCAGCACGGCGATGAAATCAAGCAGCTGCTCGGGGTGGTGATTGCCGAGATTGTAGATCTGGTGGGCCCCATTAGCGGGCGGGCGATCATGCGCCGCGAGCGTACCCGCGACGATATCGTCGATGTAGGTGAAGTCTCGCGCCATTCTGCCCTCGTTGAAGACCCTGATCGGTTGGTCTGCCAGGATCGCGCGAGTGAACAGGTAGGCGGCCATATCAGGCCGCCCCCACGGGCCGTAGACGGTAAAGAACCGCAACCCGGTCGCCGGCAGGCCGTAGAGGTGGCCGTAGGTGCGGGCCAAGAGCTCGCAACTGCGCTTGGTCGCCGCATAGAGCGAAACAGGGTCGTCGACCCAGTCATCGACACTAAACGGCTGCTTCTGGTTGGCGCCGTACACCGAGGAGGATGAGGCATAAGTGATCGCCGTCAACCCGTCGATGCGGCGGGCCGCCTCCAGCATTACGAGCGTCCCCATCACATTGGAGTCTATGTACGCGTAAGGGTTCTCGAGCGAATAGCGAACCCCGGCCTGC
>Ga0310909_10001037_pt1 | contig 15749 bp, 10 predicted proteins | sample GREbulkMGT000H_FD_203449 | JGI IMG/M metagenome (GOLD analysis project Ga0310909, IMG submission 203449) | Lab enrichment of tropical soil microbial communities from Luquillo Experimental Forest, Puerto Rico - GRE.bulkMG.T000H | ecosystem: Environmental > Terrestrial > Soil > Tropical forest >... | reverse complement strand
GAAGTGGGCCACCGCCGCGGCGAGGACGGCGACGTCGTCGAGCCAGGGATCCTGCTCGGGACGGACCAGCTCCGGGTGCTCTTCGAGGAATCCGGTATGGAGATCCCCGGCGAGGAACGCGGGATGTCCCATCACGCGGCGGTGGAAGCTGATCGAGGTCGCGACACCGTCCACGCGCAGCTCGTTCAGGCCGCGGACCATGCGGGCGGCGGCCTCTTCCCGCGTCGCCCCCCACGCGATCAGCTTCGCGAGCAGCGGGTCGTAGTGGACGGGCACGACGAATCCGCCGTAGACGCCGCCGTCCCAGCGCAGGCCGGGCCCCCCAGGAGCGCGCAGCGCGCGGATCGTTCCGGGCGAGGGCACGAAGCCGGCGGCCGGGTTCTCCGCGATGATGCGGCACTCGATCGCGTGCCCCCGCGGATGGATCGGCTGCGCCTCCCACGGACGGACGGCACCCGCGGCGATCTCGATCATCGCCTTCACCAGGTCGATCCCGTAGACCATCTCGGTCACCGGATGCTCGACCTGGAGGCGCGTGTTCATCTCCATGAAGTAGAACGACCCGTCGGACCCTCGCAGCATCTCGACGGTCCCGGCGGACACGTAGCCGCAGGCCTGGGCGGCCCTCACCGCCATCGCCCCGATCGCCTCCCGCGCCGCCTCGTCGATGACGGGCGAGGGCGCTTCCTCGATCAGCTTCTGATGCCGCCGCTGGATCGAGCACTCGCGCTCGCCGAGGTGGATGCAGTGGCCGTGCGCGTCCGCCAGAACCTGCACCTCGATGTGGCGCGGCCGGTCGACGAACTTCTCGAGGAACACGGTGTCGTCGCCGAAGGACGACAGCGCCTCGCCGCGCGCCTGCGCGAAGAGCGAGGGAAGCTCCGCGGCGCGCCGCACGACCCGCATGCCCCTCCCGCCGCCTCCCGCCGAGGCTTTCAGCAGCACCGGGTAGCCGATCGACGCGGCTTCGCGGGCGGCGTGCGCGGCGTCCCGAAGCGGCGGGGAGCCGGGGACGACCGCGACCCCGGCGCGCGTCATCAGCTCGCGCGAGCGGACCTTGTCCCCCATCGCCTCCATCGCCTCGGGCGGCGGACCGATGAACACGATCCCGGCGTCGCGGCACGCGCGGGAGAACTCCGGGTTCTCGGAGAGGAAGCCGTAGCCGGGATGGATCGCCTCGGCCCCCGCGCGCTTCGCGACCTCGAGGATCGTGCCGATGCGCAGGTACGACTGCGCCGAGGGGGCCGGGCCGACGGGATAGGCCTCCCTCGCGTACCGGACGTGCAGCGCGTCGCGGTCGGCCTCGGAGAAGATCGCGACCGTGGGGATGCCCATCTCGCGGCAGGCGCGGATGATCCGCACCGCGATCTCCCCGCGGTTGGCCACCAGGATCTTCCGGAACGGCGGGGAGACGGCCATCAGAGCGGGATGTTCCCGTGCTTGCGGGGCGGGTTCGCGTCCCGCTTGTTCTCGAGGAGGCGCAGCGCACCGATGATCTTGCGGCGCGTCAGCGACGGCTCGATCACCTCGTCCACGTACCCGCGCTCCGCGGCGACCCAGGGATTGGCGAACTTGTCGCGATACTCGGCGACCTTCTCGGCCCGGACGGCGTCGCCGCGGTCCCCCGCCGCGGCGATCTCGCCGCGGTGGATGATGTTGACCGCGCCGTCGGGACCCATCACCGCGATCTCCGCGGAGGGCCAGGCGAAGTTGAAGTCCGCGCGGATGTGCTTGGAGGCCATGACGCAGTAGGCGCCGCCGTACGCCTTGCGCGTGATGACCGTCACCTTCGGCACCGTGGCCTCGGCGAACGCGTAGAGGAGCTTCGCGCCGTGCAGGATGATCCCGCCGAACTCCTGCTCGGTCCCCGGGAGGAATCCCGGAACGTCCTCGAAGACCACGAGCGGTACGTTGAAGCAGTCGCAGAAGCGGACGAACCGGGCGCCCTTGACCGAGGCGTCGATGTCGAGACACCCGGCGAGCACGGCCGGCTGGTTCGCGACGATCCCGACCGGGCGGCCGGACAGGCGCGCGAACCCGACGACGATGTTCTTGGCGTAGTGCTCGTGCACCTCGAGGAACGATCCGCGGTCGGCGACGGCGGCGATCACCTTCTTGATGTCGTACGGCTGGTTCGACGCCGCGGGCACGATCGAGTTCAGCGCGATCTCGGCGCGATCGTCCGGGTCGTCGGTGGGACGGTCCGGAGGATCCTCCTGGTTGTTCCCGGGCATGTACGACAGCAGGTCGCGGACGAGCATCAGCGCGTCCCGGTCGTCCGCGGCCGCGAAGTGGGCGACGCCGGAGACCGCGTTGTGGGTCATGGCGCCGCCGAGCGTCTCCTTCGTGACCTCCTCGTGCGTGACCGTGCGGATGACGTCGGGGCCGGTGATGAACATGTACGAGGTGTCGCGGACCATCAGGGTGAAGTCCGTGATCGCCGGCGAGTAGACGGCGCCTCCCGCGCACGGTCCCAGGATCACGGAGATCTGCGGCACGACCCCCGAGGCGAGCGTGTTGCGCAGGAAGATGTCGGCGTATCCCGCGAGCGAGACGACCCCCTCCTGGATCCGCGCGCCTCCGGAGTCGTTGAGGCCGATCACCGGGCAGCCGACCTTCATCGCGAGGTCCATCACCTTGCAGATCTTCTCGGCGAAGGTCTCGGAGAGCGAGCCGCCGAACACGGTGAAGTCCTGCGCGAAGACGAACACCGGCCGTCCGTCGATGCGGCCGTGGCCCGTGACGACCCCGTCCCCCGGGATCCGCTGCGCGTCCATCCCGAAATCCCGCGCGCGGTGGACGACGAGCGCGTCGAGCTCCTCGAACGAGCCCGGGTCGAGCAGGGTCTCGATCCGCTCGCGGGCGGTGAGCTTCCCGGCGGCGTGCTGCTTGGCGACGCGCTCCTCGCCGCCCCCGATCCGCGCGGACGCGGTGCGGCGGTGAAGCTCGTCGAGCGGGGTGTCGGGCATCGGGCTCTCCGGAAGGTGCTACGCCACCACGGTCTACCGCGGCTTGAGCTTCTCCCAGTCCGCGAGGAACTTCTTGAGCCCGATCTCGGTCAGCGGATGCTCGTAGAGCTGCATCATGACCTTGTACGGCATCGTGCCCACGTCCGCACCCGCGAGCGCGCATTCGACGACGTGGACCGGGTGGCGGATCGAGGCCGCCAGGATCTGCGTCGTGAACCCGTAGTTGTCGTAGATCGCGCGGATCTGCCGGATCAGCTCCATTCCGTCGGTCGAGATGTCGTCGAGCCGGCCGACGAAGGGCGAGATGAACGTCGCCCCGCACTTCGCCGCGAGCAGCGCCTGCGAGGGTGAGAAGCACAACGTCACGTTGACGGCGGTCCCCTCGGCGCGGAGCGCCTTGCACGCGCGCAGGCCCTCCTTCGTGAGCGGGACCTTGATCGTCACGTTCTTGTGGATCTTCGCGAGGGGGTGGGCTTGCGCCATCATCCCGTCGTAGTCGAGGGCGGTGACCTCGGCCGAGATCGGGCCGTCGACGATCCCGCAGATCTCCGCGATGACGTCCTCGAACCTCCGCCCTTCCTTGGCCACGAGGCTCGGGTTCGTCGTGACCCCGTCGAGGATGCCCAGGCGCGCCGCGTCCCGGATCTCGTCTAGGTTGGCCGTGTCGATGAAGAACTTCATGCGTCTCCCCCTTCGGTGTCGCCGCCGTCGTCGTCGGGCGCTCCGGCCGTGTCGTCGGGATCGGGAGCGGTCGCCACGGGCGCCGACTTCCCTTCCTCCTCCCGCTCCGCGGTGCGAATCGCGGCGACGACCTGGTCGCCTTCCTCGAGCTGGATCAGACGGACGCCCTGCGTCGCGCGGCCGATCCGGCTCACGTCGGAGGCGTCCATCCGGATGATCTTCCCGTTCGACGTGATGATCAGGATCTGGTCGGCCGCATCGATCGCCGTCGAGCCGACGACGAGCCCGTTGCGCTGCGTCGTCCGGATGTTGATGATCCCCGATCCGCCGCGCCCCTGAAGGCGGTACTCCTCGACGGCGGTGCGCTTCCCGTAGCCATTCGCCGTGACCGACAGGATGTCGAGCGTGCCGGAGAGCGCTTCCATCTCGACGAGACGGTCCCCCTCGGCCATGCGGATCCCGATCACGCCGCGCGCGTTCCGTCCCATCGGCCGGACGTCGGCCTCCTTGAACCGGATCGACTTCCCCGACGCCGTGGCCATGAAGATCTCGCACGCGCCGTCGGAGAGGTCGACGCCCAGGACGTCGTCCCCCGGGTCGAGCGTGAGCGCGATGATCCCGTTCGCGCGGACGTGCTGGAACGCGGAGAGCGGGGTCTTCTTGATGTACCCGCGGCGCGAGGCCATCACGACGTACTTGCCCTCGGAGAACTCCCGCACGTTGAGCATCGCGCAGACCTTCTCGTCGGACCCGATCTGGATCATGTTGACCACCGGGCGCCCGCGCCCCGCGCTCGACACGTCCGGGATCTCGTGGACCTTCAGCCAGTACATCTTCCCGGTCGAGGTGAACACCAGGATGTAGTCGTGCGTGGAGGCGACGAACAGGTGCCGGACCGCGTCCTCCTCGCGCGTGGTCATCCCGATGCGGCCCTTGCCCCCCCGTCGCTGCGAGCGGTAGGTCGTCAGCGCGGTGCGCTTGATGTAGCCGGTGTGGCTGACCGTGATGACGACCTCCTCCTCCTGGATGAGGTCCTCGATCGAGATCTCCTCGGCGTGGGCGACGATCTCGGTCCGGCGCGGGTCGCCGAACTCCTTCTTGAGCGCGTCGAGCTCGTCGACGACGATCTGGAGCTGGAGCCGCTCGCTCGCGAGGATCGCCTTGAGCTTCTCGATCAGCTTGAGCGTCTCTTCGTACTCCTCGACGATCTTCTGCCGCTCGAGGCCCGTCAGGCGCTGGAGCCGCATCTCGAGGATCGCCTGCGCCTGGATCTCGGTGAAGTGGAACCTCAGGCGCAGCGCTTCCTTGGCCTCGGGCGGGGTCTTGCTCCCGCGGATGATCGCGATCACCTCGTCGAGGTTGTCGATCGCGATCTTGAGGCCTTCGAGGACGTGGGCCCGCTCCTCGGCCTTCCGGAGGTCGTACTGCGTCCGCCGGACGACCACCTCGCGGCGGAAGTCGACGAAGTGCCGGAGCATGTCCTTGAGCGGGAGCACCTGCGGCCGGCCGTGCACGATCGCGAGGTTGATCACGCCGAAGGTCGACTGGAGCTTCGTGAACTTGTACAGGTTGTTGAGGATGACCCCCGCGTTCTCGTCCCTCTTGAGCTCGAGCACGACGCGGATGCCGTCCCGGTCCGACTCGTCGCGGATGTCGGAGATCCCCTCGATCTTCTTGTCGCGGACCAGGGCCGCGATCTCCTCGATCAGATGCGCCTTGTTGACCTGGTACGGCAGCTCGGTCAGCACGATGCCGTAGCGGTCCTTGCGCTTCGGGAGCTCCTCGACCACCGCGCGGCCGCGCATGATGATCCGGCCGCGCCCCGTCTCGTACGCCGAGCGGATCCCCGCGACGCCGTAGATCACCCCCGCGGTGGGAAAGTCGGGTCCCGGCATCGCCTTCATGAGGTCGGGCAGCTCGACCTCGGGATCGGCGACGAGAAGCTTGATCGCCTCGACGACCTCGACCAGGTTGTGCGGCGGGATGTTGGTCGCCATGCCGACCGCGATCCCGGCCGAGCCGTTGACGAGCAGGTTCGGGAAGGCCGCCGGCAGCACGAGCGGCTCGCTCTCCGAGCCGTCGTAGTTCGGCCCGAAGTCGACCGTCTCCTTCTCGATGTCGCGCAGCATTTCGTGCGCGAGCTTGTCGAGGCGGATCTCGGTGTACCGCATCGCGGCCGGCGGGTCGCCGTCGACGGAGCCGAAGTTCCCCTGCCCGTCGACGAGCACGTAGCGCATCGAGAAGTCCTGAGCGAGGCGCACGATCGTGTCGTAGACGGCCTGGTCGCCGTGCGGGTGGTACTTGCCGATCACGGTCCCGACCGCGCGGGCGGACTTGCGGTACGGCTTGTCGGATGTGTTCCCGGTGTCGTACATCGCGTAGAGCACGCGGCGGTGCACGGGCTTGAGCCCGTCGCGGACGTCGGGCAGCGCGCGCCCGATGATCACGCTCATCGCGTAATCGAGATACGAGCGCCGCATCTCCTCTTCGATGTTGATCGGGAGCCTGTTTTCGAGCTCGCTCATCTGGGGTCCTTAGATGTCCAGGTTCCGGACGTCGAGCGCGTTGTCCTCGATGAACTGGCGCCGGGGCTCGACGGCGTCCCCCATGAGGATCGAGAAGAGGTTGTCGGCCTCGACGGCGTCCTCGATCTTGACCTCGAGCACGCGCCGGCGCGCGGGGTCCATGGTGGTCTCCCAGAGCTGCTCCGGGTTCATCTCGCCCAGGCCCTTGTAGCGCTGGATCACGAGACCCTTCTTCCCGGCTTCCATCAGGTACTCGAGCAGCGCCTCCTTCGAGTCGAGGCTGCCCGCGTCTCCGTTGTGCCGGACCGTCAGCGGCGGCTTGGCGAGCGGGGCGATCGCGGGGTGGAGCCTGCGGAGCTGCCGCATCTCGACCGCCTGCCACAGCTCGAGGTTCACGACGAACTCGCGCCGCCCGCGGCTGGCGGAGCGGACGCGCAGCTGCAGGAGGCCGTGCTCCTCGTCCCGCTCCGGGGCGGCGACGTCGTGCCCGAGGGCCGCGAGGCGCGCGCCGAGCCCTTCCATCCTGTTCTTGTCCTCGAAGTCCTTCCGGTCGGAGATCCCGCCGTCCAGGATCGCCTCGACGCTGCGCCGGTCGATCCCCATCCGCTCGATCCCGGCGAGGTACTGGTCGTAGTCGATCATCGACTGGAGCAGGTGGTGCAGCTCGTTGCCGGAGTAGGTGCGCCCCCCCGCCTCGACCATGCGCTCCTCGGTCGCCTTTCGGATCACGAAGGCGTTGAGCTCCTTGTCGTTGGCGAGGTAGAGCTCTTCCTTGCCGCGCTTGACCTTGTAGAGGGGCGGGCAGGCGATGAAGACGTGCCCCTTGTCGATCATCGGGCGCATCTGGCGGTAGAAGAAGGTCAGCAGCAGCGTCCGGATGTGCGATCCGTCGACGTCCGCGTCGGTCATGATGAAGACCCGGCCGTACCGGAGCTTCGTCAGGTCGAACTCGTCCTCGCCGATGCCCGTCCCCATGGCGGCGATGATCGTCCGGATCTCCTCGTGACCGAGCATCTTGTCGAACCGGGCCTTCTCGACGTTCAGGATCTTGCCGCGCAGCGGCAGGATCGCCTGGAAGCGCCGGTCGCGACCCTGCTTCGCCGATCCGCCCGCCGAGTCGCCCTCGACGAGGAAGATCTCGCACTGCTCGGGGTCGCGCTCCTGGCAGTCCGCGAGCTTGCCCGGCAACGAGCCCGAATCGAGCGCGCCTTTCCGTCGCGTCAGCTCGCGCGCCTTGCGCGCGGCCTCCCGGGCGCGCGCCGCGTCGACGCTCTTCATGATGATCGCCTTCGCGACGCCCGGGTTCTGCTGGAAGAAGTCGGTCAGCTTGTCGTTGACGAGCGCTTCGACCTGGCCGCGGACCTCGGAGTTGCCGAGCTTGGTCTTCGTCTGCCCCTCGAACTGCGGCATGGCGATCTTGACCGAGATGACCGCCGCGAGCCCCTCGCGGACGTCCTCGCCCTGGAGCTGGAGGTCCTTGGCGTCCTTCCCGAGGTTGGCGGTCGCGAGGTAGGCGTTGATCGTCCGGGTCAGCGCGGCCTTGAACCCCACCATGTGGGTGCCGCCCTCGATCGTGTTGATCGAGTTCGCGAACGAGAAGATCGTCTCGTTGTACGAGTCGTTCCACTGCATCGCGATCTCGAGGAGCACGCCGTCCGATTCCCCCTCGAGGTAGACCGGCTTCGGGTGGAGCACCTGGCGCGCCTTGTTGAGATGCTGAACGAACTCGACGATGCCCCCCTCGTAGTGGAAGGCCGCCTCGCGGACCTTCTCCGCGCGCTCGTCCTTGAGGACGATCTCGACGCCGCGGTTGAGGAAGGCGAGCTCGCGCAGGCGCTGGGCGAGCGTGTCGTAGGAGAAGACCAGCTCCTCGAAGATCTGCGGGTCGGGCTTGAACGTGATCTTGGTCCCGCGGCGCTTGGTCGTGCCGACCTTGAGGAACTCGGTCGCGGGCTTCCCGCGCTCGTACTCCTGCCGGAAAGTGCCGCCGTCCCGCCAGATCTCGACCTCGAGGCGCTCCGAGAGGGCGTTGACCACGGAGACGCCGACCCCGTGCAAGCCGCCGGACACCTTGTAGGCGTCGTTCTCGAACTTCCCGCCGGCGTGGAGAACCGTCAGCACGACCTCCGCGGCCGATTTTCCCTCGGTCGGATGCATGTCGACCGGGATGCCGCGGCCATCGTCGATGACGGTGACGGAGTTGTCGATGTGGACCGCCACCTCGATCCGCTTGCAGAAGCCGGCCTGCGCCTCGTCGACCGAGTTGTCGACGACCTCGTAGACGAGGTGGTGCAGCCCGGTCGGCCCCGTGGAGCCGATGTACATCGCGGGCCGCTTGCGTACGGCCTCGAGCCCTTCGAGGACCTTGATCTTGGAAGCGTCGTAGGAGGAGGCGTCTTGGGCGAGGGTCGTCGTGTTCTCGTTCTGGCTCATGGCTCCTTCGTCTCCCGCCGCCGGTCCCATCGCCGTCCCCTTCGGGCCGCGTCGCGGGCCGGTCGTGCGTCGTCCGAATCAGGCGGCTCGGGCGAGGCCTCCCTCCATGCGAATCCGCGGGAAGGAGAGTCCGAGCCGATCCACGAAACCGTCTTTCGAGGTGGCCAGCAACGCCTGGAAGCCACCGTCTCGCAGGAATTCTACCAGCGACCGCGCCCGGACCTCATCGAGGTCCGAATCGAAGTCGTCCATCAGGAACAGCGGGGTTTCACCCCGATCCTCCTGAAGGAATCTAAGTTTTCCAGCGCTCAAAATTATCATCGCCGCGCGAACCTGACCAGCCGAGCCGAAGCGGCGGAGATCGGCCCCTTCGAGCGTCACTTCGAGGTCGTCGCGGTGCGGGCCCTCGCTCGAGAAACCGAGCGCGGCGTCGCGCTTGCGGTTCCGCTCGAGAGCCGCGCGGTAGATCGCTTCGAACCGGGCGGCGTCTTCGTCGTCCGTCGCCGCCGGCGACGGGCGATAACGGGCGCGAAGGCACTCGCCGGCCGGGCAGAGCGCCCGCTCGATCGGTCCGAGGCGGGCCGAGAGCCCGACCACATAGGCGCGACGTCTGCGGTGCACCCGCGCCGCGGTGGCGGCGAGCCGCTCCTCCCAGGTCTCCATCTCGACCAGGGTCGGCGTCGGCCCGCCGACCAAACCCCTGCGCAAGAGAGCGTTCCTCTCGGCCAACGCCCGACGGTAGTCGCCGGCGTCGCGGAGGAAGCTGTGGCCCAGCCCCGCCACGCCGCTATCGATCAGCCGCCTCCGCGCCTCCGGGCCGTCGCGCAGGGCTCGCATCGCCTCTCCGGAGAGCGCGACGGGGTGCATCCGGCCCAGATAGGCATCGAGGTCCCGCTCGACCCCATCCACCGCGAGACGCCGCTGACCCGGGTCGATCACCGCGGCGAGCGAGACATCTCCCGCCGGCCCGGCGACCGATCCGGCGACGCGCGCCGGTCCGCCGCTCCACACGACCAGCTCATCGAGCTTGCGTGTCCGGAACGAGTGAGCGGTGCCCAGGAGATACGCCGCCTCGAGCAGGCTCGTCTTGCCGTGTCCGTTGCGACCGGTGACGAGGGTCAGTCCGGAGGGAAGCTCGATCGAGACGGCCCTGAGGTTGCGCAGCTTGTCGGCTTGAAGAGTCCGCAGCCACATCCGCCGGACTAGAGGTCGCGAGGCATGACGATGTAGCGGTAGTCGAGCTCCCCGGCAGGATCGGGCTTGAACTGCGCCGGCTTGTCTCCGGGCTTCTTGGCCTTTCGCTCGGCGTCGGTCTCCCCTTCGCGCACGGGGTCGAGCTCGAGCCTGAACGCGGGGGTGTTGACCACCGCCAAGAAGTCGAGCACGTACCGGGCGTTCAGGCCGATCGCCATCTCTCCGCCCTGGTAATCGACGTTGAGCACCTCGTTGGCCTCCCCCATCTCGGTCTCGCTCGACAGCTCGAGCCTCCCCTTCGACAGCTGGAAGCGCACGGCGCGGCCGAAGCGATCGCTCGCGAGAAGGGACACGCGCTTGACCGCGTCGGTGAGATCCCCGGTGGGAAGCGTCAGCTCGGTGTCGCAGCGCTTGGGCATCACCTCGGGGTAGTTCGGGAAGCTCCCCTCGGGCACCGTCGTCGTCAGCGTATGTCCACCGACGACAAAAAAGACATGATTTCCGCTCTTTCCAAAGGTCACCGTGGCGTCCGCTTCGACCTCGGCGCAGAGCGTCCCGACCTCGGTGAGAGCCTTTCTCGGGACGATCACCCGGGATTCCGCCACCCCCTTCACGACCGGAACCTTCCGCGAGGCATACGAGAGGCGGTATCCGTCCGTGGCCACCAGGGTGAGCGTCCCCTCCGAGACGAGCAGCAGCGCTCCATGAAGCGAATAGCGCGGGTCCTCGGTCGTGATCGCGAATCCGACGCGGTCGATCATGTCCTTGAAGGCGGCCGCCGGCAGCGCGATGCCCTTCGTGACGTCGAGGTCTGGAAACTTCGGGAACTCGTCCCTCGGCTGTCCCGCGATCTTGTATCGCGTCCGCTCACAGGAGATCTGCACCATGTGCCGCTCGAGCAGCTTGAACTGAACGTCCGACTCGGGAAGGGAGCGGGCGATCTCGTAGAGCTTCCCGGCGGGGAGCGTGACGCTCCCGGGTTTGACGACCGTCGCCTTCGACGTGCCGCGGATCGTCACCTCGAGATCCGACGCCCCGACCTGCAGACCGTGGGGTCCCGCCTCCATCAACAGGTTCGCGAGGATGGGGAGCGTCGCCCGCTTCTCGACCACACCCGTGACCGTTTGAAGCTCCCTCACCAGATCGCCCTTTTTGATCACGAACTCCATGTCGTCCTCGTTCCTTCCGGATCCGATCCCAGAGATCTATCCTCTGGGAGAGAATCAGCAGCAGTTATCGTAGCCGACCCCGTCCTGCGGATCCCGCGGGATCTCCCTTCGTTGCCGGGTCTTGCGCTGTGCACGCCGCGGTGGAACACGGGGCCTGGCCGAGCGGGCCGTCCGCGGGCGGCCGCCGGACGGGCAGGCCGGTGCGGCGCGCACAGTTTGTCCACAGCGACCGCTGTGGATTTCCGGCGAATCGTCCTCCTAGTGCAGCGACTGCGAGAAGTTCTCGACCAGGCGATCGAACTCCTTCTCGCGGCCCCGCTTCGACTCGATCTTCTTGATGGCGTGGATCACGGTCGAGTGGTGCTTGCCCCCGAAGCGCTTGCCGATCTCCGGGAGCGAGCACTCCGTCATCTTGTGGCAGAGATACATGGCGATCTGCCGGGGGAAGGCGAAATGCTGCCCGTTGTTCTTCGACTTCAGCTCGGTCACCCGGAGATTGTAGTGGTCGGCGACCAGCTTCTGGATGGTCTCCACCGTGATCGCCGGGGACTCCTGGACCAGGAGATCTTTGAGGGTGTCCTTGGCGAGGTCGAGAGAGATCTCGCGCCCGGCCAGCGACGCGATGTTCGTGGCGATGAACAGGGAGACGTCGTCCGGGAGGCTCGTCCCCTCGGCCTCGGCCTTCTTCCTCAGGATCGCGATCTTCGTCTCGAGGTCGGGAGGCTGGATGTCGGCGATGAGCCCCCACTCGAACCGGGAGCGCAGGCGCTCCTCGAGGGTCGGGATCTCCCGCGGCGGGCAGTCGCTCGTGATCACGATCTGCTTCTGCGCGTCGTAGAGCGCGTTGAAGGTGTGGAAGAACTCCTCCTGGGTCCGCTCCTTGCCCGCCAGGAACTGGATGTCGTCGATGAGGAGCACCTCGACGTTCCGGTACTTCTCCTTGAACTCGTGCGTACGCTCGAACCGGATCGCGTTGATCAGCTCGTTCATGAACTGCTCGGTCGAGATGTAGCGCATCCGGCCGCCCCGCAGCTGGGCGAGCCGGTTTCCGATCGCCTGCATCAGGTGGGTCTTGCCGAGGCCGACGCCGCCGTAGACGAACAGCGGGTTGTAGGCGCGGCTCGGCTGGTCGGCGACGGCCATCGCCGCGGCGTGGGCGAACTGGTTGCACGACGAGACCACGAACTTCTCGAACGTGTAGCGCGGGTTCAGCCAGCCGGGCATCGCGTCGTCCGCCGCCGCGGGGGCGGCCGCAGCGGGACGACCGGCCTCGCGCGAGGGCGCGCGCCCAAGCGTCTGCGCCACCGTCTGGCGCGAGGCGCCGTCGACGCGCTCGGGGACGAACTCCACGCACAACCCGGGACGCTCGATCTCGCGCAGCGCGTCCTCGATCAGCGGGAGGTAGTTCGTGCGGAGCCACTCGGCGAACCACGTGTTCGGCACGCGCACCTTCAGCCGGGCCGCGTCTTCGTCGACGTAATGCGTGGGCCGGAACCACGTGCTGAACGAGTGCGCGTTGACCCGCGACTCGATCTTTCCCAGCACGCGATCCCAAGTGTTCCGATCGAGGTTTCGCTGCATATCCCGTTCCACCGGATACCTATTCGCTCACAGTTTTTCCACACCTGTGGAAAAGGCCCGACCAGCCTAACTCATCGAAAATATTGGCTTTTTTCGGGGGGAACGCGGCGGTGAGGGCGGAATTTATGCAAACCCGAGGGGCGCGACGAACGGAATGAGAATGAGTGCATTGGAGGCTCGCGACCCGCCCTCGTGAGCGACACGACACCCCGTCGCGGCGCCCCGATTTTTCCCCTGTGGAATCGACCTCGACCTTCGATGACCGTGAGCCCGGCGAGCGTAACACAGTGCGCTTCCGGGTTTCAATGAAACGCGCGCGCGGCACCGTCCGGGGACCGCGAGGCGGGCTCCTTGACAGCGTCTTTCCCTCTCCTTACACTGAGCGCTTTCGTCCGACGGTTCGCGAGCACGAGGCCCCATGAAGCGCACATTCCAGCCGAACAATCGCCGTCGCAGGAAGACGCACGGTTTCCGAGCGCGGATGAGCAGCAAGGGAGGGCGCCTTGTCCTGTCCAGGCGTCGCGCGAAGGGGCGCAAGCGTCTCGCGCTCTGACGTCACGGGCGGCGCCGACCGCCGGTTTCCTCGTGCCGCGCGCCTGTCCGCCCGCAAGAGCTTCCTCAACATCTACGAGCGCGGAGCGCGCGTGAGCGGGTCCTACTTCGTGCTGTTCGCGCTGCCGGGCTCCAGCTCGCGCTCCAGGCTGGGCATCACCGCCACGCGCAAGTACGGCACCGCCGTCGCGCGCAACCGCATCAAGCGCATCGTGCGCGAGCTCTTCCGTCGCCACCGGAGCACCGGCGCGCCGATCGATCTCGTCGTCAACGTGAAGGCCGCCGCGGCCGGGGCCGACGTCACGCGTCTCGATCGCGATTTCGCGGAACGGCTCGCAGAGCTGCATCGCAAGGTCGCGCCATGACCGTGCGCGGCGGACTCGCGGGGCTGCTCCGCGCCTACAAGCGGTTCGTGTCCCCCGCGCTTCCTCCGGCTTGCCGGTTCCATCCGACCTGTTCCGAGTACGCCGCCGAAGCCGTGCTCCTGCACGGTGCCGCGAAGGGATCGGCGCTCGCGCTGTGGCGCGTGCTCCGCTGCAACCCCTGGAGCCGCGGCGGCTTCGACCCCGTTCCGAAACCGGCGTCGTCCGTGCGGCCGCCGCACGCCTGACCACGCACGAGCAACACATGGAAAAGCGATTCGTCCTCGCCCTGGTGCTCTCGGTCGTGATCCTGGTTGCGGGCTCGATCCTCACCCAGAAGCTCTTCCCGCCGCCTCCCGCACCGCCCGTACCGGTCACCGAGACGGCGCCCGGAGGAAGCCCGGCGCCGCCGGCTGCCGGGGCCGGGAACGCTCCGGCCCCTTCGCCTTCGGCCGCGGCCGCACCCGAAGCCGCCCCCACCACGGCCGCGGTCGGCGCCACGGGGGAGCAAGAGATCACGATCGACACGGCGAGCGCGACCGTCGTGCTCACGAACAAGGGCGCGCGCGTGCGCTCGTGGCGCCTCAAGGACTACTCGACAGCCGGGCGTCCCGTGGATTTCGTCTCGGACGCAGCGCGGAGTCAGGACGCGCTCCCTCTGTCCCTGCTGTTCGAGGACTCCACGGTCCTTCGCCAGGCGAACTCCGCCCTCTACGACGTGAAGCGGATCCCATCCGAGGACGGCGATCGGATCGTCTTCCGGTGGGCGGACGGCAGTGGCAGCGCGGTGACGAAGACGATCGTCGTTCCGAAGAACGGAGGGCTCGCGGCACTCGAAGTCGAGACCGTGGACCGGGGACGCACGCTCGCGCCACGGATCGCATGGGGGCCGGGGCTCGAGGTCGAGGATCCGAAGAACCGGGCCAACACCTACTACAACGGTCAGGCGCTCCTCCTCGAGGCCGGCCACGTGATGCGCTGGCCCAAGCGGAAGATCGACGAGAGCTTCGCGGTTCCGGAATCGTCCCAGCTCGCGTGGGCGGGGCTCGCCGACCAGTTCTTCGCGGCGATCGTCATCCCGGCCGGATCGAAGGGGGGCGTGACGATCGGCCCGTTCCCGAAAACCGCGCTCGCGCGGGGCGGGGAGATTCCGAAGGAGCTGACCGATGCGCCGGTGATCGCCGTCTCGCTGCCGGAGGGAAAGGCGCAGCTGTTCGTCGGGCCGAAGAACTTCGGCCTGCTCGGCTCGCTCGGTCACGGTCTCGAGAAAGCGGTCTGGTTCTCGGATTACACCCTGATCTACGCCTGCGCGAAACCGGTGTTCCTGGCGCTCCGGTGGGTCCACGCGCAGTGGCTGCCGAACTGGGGGGTCGCGATCCTCGTGCTCACGCTGGGCCTGCGCGTCGCGCTGTTCCCGCTGAACCAGTACTCGATGGTGAAGATGCGAAGGGTCGCGGCGGAGATGCAGCGCATCCAGCCGAAGCTGAAGGCGATCCAGGCCAAGTACAAGAAGAGCAAGGACGCGGATTCGCGCGCCAAGATGAACGCCGAGACGATGGACCTCTACCGCCGGGAGAACGTCAATCCGTTCGGCGGGGTCTCCGGCTGCCTTCCGATCCTCATCCAGATGCCGATCCTCTGGGCGTTCTTCGACGTCCTCACCGCGGCCGTCGAGCTGCGCGGGGCGCCGTTCTTTCTCTGGATCAAGGATCTGACCCACCCCGATCCGTTCTACGTGACCCCGATCCTGATGGGCGCGACGATGTTCGTGCAGCAACGGATGACCCCGACGGCCAACGTCGACCCCGCACAGCAGCGGATGATGATGTTCATGCCGATCATGTTCACGGTGATGTTCGTCACCCTCCCGAGCGGACTCGTGCTCTACTATTTCGCGAACAACCTTCTCGGCATCGGGCAGCAGTGGCTGGTCAACCGCCACGTCTCCCGGCAGGTGGTCGAGCCGACGAGGGCGTGACGGACGGGGGGCAATGAGCGGGAGGGAGTTCGACGGCAGGAGCCTCGACGAGGCGCTTCGCGCGGCGAGCGAAGCGCTCGGCCGGCCCACCGCGGCGTTCGACTACGAGCTCGTCGAGGGCGGACGGAAGGGCGTCTTCGGCCTCGGGGCACGACCCGTGCGCATCCGGATCCGCGACGTCGCGGAGGCACCCGCGCCATCCACCGAGCGGCCCGTTGCGAGGGAGCACGGTCCGCGCCCCCGCCCCGCAAACGATGCACGGCCGGCTCGTCCGCCGCGGCCGGAGCGCGCGGCGGCCCCGGCTC